>OIYP01000971.1_pt1 | contig 16110 bp, 16 predicted proteins | sample 1588261 | NCBI WGS metagenome assembly OIYP01 (sample SAMN03283293) | human gut metagenome | biome: human-associated habitat; material: feces | host: Homo sapiens | place: Peru | collected 2012
CCTCGTTCGATGACGCTGATGTGCATGGGCGTTAAATCCACCAGCTCCGCCAATGTTTCCTGCGTCAGGCCCTTTTGCTCACGGGCTATTTTGATGCGCCGTCCAATTGCTTTCAAATCCATAGCATTCCGTCCTTTTGGAATTAGTAATCATTCTGTTAGACAGTATACCCACAATGGAATTGAAAGCACAGAATCTATAATATTTATAGTAAATACGATAGACCTATATACAGGGACTTTTATCAGCGAACCCAGTTCAACATGCGTTTTTGAGATTCGATAGTATAATAAAAATGCAAAAAGCTTTCGTCAAGGAACTCCCTTGATGAAAGCCAAAGTGCCAGTGCAGGCCTCTATTCATTCGCAATTATTATATCATAATGGCTTCATGGATGCCGTGAACAACCGTCCATTCCATCTCGCCGGCCTCGACCTGCTGGTGGTCTACAATTTTTGTGCGGCCCTGGACCAGATCGCCGGTGTAAACCTGTGCGTGAAGGATTCTTGTCACAGTTCGTGTATCCCAGTTCCCATTGCCCATCAGGTTTTCATGGGTAATAATGCCCTGGGTGTTCTTGTAGTGGTTGGGTGGAAGATACCCTGCATCATTCAGACGTACAGTAATGGTGTTCAGCCAAGCCCCCTCAGAGGCCCATGCATCAAATATCTCAGAGAGCTGAATCAGCAAATCGACAGAGCAGTCCTTTTTACCGGATTCGATGCGGCGATGTAGCCGTGGGAGACATTCAGCAGTTCAGCCAATTCTATCTGGTCGAGTTTCTTCGCTAGGCGCAGCTCACGAATCCGCGCTCCGCTGGCCTTCGTGTTGTAATACATAAAAAACCTCCGTAAATTTGAAATGTGGGAATTTCAAATCCACGGAGGCGGAGAGCGGCAATGAAGCCCTAAAGGCGCAGAAAAGCCCGTAGCAAAAGCGCAACTCAAATTCCCCGCATCTTGAATTTGCAAAGAATAAACTGCTGCACTTTTACTAGATTGCTACCAAACAGAATTTGTGAATGCAAACCTCAAAGCAGTTTGCTCCCTGCACGCTTTCTATCCTGCGGCCTGTGTCAGCACACATGCCGTTGTGCTTTGTGACATGAACGGAAGGCAAATTCCGCTCTCACCCGCGCCGACCAGCAGCTCTGTGCCGCTCGGGCTGATCAGGAGGGGATAGGTCTCAGACATATAAAACGGTCCATCCGAGGTCTCATAGCGATTACCGCCCACAAGCGACAAGCTGAGCGTCACATAGCTCGGCCCGTCCGGAATGGTCTGAATCGTCCAGAAGCCGCTCCACATCGCCTCAATGTCGGCACTGTCTTCGTATACCCACTCCAGATCGACCGAGCCGCCCGTCTCATCCTCGGGATAAAAGCGCAGCGAGAAATAGGCATAGCGGCTGGTTTCCCTCACCATGGTTTCTGTGATCCAGCCCATGCCGTCACGCTGCGATCCGGCAAGACCGAGCGCGGTCATGCCCGACCAGCCGTCGGCAAGCCATGCGGCAAACTCGGACGGGGCGTTGTACCAGGCATATTCCGTAAAGTCAAACGAAAGATAGTCGCCGGCTTCCGATATACACGGTGCAAGATAGCTCATCGCATCAAGCGAGGGATACCATTCGCAGGTGTTCCCGTTGTTGTCGGTGATAAAGACCTGGGTGTCGGCCTCATATGCAACGCCGTCGAGATTCGCAAAGAGCAGCACCGGCTCGCCGGTCTCCGAGCGATAGAGAACCTCCGTCACTTCTTCTTGCTGTGTTTGCGCATTCCACTGCACACGGTTGATCGCAAGCGTCGCGTTCTCATCAACCGGCACGATGCAGTACAAATACCCGGCGCCGCCGATGATGTGCTCCGCGTCAATCTCTGCAATGAAGGGATACATTCGCAGCATCGCCTCGTTGGTTTCCCAGAGCCATGCAGCAAAGCCCCGCTCGAAGCCCTCCTCAAACAGGCCGCCGACATAACCGAGATATGCCGCGCCAAACATGGTCATTGGAAAGTCGATCCTATCCCGCAGCCATCCAAGCGAGGTTTCTGCCTCCTGTGAAAACGCGTATTGCACCGACTGTGTGTCCACAGCCTCATCTCGTGATGCGCGATCGCTCATGTCATTCTGCAATATAGCCTCTTCCGGCGTTTTCTTGTCGGCCTTTGTGGGAAAGTCAACCTTATCCGCGCTCATTTTTTGTTCGTCGGGCTCCGTTTGCGCTTTCTGCGCGCAGGCACAGAGGGACAACAGCAGAACCAGCGCCAGCAATAGCGTGAACACTCGTCTGGGCGTTGTTTTCATAGCCGCTCCTTTCAGAATTTTCCGCTTCGGCCAGAACCTCCACCGCCGGATTCGCTACTGCTACTCCCGCCGCTGGAAGAGCTGCGCTCAATCTTCCGGCTGGATGTCGTCTTGTGGGTAAAACGATCTGATTGCTCCGTAAGCTGAAGCCCCACGGAGACGTAGGCGTTCGCGGTTGCTTTTTCTGATACATTCTCCATTTTCTGCCATATCACAGCAACAATCGCGGTTGCTGCCAGTAGGGAAAGACCGATCACGATAAGGAGCGGATAGAACAAGCTCGCCCGGACGGGCTTTCCTGCGGAAGCCTTTTCCAGATAGACTCTGCATTCTTTGATGTAATCCTCAAAGCCGCCGTACCAGTCGTTTTCACCGAAGTTATCGAGGAAGACCTTTTCCAGCTTCTCCTGACCATAGCTGTTGAACGCATACTCGCAGCGTGAGCCGTAGCAGAACATCGCCCAGTCGCGATCATCCATGCTGAGCAGGAGCATGATCCCGTCACGGTTCGGCCCTTCGCCCATGGTGTATTCGTGGTAGATGGTGTAGGTCGCCTTATAGACACCTTCAGAATGGAAGTCCCGATAATCCTCCACGGTTACGATGTAAACACCGACGCCGTGTTTTTGGGAGACGCTTTCCGCCATCTTTTCCAGCAGCATATTTTCGTTTTCGCTGAGAAGTCCGGCTTCGTCCGTCACATAAGAAAGCTGTGCACCTGTCTGCTCAGCCGCAGCTGCGCTCACGCAAAGCACAAGGCAGAACATAAACATCAGCAGGAGACGGCAAGTTCTTTTTTTCATTTCTCAGCCCTCCCTATCGCACCAAAAGCAGCAGCGCAGTCACGCCGATGGCAATGAGCGACGCTGCGATTGCTGCAAACAAACCGATAACCCGCTTCGTGCTGACAGGAAGGTTGCCTACCAGTTTACCTGTCTGACCGTTCATGGCAAAAAGGAAATCTTTTCCCTCCCACCTTGTATTCAGTACCCAGACGGGAAGCAGCGCGTAATGCACCTTGCCACGCTTCAAATGGATGTCTCGGCTCGTTTCATTGCAGGTGGTGTAATTCGAAACCGTGCTTTCCAGCGCAGACACCAGCGAACCCGCGCAGCGCTTGTCTGCCCGCTCCCGGCTGTTTTCCACGCTCACATCATATTTGTCTGCCAAAAATCCGGGCAGATACGCTGTGGAAAACGGCTTTAGGTCTGTATAGTCATACGGTTCGATGGAATCCATGTAGTCGTCCGGCATTTTGCTTGACGCGTCCACCGGGACTTTCTCAAAGCCAATAGAACCTGCGCGTCGCACATCATAGTGGCTTGTCTCCGTGATTTCATAATCTCCCGAGGTGTACTTATGCACAGTGGTAGCATGGAATTGCGCGCTTCCGCTGGCCTCGCCGTCGTACATCCAAAAGGGCACATACACACCCTTGATCTTCTCCAGATGGTTGGCTTTAGAGAAGGTCGATGGCAGCAGAGGCTTTTTGAGATAGTGTTTCTTTAATGCCTTGATGGCGTCCTCCTTGCTCAGCTTGAAGGGCAGCACAAAATCGGGCTTTAAAATGCCGGTGAACTGCCCCGGAATCACTGATGGATTTCCGCAGTATGGGCAGGAGGTGGCTGCGGTCGTCGCGTCGCAGAGCAGTTCCGCGCCGCACGACGGGCAGCAGTAAGCTTTCATGCTGCCTGCGTCCGCACCCCAGTCCTCGCTCAGACCGGAAGAATCCCAGTCAGAGCCGTCTGCGGCGGACTTTTGTTCATCCACTTCGGCAGTTTTTTGAGCCGCTTCTGTTTCTCCCTGCTTCTGCGCCGCTTCCGCTGCTTTCGCTTCTTTTTCCGCGTAGAACGCTTCAATTTCTGCAATATCGAAGTTTGAGCCGCAATAATCGCACTCCAGCCTGCCGGATTCTCCTACAAAATGGAGCGGTCCCGTACAGGCCGGGCATTGGTAATTGGTGATCTGTGTTGCCATCTAAATCCCTCGTTTCCTAGGCCGGCGTTACAGACCGCAAGGCAGCTTGCAACGCCAAACGTAGTGATGATCGTGTTTTTCCGGATATGTCTTGCAGGCTCACTGCACCATCCACAGACCTGCCATGATGAGGAACGCCTTGAGTTTCACAGCATTACATCCGTTTCTCTGCAAATAGCCGGATTCTCCCGCTCCAAATTGGGGCGGGAGCCGGTTTGCGTGCAAATTTTCAGAAGGACGCTGCCCTTACTGGAACGTCATGTTGTTGAGAATGATGTCGGGCATCGTTCCCGGGACGCAGTCCAAGTTGCGAAGGCCGATGGAAAGGGCACGGCTGTCGTCAAGCTGCGCGATATACTCAATCCATTCGTAGCCGATGTACTTATAGGTGCGGCCGCGGAAGGTGATGCCGCCGATCACACGGTCTTCGATATCCTGATAGTTTTCGAATTTGTCCTTGTAGTAGTCGAAGTCCTCCACACTGGTTCTTACCTCGAATCTGATGGCGCCTGCACCGAACGCTGTGGGATCGTCGTTTTCCACCAGGCAGCGCCCACTATCATCGAATGACCAGCCGGATACCGGGATCTTCGTCATGATCTTGACCTTCACATCGTCTTTTGCAAACTGGGAGATCTCCACGGAGAAGTCCTTCATCTCGGCGTTTGCAGACGCTGCCTTGTTCGCCTCGGCGGCCTCGGCCTTCACGATGTCCAGATACTTTTCTATGGCTTCTGTGCCGGAGAAGCCGCTGGTGTTGTACGCACTCACCTCATAAACACCCGGAGTCTCTTCCTTGAAATTGACGTAGATGAAATGGGAGTCATCATCCGCAGAGATCCATTTGTAGTAGCGGTAGTTTGCCTTCATGTGGTCGCTGTACTCTTCCTTGACGAATTGGCCTTCCACGCCGAAGTAGGCAACAATATCCTGGTAAGTAGCGTCAAAAATATTATTATTGACCTCGTTCATCCAGACGTAGCCCTTCTGTACCTGCTCTTCGGTCACGATGCCGTCTCCGCCGGATGCCGCAGCGTCCGTCTGGGTGAGCGGGGCGCTGTCATGCGGATTGAAGTCGTTCGACGGGTCTTCTCCGATGGCGTCCGGCATAGACTTGCCCGCGTCAATCAGCGGCAGATACCAGTCGGTATAGCGGTAGGGATAGCCACTCTCGTCCATGTCCTCCCAGTACAGACCCCACGGGCGCAGATAGATGTCGTAGTGAAACTCGTCATCACCGTTTTCGTAGTCGCCGTCGATCCAGATCAGGTCGTCATAGTCCAGAAGGCCGGGATCGACGATCCAGTCCGCATGTTCCAGGGCTACGTTTGTGAACCAGCCGCCCTCGGACATGACCGTGCCATGCTCGCCGGTTCCGGCTTCATTCAGGCTGACGGAGGCCAGAGCCATGGGGTCGGTTCTGGTGTAGTCCTCGTCCCAGAGTGTGATGGTACCCGTATAGTCTGCGCCAATGGCAATCTCGCCGCAGACATCCCACCATTGCCCCTCCATGCTCTCGTAAGAGCCCGAGCAACCGGTCATTTTCCACCAGCCGTACCATGCGCCGTTCCACCAGTCGAGCAGCGCGTCGCCGGTCGCGGCGGTCAGCCCGCCGTCATCCGTCATGCCCGTCTCCGTGGTCTCCACGCGGCTGAGCGTGGAGGGGTCGATGGTGATCTTGCCGTTTTTCGTACCGAATATCTGCTCAAAGGTCGCCTCGACCGGACTGGTCGTGTCGTGAAGCAGATATGCTGTCCGAACTTCCAGTGTTGTGCCCGGAGCAATGTCTGTAAACTGGCTGTCAATCACAGTCTCAAAGCTGTCATAGTCTTGGAAGACCGTAGCGACTTCCAGCTCTGTGCCGTTCTGCATGAGCGTTTCATTGACGCTCCAAAGATACGACGCATTCTCCTTGCCGTTGTTTGTGAAGTCCAATGTCAGAACGATTGCATCATTTCCGTCCGAATCCTCCATGATGCACGCACCCTTGTAGAGCAGCTCATAGTCACCGAGCTTGATCAAATTGGAGTCTTTCGCCGTATCCTTTCCGCAGGCGGTGAGGCTGCTGAGCAGCATCAGCACTGCAAGAAGCAGGCATAGAAGCTTGGTTTTCGTCTGTTTCATAATTCCCTCCCAATATCCTTCAGGGATGCACAAATCTGCTGAACAATAGAAAATAACATATCATCCCGGCAAAAAACAGCAGCGCATACCTGAGACAGTTTGCTTTCCTTATTTCTTTTCGCGCTGGATAGGGTTCCCGTCCTTGTCGGTAAACTTGCCGCAGAGAATCTTGATAAAGTCGACAAGGTATCCGATGCCGAACAGACCTGCCGTCAGCGTATAAAGAATACCCGTGCCGATCTTGCCGACATAGTAGCGGTGGACGCCAAGCCCACCACAGAAGAAGCAGAGCAGGAACGTTGTCAGCCAGTCCTTCGTTTCGACCGGAACCTCTGGCGCAACATAGTCCTCTACTTCCTCACCGTTCAAAATCTTCTTCACGGTTTCAGTCACGGTGTCGATATAGGCGCCACGCTCCGTTGCAAGGCCGACTGTCGCACCCTTGAGGCCCTTGCGCAACGCGCTGTTCTTATCAACGCGCATACCGCCAACCGACATCTTGGCCTCCGTAATGACCGGCTGGATCCGGATGTGTGTGCCGTCCTTAAGGAAAAGCCAGAGACCAACGTCCACATTCGGTTCTTTCTCGAACGAGATGCGTTGACCGGGGACGCCGCCCTTGATCTGGAATGGCATCTGGAACGCTGCCCTGCGGGCATTGAGCTTCGCCATGATCTCTTCCAGTGTGGTGGAATAGGAAAGATCAAATTCACGGGGACTGGTCGCGAATGCGACGTCTTTCATGCTGCCGGTAAGGTTATCCATAATGTTTTCTCCTTTCTAAAGTCCGGTGGGTGGCTGATACGTATTGTGTGCTTTAATGCGGCTTATTTTTTTGCAAAAGTGCCGCTGATGCCGTAGCCGGAGTTCTCATTCATGGTAAGGCTGCTGCCGTCCACGGAGAACGTGTAAGTAGACGGTTCGCTCCATGCCTCCAGCGTCACCGTGAGCTGGTCGCCGTCAATGGTATAGGTGCCATTCTGCTTCATGTACGCATTCTCCATGGTGCATTTGCCTGTTCCGTTGAACGTCCATGTGATCACACCGTCATCTCCGAGATCAGCAGACCATGTTCCGGCCAGCGCATCCTTGCTGCCGCAGGCGGCAAGCGTCAGGAGTGCAGCTGCAATCAGGAGTAATGCTACATACTTTCTCATTTTTAGGTCCTTCTTTCCAAATTGTCGTTTGATGGGTGGTTCAGCCGTTCACCGCGCCGCCGCAGTATTCACAGCAGCCGCTTGCATCCGGCGTGGTGGTTGCGCCGCAGTAGGGGCAGGTGACTGCCGCCTTGGGGGCAGATGCCTGCTCAGCCTTTTCACGCACATCCCTGCGAACCTGTGTCAGAACCTGCTGAATCTCCTCGCCGAGCTTTTTATAATTGCGGTACTCAACATTGGTTTCCGGATTGCACCGGGTCGTCATGCCCGGACGCATTGCAGGCGGTGGCGTAATGTCCACGGAACTGGAGTTGAGTTGGAAGCGTATTTCGTTAAAATAGGGGTTGTTGACGAATATCGTGATGTAGAAATCATAGGAGTATTCATAGCGCGGCGGATTGTAGCTGACCTCTTTGCCGTCTTTGTCCTCGCGCTTAAGCTCGGTGCTGCTCTCGTCAATGTCGAGGTTGCAGCCCGTCACATCGGAAAAATCCAAAACGTCCGGGTTTGCCTCTTGCAGATCTCTTGCTCTCGTTACCATAAATTTTCCCGCATCCTCGTCTAAAAGCACCTTTGTGTTCGTGCCAAGCGTCCGGGTGGTGTGGAATTCTGCAACCTTCTGCCGGTTTTCCTCACGGTAGGCAAGCTGCGCCTTGATCTCTTCGACGGTGCTATTGCGCCGGTCAGAGAACCACGGGGAGAGCTTTTTGGCACAGTTTTTGCAGAGATTCCCGTTTTCCAGCTTGCGGTTGCCAAGTAAGCCGATCTTTTCTCCGCAAATATCGCAATATTTCTTATCGAACAGTCCCATATATGTACCAATCTCCTTTGTGCCTGCTTCTCAAACTATGCGGTGTACTGTGCATCTGCCTTGGAATTGAGCACCGCGCCGTAGATGTACAAAGCCGGAACGGCCACGCCCGTCAGAACGCTTGTGACGTTAAACTCGCCGCCGTTGACCAGATTCATCACGATGCTCAAGACGCTGAATACAGCCACGATTGCGCCCCACACGATGAGCCCGCCTGCTTTTTCACTGCGTTTGCTGTGCTTGACGCCTTTGATACCTGCAATCAGCTGGCAAATCCCCCCAATCAGTGTCAGAAACAGCGCTGCCCAGTAGGAAAATGTCAGGCCGGAGGCCGCGCCGAGTCCCGCCGCCAGCGCACCCAATCCACCGACAAGCACACCCGCAATGATGGAAAATACAGCGGCAATGATCATCAAAATCCCGGTGACCTTCAAAAACTTGTGTCCATTCATAATAATTCCTCCTCGTGTCCTTATCGTTTGTTTTTGTTGTTTGTTTTATTATTCCGCAGGGCGTCTTGCTCCGCACTCTGCGCAAAATACACTACTGCCATTCGGCATCCCACACTCCGGACATTTCCATCCGCCGTCCGGCGCAGGTCTTGAGAAAATCCCGGTCTCTGTTTCCCCGGCAAACGCTGCCAGAAGGTTAAAGATGCTCTGTGCGCCCACGCCGCAGTAGTTGTTTGTGAAAACCTCGCCGCCGTCTTGCCATGTCGCGGCAATGCAGCTGTCCGGGCAGACACCGGTGTAAACCGGAAGCTCCAGCCCACCTGCCCCGCCATAATCATGCCCATGGGTCTTCCGCCGCAGGGATACGGATGCCACTGAGAATGCTGGAGTATTCCCATAGGAACCATTCGCCGGTAGAGGCCTTCTGCCGCAGCTTCATAGGCCGCGGCGAATCCGCGCCTGCCGTTTTCAGGAACACGCGCATATAGCCCGGCTCTATATCCTGAGGCCTTGGGTCTGACAGCACGTTCAGCGTGTACGGCATACGCGGCTGATAACCGTTTTCCGGCGCTGCGCCTTCAAAATACGCAAGCGGCAGATAGGCTTTGCCGCGCAGTCGGTCGCGCAGGAACTGGCAGTCATACGGCGACATTGGCTTAGGCCCGCGCAGAAGATCCATTGCGGCAGTGCCAGCATCTTTATCCCTGTCAAACAGTGCCAGCGCACACAGGAACAGCGCGCATATGTGCTCCGGCTGCCGCCCTTTGGCGGCGAGTGTTTCAAATTCCTGCAAATTCTCAGGAATTTTCTGTATAACGACCTGCAATATAACCACTCCTTTCTAAAGCGTGTCGATCACACCGGCGAGGTAAGTCGGCGATACCGACGCATAAATAAAATTGTCTACCAACTGATCCTTCACCGCCTGCCGTACCTCGGAGGCAAGCAGTTCGTCCGCGTTCTCATCCACCAGAAGCAGGACCTTGCAGACCCAGCCGAGCTGCTTTACGGCACTGCATAGCCTCAGCCGTTCGCTCAGCTTCCATGTGCCCTGCCGGATGACCTCCATCACCAACACATTGGCACGGCAGGTCCGGCACAAGGCAAGCGTTTCCTCCGGTTTTGAAGAACGGTAGACAAGAAAATCCGGGTCGCATCCCGAAAGCGATTGCATGACCGCTTCCGCCAGAAGTCCGCCTTTCATATCCAGCACAATCCTTCGCATCTGTGCTTTTCCACCGCCTTTCTCTTCTTTTGCATGTTCCATTTTTATTTTAGCCGTTATCGCTCTTTTCTGCCCCCGCCGGTTGGATAGGATTTGCAATTATTTTTTTCGTGAAGGTCATAGTCCGGCCGGATTCCCCCGGCAAAGGAGAATACTGTGTTGTCATTTTCCTATCCGCATGATATACTATCAGTATAAATGTGCAGGGCCGGGAGGTATGCGGCATGAGCAAAGCGACAAAAAAGAGCATCTTGTATGCGCTGGCTGCGCTGGCGCTCATTGCGTTTGCCATGTGGCTCCGATATGCAAGCCGGCATTTTTTTCATTCTCCGGCTGTCAGCTACCTGCGAAGCGGGATCTATGTGTTTTTGTTCAGCGCGTGGTGCTACTCCCTGTGGATTCGCATCGTGCAGACGCAGGTACGGCGCTATCTGCTGGCAATCTCGGTGCTGATGGTGCTGTGGATTCTTCTGCGCTCAATCAAATTTTCCATTGAAAACACGGATGCAGCGCGCTGGCTGTGGTATTTCTACTATTTCCCGATGCTGTTCATCCCCATGCTGTCGGTCTTTGTTTCCCGATCGCTGGGCAAGGGAGAGGATTTTCGGCTGCCGCGATGGACCAAGATTCTGTATATTCCAACGCTGCTGCTTCTCTTGCTCGTTCTGACCAATGATCTGCACCAGCAGGTGTTTTCCTTCCCGTCCGGCGTTTTATCGGATCAGGCGTATCGGTATGAGAGAGGCTATTTCTTTGTGCTGGGCTGGGAGGCCCTGTGTGCGGGATTTGCGCTTCTTTCGATGGTGAAAAATTGCCGCATCCCGCGCAGCAGGAGAATGCGCTGGCTGCCGCTGGTTCCGCTTGCGCTTTCGTTGGCCTATGCTTGCGCATATGTCAAAAAGGTTCATTGGGTTTGGGTGCTTGCGGGCGATATGACGGTATCCCAGTGCCTGATCTTTGCGAGCATCCTGGAATGCTGCATTCAATGCGGGCTGATCCAGTCCAACCTCGGATACGACGAACTTTTTGAGGCAACGAGTTTGCCTGTCCAGATTACAGATTCTGCATTTTGCTCCCAATATGTGTCTGTTGCCATGCAGGGGGCTTTGCCGCAAAGCGAGCTGCGGCAAATGCAGCAGGATACCGCCCACTTGGGCAACGATACGCTTTTGAAGCGGCACAAGCTGCGCCGCGGCTGGGTGTTCTGGAAGGAGGACATCTCCGCGCTGAATCAGGTTCAACAGGAGCTGGAGCTGACAAGGGATGAGCTGCGTGATACCGGCGACGTTCTGGCAGCGGAGAATGCACAGCACGCAAGATGGCTGAAGCTGACAGAAGAAAACCGCCTGTATGACATGATGGAAACGCAAACCGCCCGGCAGATCGCGATGCTGCGGGATCTGCTGGCTGAATTGCAGAAGACGGAGAATCCGAACAGAGCCAGACACCTGCTCGGGCAGGTCATCATCATCGGGACCTACATCAAGCGCAGAAGCAACCTGATTTTTGTCGGCGTGCAGCGCGGTGCAATCAGCGTGCAGGAGCTTCGGCTGTGTCTCAATGAATCTTCCGAGAATATCAGCGTCTATGGTGCCGACTGCAAGACGACTATCAAGGGGGAAGGCCAGCTTACCGTCGAGCAGGCAACGCAGGTCTACGACCTGTTTGAGACGGTCGTAGAGACGGAACTGGAATCGCTGCGTGCGCTGCTGCTCTCCATAGAGGTTGGTAAGTGGGTAGAGGTTGCGCTCTGCGTTTCAGCGGCGGAGCCGCTCTGCGGACTGCGTGCGCGGTTTCCGGGTCTGGAATGGGAGCAGGATGAGGACGGACTGCAATATGTGACGCAGAAGCTGGAAAGAACGAGGGGATAAAGACGTATGGACAGGATCAAGGAAAGCTTCGACAATCTGCCCATCGCAGTCTGCTTCTTCGATAAAAACGGCGTGGTGCGGCTCATCAACCGCCGAATGCTTGCCATTGCAAACTGGCTGCGAAAAGGCGGCATACAGTCCCTTGCGGAGATGCGGAACGCCCTGCACGCGCCGCCCGCAAACGTTCGCTGTCTGAACCCGCGCCTTTGGATTTACCGCTTTCCGGACGGGAAGGCGCTGCGCTTTGCGCAGGAGCAGATCACAACAAAAGCGGGCGTCCGCTATACGCAGATCACTGCCGCGGACGTTACGGAGCTGATCCGGAAGCAGGACCAGCTGAAAGTGGAAAACGCGAAGCTGGCGGAGGTGAATGAGCGGCTTCGGCTGCTGCTTGTTCAGATGCCGGAGATCATCCGGGAGGAAGAGACATTGGCGATGAAACTGCGTGTGCACGATGACATTGGGCACAGCATTCTCGCGGCGCGCCGTGTGCTGCTCCAACACACGGACCCGGAGGAAATTCGCGCAAACGCGGCGCTGTGGGAACAGTCCATTTCTGTGCTTTACCGCTCCAGCCAGATAACGGCGCAATCCGAACCGCTGGAGGCGGCGAAGAAACGAGCGGAAGAATTGGGCGTTAGCGTTCTGCTGACAGGCAATGCGCCGCAAAGGCAGTGGATGCGCACACTGAGCGCACTGGCGATCTGCGAATGTGCGGCGAACTGTGTCCGCCACGCAGATGGCACAGAACTGTATGTGTGCTTTTGGCAGAAGCCGGACTGCGTGGAGGTCTCCCTGACCAACAACGGTGCGGTGCCAAAGGGAAATATCACAGAGGGCGGAGGTCTTTCCATGCTGCGTCAACGTATAGAAGAAGCAGGCGGCAAAATGGAGGTTTGGAGCAGTCCTCGTTTTAAGCTGATGCTCAGTCTGCCGGAACAGGAGGGAGCAGCATATGAGAGTGATGATCGTTGAAGACCAGACCATGATCCGCAGTCTGCTGGAAAGCTATTTCCGTGCCGAGGACGGATACCGGATCACAGCGTCCATTCCCGGTGCAAAGCAGGCGGTTGAGGTGTGCCGGACAAACTCTGTCGATCTGATTTTGATGGATGTGCAGACGGAGAACCGCGAGAACGGTCTGACTGCCGTTCGTCAGATCAAAGCCATACAGCCGAAGAGCAAAATCATTGTTGTGACCTCGCTGATCGACTGCGCCGTTCTGGACGAGGCAAAGAGGGCCGGGGCCGACAGCCTGTGGTATAAGGACTCTACGCAGAAGCGTTTGATGGATGTCGTCCGGCAAACGATGGCGGGGAAACATATCTTTCCGGACGCGCCTCCGACGGTCGAGATCGGCATGGCAAAAAGCACGGAATTTACAAAGACGGAATTGAAGGTTCTGCGGCATCTGCTCCGGGGCTTGTCTTACACGCGCATCGCGGCAGAGATGGGCTGCGAGATGTCGACGGTCAAATTCCATGTGGCAAACATGCTGCAAAAAACCGGGCTGGAAAACAAGCTTCAGCTTGCCCTGGCAGTCAGTGACGTCAAGTTGATTGCCGATCTGGCGGAAGAATGATGGGATTTGATTTTCTGCTTGTACATCCACAGGCATTTATTGAAAAGAAGAAGCCGCAGTGAAACTCCCAAAAGAAAACCCGGGAAAAACACATGGTGATATCCCCCGGTAATGGAATGAACAGATTCTATGATCAACAGCTTCACAAGTCCCCGAAACAATAATGTATAACATACCGGTGCAATCATTGCCCACAAGATTACACAGTATTTCTCACCGGAGGACACCAATCAGCCCGGAACTCGGAGGAAAATCTATCAAAAAGTTCGGTTTTTCCAGGCAGAAAAATTCATAAAAACCGGCGCTATCCCCAAACTATCCCCAAAGCAAATTTGAAGTCAACGCAAATTTGTGCAAAAAGTTAGAAAAATCCCGGATTTCTTATCGAAATCCGGGATAATTTTGGTACGGGTGTTCTTATAGGACTTTTCAAAAAAGCAGTATTTCCCTAGACGTTTTTCGATTTCAGAGCAGCGAATTTCGTGTTTTTCTTGCTTCATATTCCTTCTCAAAAAGGCGATTGCTTCCCGGCAGTCGCCTTTTTGTGTAGCAAATAGGGTGGAAAATCGGCCCTAGCTTCCTTTGAGAGCGGCGAATAAAACGCCATCTGTGTGTTTTTACACGGAGGACTTTTTAAGGAAAAACGGGCCGATGAAACCACGAAAATCAACACTTATTTTTCAACGAAGGAGGTCATCAAAGTGGCAGTTTTCCGCATTGAGCGAAACCGGGATTATACGGTCATGTCCAACCATCATCTGCGGGACACAGAGCTGTCCCTGAAATCCAAGGGGCTGCTTTCCATGATGCTGTCCCTCCCGGAGGAGTGGAACTACACCACAAGAGGATTGGCGGCCATCTGCAAGGAGGGGGCCGACTGCATCGGATCGGCCCTTCGGGAGTTGGAGCAGGCGGGGTATATTGTCCGCAGCCGCATCCGGGACAGCAAGGGCAAGATCGTGGATGTGGAGTACATCATCTACGAAACACCCCATAAGCCACAGTCGGCACCGCCGGAGCCGGAGCGTCCAGATACGGAAAACCCGGATATGGATACCCCGTGTCCGGAAATGACTGCGCAATTAAATAAAGATAGAGAAAAGAAAGATGGATCAAAGAAAGATTTAGAAATTACGGATGAATTTCATCCTATCCCATCATATCCCCCTTCCCCTACGGATCGGATAGGAACGGATGGGATGGAGATCAGAGAGCGGTATCGGGATATTCTCTTGGAAAACATCGACTATGACGTTCTCATTCAGAATCCCCAGATCGATCAGGAACAGCTTAATGAAATTTTGGAGATCCTGGTGGATACGGTTTGCACCTCCCGGAAAACCATCCGAATTGCCAGTGACGATTTCCCGGCAGAGGTGGTTCGCTCCCGGTTTTTGAAACTGACGGGCAGCCACATCCAGTATGTGCTTGCCTGCATGAAGGAGAACACTACCCGGATACGGAACATCAAGAAATATCTGCTGGCGGCACTGTACAATGCCAGCGTCACCATGGGCAGCTACTATTCAGCCCTGGTGCAGCACGATTTGGCGGAAGGAGGGTAAATGCAGGAGGAAGTCACGGGCAAGTCCGTTGCCCTTATCATCAGCTCTGCGAAGATGACGGAACAGGTTTTGGAAAAAGCCATCCGGGCCTACCTGGACCGGAAGAAGCAGCCCAAAATCTACCGGGGTAAGCAGACTCTAAAGCAGCTGGCTAGTCAGAACGCAGGGTTTTCCAATATTGAGATCACGGAGAAGAATATCCGGTGCTTCACCCAGACGGCGAAGAAATACCATGTGGATCTTGCGCTGAAAAAGGACACCACTTCAGAGCAGCCCCGGTATCTGGTGTTCTTCAAGAGCCGGGACGCGGATGCTATCACGGCAGCCTTCCAGGAGTTCACCGCTAGAAAGCTCAACCGGAAGCCATCCCTCCGCGCGCAGCTGGCAAAGGCCGTGAAAGAGGCGGAAATGCAGCCAAAGCCGTTGGAGAAAGAGCTGGTCAAAGAAAGGGATCGAGGTGTGGAACGGTAACTATCAAAAAATTTGTAATCCCCAGTATTCCCTATGTCCTGTTCGCCTATCTGGGCGGCAAGGCATCCCAAGCCCTTCGTTTGGCACCCGGAGACGATCTTTCTTCCCGGCTGCTGCATCTGACGGAGGGCTTTTCTGCTGCCTTCGCCAATCCCCTGCCCAGCGTTCAGCCGGTGGATATCCTCTGGGGCATTGCCGCCGGGGTGTTCCTGTGGCTGGCCGTGGCGATCCGGCGGCAGAATCAGAAGAAGTACCGGCACGGTGTGGAATATGGCAGCGCCCGATGGGGCACGCCCGCGGACATTGCCCCCTATATGGACCCGGATTTCTTCCAGAACATCCCCATGACCCAGACAGAGCGTATCACCATGGCAAGCAGGCCGAAGGAACCCAAGTACGCCCGGAACAAGAACATTCTGGTCATCGGCGGTTCTGGTTCCGGTAAAACGAGATTCTTCGTGAAACCAAATCTCATGCAGATGCACAGTTCCTACATCGTTACAGACCCGAAAGGGACAGTACTGATCGAATGCGGAAAGATGCTGGAACGTGGCAGACCGGTCAGGGACGAG
>OIYP01000972.1_pt1 | contig 16095 bp, 15 predicted proteins | sample 1588261 | NCBI WGS metagenome assembly OIYP01 (sample SAMN03283293) | human gut metagenome | biome: human-associated habitat; material: feces | host: Homo sapiens | place: Peru | collected 2012
ATACGTTTGGAGATATCTACTGGGGAACAAAAAAATAGGGTACTATTGTATGATCTCAAATCCTCTCGATAATGGTAATAGATAGAGTTACCATTAATAGGGAGGATTTGTTTATTGTAATTTTGAAGTTTCTTACAAAAAATAAGAAAGAAGCTTTGAGGGAAAACGTTGAATTATTTTACAATATATAAGAGAAGTTCTACATAAAAGAGTAATTACAAAGGAGAAAACCATCATGAATTTATCAAATATTTTCGAATCCACCGATTTTGTCCATGCCAGTGGCACGAAGGAGGAAATGCAGGTCGCGGAGTTTCTGAAAGGTCAGTGTGAGACACTGGGAGTGAAGGCGAAGATTGAGGGATTCCGGGTTGCTATGGGGGATATTGAAGAGGCGCACCTTTTTGCAGATGGGAAGGAGATTACCTGCAAGGCGTTTAACTGCTGTGGAAGCGGCGTTGTAGAGGGGGAGCTTTATTATATGCCGGGGACAGATCCGGTTTCTATGGCTGGGGCGAAGGATAAGATCGTGCTTCTGGATACCCAGGGAATTGGATTTTTCCCATATCAGGACCTGATGAAAGCAGGAGCAAAGGGGATCATTTTCCAGTACGGAAATATGTATTATCCAAATACAGATATTGACCAGCGCGATCTGCGCGAGGCCGTTGTAGGGGAAGAACGGAAAGTCCTTTGCGCCATGATCCATTCCAGCCAGGCTGTGGAGCTGGTGAAAAATAAGGTGAAGAATATTCGTTTAGAGGTGTCTCAGAAAGAATATGACGGGGAGTCCCACAATGTAGTTGCGGAGCTTCCAGGCAAACGGGACGAGTTTATTGTGCTTAGTGCCCATTACGATTCCACTTCTTTATCTCATGGCGCTTATGACAATATGAGTGGCTGCGCAGGCTTGCTTGGAATTATGGAGCAGCTGAAGGGAAAAGAACTGAACTATAGTCTTCGTTTCGTATTCTGCGGAAGTGAGGAGAGAGGGCTTCTGGGCTCTAAGGCATATGTGAAGGAGCATAAAGAGGAACTGGACAAAATAGTGCTGAACATTAATCTGGATATGATTGGAACTTACATGGGTAAATTTATCTCCTGTGTTTCCGCAGAGGATAAGCTGGCACATTATATTTCTTACATGGCAGCAGAAACCGGTTTTCCAATTGAGGCAAAGACCGGAGTATATTCCAGTGATTCTACACCTTTTGCAGACAGCGGGATTCCGGCACTCTCTTTTGCCAGGATTGCCAGCTCCAATGTGGCACCAATCCATTGCCGCTATGATGTGAAGGATGTTATGTCCATGGAGCAGCTTCAGTGGGATATTGATTTCCTGGCGAAGTTTACAGAGCGATTTGCAAATGCAGTTGTGTGTCCGGTTGCAAGGGAGATTCCGGAGAAGGTTAAGAAAGAGCTGGATGAGTATCTTTTCAGAAAAAGAAAAGAACTGTAAAAGGAAATTTAAATGTTATGAACACAAGTGAAACCAGATGTGACAAACTCTTGAAGATCAAAACCTCTGGCCGGGATGATTCCCGATCAGACCAGTACCGTTATCCTTATGAGCCAACGCCTTATTCTGTATTGGAGCGCCTGGCAAACAGCGGATATATCCGCAAGAAGAATGTGCTTCTGGATTACGGCTGCGGCAAAGGCAGAGTGGAGCTATTTATGGCGTATCAGACACGCTGTCATGCTATTGGAATTGAGTACGATGACAGGATTTTTGAAACAGCCTGTGAGAATAAAAACAGTGGGATTTCCGGTGAGCGCACCACATTTTTGCTGGAAAACGCGGAGCATTATCAGGTTCCTACGGAAGTGGACCGCGTCTTTTTCTTCAACCCGTTTTCCATTGAGATCCTCAGGAAAGTGATCGCCGCAGTAACTGCTTCTTGCTATGAGAAACCTCGGGAACTGCTGCTGTTTTTTTATCATTTATCTGACGTTGATCGTAGTCAAAATTTTTCAGATCAAAGAAATCAAAGCCCTGCTCTGTCCAATCCTGCTTTATAAACTCTGTAAGCTCGGAAACCAGTGACTTCTGCGTGAATTTTACGGGGTTGTTTTTCGTTGTGGTTATGAGCGAGGCTTCTTCGCCGATGATATCCATATCCAAATTGGGGAATGAAGCGTCTTTTACGGTAATTTCGGCGTTTCCGACGTGATAAGCTATATCAGTGCCGTTCACATTGAAAACATAATACACCAGTTCGGGTATCGCAACACAGCTCGTTCCGTTATAGCCCGAAACAGCGGAAACTATCCTCTGACCGACGGCATAGGAAGGGTCGCCCTTGACCTGCTCGCTCGGCAAGCCTGCTTTTGCGAGGTCTATCGTCATATCTATCGGCGTATCGTTCAGATAGTCATAATAGATATGCGCTTTATACAAGGTCGTGCTGTGTTTGAAAATATCATCGCCCGTTTTTTTGACCGCTTCTTCGGGCGAATACTGCGAGATAATCTCATAGCCGACAAAGCTTACGTCCTCATAAGCGTTCACATACTGCCGAAGCTCCTCATACGAGCCTGCACTTCCCAAGTGTCTGTCTGCAAATTTCACATTGTCATATATCGGCACAAAGCTTTCATCGAGAACATAGTCGGCACTGTTCAGTTTGATATCGGAAGCTTTGTTTTCACCTAAAAATTCGGGTGAAACAGTTTCGTTGATAACGCTGTCGATATAGTCCATATCAAAACGGTACGAAGAGTTTATACCGTGACTTTTTGCAAGCGCATCACTGTACTGCGAATAAAAATAAACTCGGTTGTCGGAATATCTTGCATCGTAATGCTGTATTGTCGGAAGAAGCAAAACATCGGTTATGTACGGCTCGCCGTCATCATATCGGTCAACGTAGAAGTCAAGCACACCTCCGATGAGATTTCTCGGCTTTGACTGCGCCGAAACGAAATTGCCGAGCGAATATGCACAGAGCATTTTTCCGCCGTCCTCACGCTCTATCCACTCGATATCACGCAGAACGTGTGGGTGCGTTCCGATTATCATATCTGCACCCGCATCGGCAAGCTTTTTCGCCGTGCTTCGCTGGATATCGGAAATAATACTCGAATCCTCAACGCCCCAGTGAAGCGAAACTATGCAGAGGTCGGATATCTCTTTCGCTTTTTTTATGTCGCTCACCATGCCGTCAACATCGTTCGCATTGCCTATTACAAGCTCCGAACCTGCAGGCAGTTTCAGACCGTTCGTACTCTCCGTATAGGAAAGAAACGAGAACGTCACGCCCTGCTCGGTAAGCGTTCGGATATTTTCCTTGTCCTCCGCATTGCGGTATGCGCCGAGTACGACAGCCTCGGGGCGTGAATCCCAATAGTCAAGGCAGGCTGAAAGTCCGCTTTCGCCCTTATCAAGAACGTGATTGTTCGCCATTGTGAAAACATCGAAACCAATATTTATCATATAGTCGCCGAGTGCTTTCGGGCTGTTGAAGCACGGATAGGTCGATGGCTTGAACATATCATTGCAGATAAGCGTTTCCTGATTGAGTATCGCAATATCGGCACTTTCGATATGATCGTCAACGTTGTCATATTCATAAGCGAAGTCGTAGCCGTCCCCGTTCGCACGGCGTGCCGCCTGCTCATAAAGACTGCTGTGGATAAGGTTGTCCCCTGCCGCCGCAATGTGTATATGCGAAGTGAGCTGAGGTTCATGCACGGTTTCGGCGGTCGTTGTTTCTGTAGTTTCAACAGTCGTTTCGGCAGTTGTTTCTTCCGATACTATATCGGTACGGATCGTAGCCTCGGCAGGAATTGCTTCTTCGACCTTTGAACAGCCCGAAGCAAATAAAAACGAAACGGCAAGCAGAAACGAGCTTACTTTATGAACTTTCATTTTGTTACCCCTCAAAAAATGATTGTCGAAATATTGTTTTCATAATTATAGTAAATTTTCGTCAAAAAATCAAGCATTTCTTCAAAAAAATACAAGCCAAGAAAAAAATTATTTAAAAAATCGAACAAAAGTTCTTGCAAAAATCGAACATATATGCTATAATATAGAACAAAGGGAGTGAGAGTATGGAACAGCATGATCGGATATATATTGCAATAGACTTAAAATCATTTTATGCTTCGGTCGAATGTGTCGGGCGAGGACTTGATCCGCTCGGCGTGAACCTTGTTGTCGCCGACCCGTCACGGACGGAAAAAACTATCTGCCTTGCCGTTTCGCCCTCGCTCAAAGCACACGGGATATCGGGCAGAGCACGTCTTTTTGAGGTAATAGAGCGTGTGAAGCAGGTCAACAACGAGCGCCGATACAAAGCACCGAACCGAAAATTCAGCGGCAAGTCCTATTATGCCGAAGAGCTTGCCAAAGACCCGTCGCTCGAGCTTGACTACATCGTTGCACCTCCGCAGATGGCAAAATATATGGAGGTCAGCACTCACATATACGAAATTTATCTGAAATACGTCGCTCCCGAGGATATTCATATCTATTCCGTGGACGAGGTTTTCATCGATGCGACCGCCTATCTTGACACCTACAAGCTTTCTCCCCGTGAGTTTGCGGCAATGCTTATCAACGATGTTATGGACAAAACGGGCATAACCGCCACCGCAGGCATCGGGACGAATCTTTATCTTTGCAAGATAGCAATGGATATCGTTGCCAAGCATATCCAAGCCGACAAAAACGGCGTTCGCATCGCCGCTCTTGACGAGATGAACTATCGGCGGTTTTTGTGGGCGCATACACCGCTCACGGATTTCTGGCGTGTGGGAAAGGGCTATGCCGACAAGCTTGAAAAAAACGGACTTCACACAATGGGCGACATTGCCCGTGCTTCGCTTGACCCGAACGAGGAAAATTTCCTTTACAAGCTTTTCGGCGTAAATGCGGAGCTTCTCATCGACCACGCTTGGGGTTACGAACCCTGCACCATTGCTGACATAAAATCCTACCGTCCCGAATCGAACAGTCTGAGCACGGGACAAGTTCTTCAATGTGCCTACACCGTCGCAAAGGCACGCATCGTTATCCGTGAAATGGCTGATATGCTCTCGCTTGACCTTGTGGACAAGCGGCTCGTCACCGATCAGATAGTTCTCACTATCGGCTATGACAAGGAAAACATCGGCTACAAGGGCGAAAGCACCGTTGACCGCTACGGCAGAAAGATACCGAAGCCTGCACACGGAACGATAAATCTCCCGTTCAGAACGGCTTCATCACGGATAATAACGGACGCTGTTGCCGAGCTTTACGACCGCATAACAGACCCGTCACTCTCCGTTCGGCGAATGTATGTTGTGGCAAATCATATTGTCAGCGAGAAGCAGACTTCCTATGAAACCGAAGAAGCCGTTCAGCTTGATTTTTTCACCGATACAGAAAAGCTCGAACGTGAAAAAGCCGCCGAAAAGGAACGCCTGCGCCGTGAAAAAGCAATGCAGCTCTCTATGCTTGAAATAAAGAAAAAATACGGAAAAAACGCCGTTCTGCGAGGTATGAACTTTGAGGACGGAGCGACTGCACGTGAGCGTAACGGTCAGGTCGGCGGTCACAAGGCGTAAATTTTTCAAAGGGAGGAAAGGTCTTGTCTGCGCTAAAAGCAACTCATAAATATGACGATATAATCAACCTGCCGCACCACACATCGCCAGCCCGACAGCCAATGTCGAGGATAAGCCGTGCGGCGCAGTTCGCACCTTTTGCTGCTCTGACGGGTTTTGAGGACTGCACTGACGAGGCCGCACGACTTACCTCCGAAAAGCCCGAGCTTACCGAAACGATGCAGAACGAGCTGAACGAAAAGCTTCGCATCATTACCGAGCGGATAGACGAACGCCCCGAAGTGACCGTGACATTTTTCATTCCCGATGCGCTCAAAGAGGGCGGTGCGATAACGCTTTTCAGCGGTTCTGTCAGGCGAATAGATGAGATCGAACGGAAGATGATCTTCACCGACCGCACCGAGATCCGGCTTGACAATATTTTAAAGATAAGTATGGGGGAAAATTAATGTATTGCTCGATTTATCCTGTCATCGGCAGGCAGACCGAACTGCCGTTCTATGTTTCGGGAATAGGCATTTCCGAACCCGAATATCACGTTATCCGTGAAAACGGACTTGCTTCGCACCAGTTTCTTTTCGTCAGCGAAGGGGCGGGAACATTCGGCATCGGCGGCAAAAGCTTTCCGCTGAACACGGGCAGTATTCTTTATGCGGCAAAGGGCGTTCCGCACGAATATTACCCGAACAGCGAGGTTTTCACAACGAACTGGGTCGTTTTCCGAGGCGAACATCTTTCCGAGCTTATGAGAACGCTCGGCTTCGGCGAATACGGCATTGCGGAAAATTCGGCAAACGAGACCGTGCGCTCGATGTTTAATTTGCTCCTTTCGGCGGCGAAAGAACCCGACTGCGATCCGGAAAAATGCTCCTGTCTTCTCTATGAATACATACTCGAAATGCGGAAAATATTTTGTCAAAAGCGAGGAAATGACCTTGCCGCCGACAGCGTGACCGACACCGCTGTACGCTACATAAATGAGCATTTCAGCGAGGATATAACGCTCGGTGCGCTTGCTTCGCCGGCGAATATTTCGGAACAGCATTTCTGCCGTCTTTTCAAGGCACGTTTCGGACTCCGACCTATGGAATATGTTGCGCTCAAACGCATTTCACACGCAAAGTCTTTGCTTGAAACCACGGACGAAAGCATTTCCCGAATAGGTGAACTCTCGGGATACCCCGACCCGAACTATTTCGGGATAGTTTTCCGACGATATGAGGGTGTTTCGCCGAGCCTTTACAGAAATATGCACGGCATCAGGTGATGTTCAGATTTTAAGAGTAAGATAAATATTTACGATTGAAGAACTGCGGTATTTATGGTATCATCTTCTTATGGAAATGATTTTCAAAGCTGAAAATATACGGGAAGAAAGGATCGTAATTATGAAAAAAGCAAGCTTCTCTATTGACGGTAAAAATGCGAATACGGCTTCAAATATGCGCTTTAGGGGCGCAGGAATGGTCACGGGAAACAATTCCTCACGGCTTCTGCTCGACTATAGATCGGAGCACCCGGACAGATACAATGAGATACTTGAATACACATTCGGCAAGCACGGCATCGGTGTGAATTTTCTGAAGCTTGAAATGGGTTCGGACGTGAATTCATCATCGGGAACAGAACCCTGTGTGAAACGATATGAGGACGAAAAAGCCGATGTTACAAGGGGTGCAGGATATCAGCTCGCCGCCGATGCAAAGAAGATAAACCCCGATCTGGAGCTTGATATGCTCTGGTGGAGCGAGCCGCTGTGGGTGACAAAGGCTGACGATGTTCACGCCGCACGTTACAAATGGTACAAGGAAACGCTTGATGCGGCGTATGAAACATACGGTTTGAAGTTCGATTATGTGAGCGTTGTGCGCAACGAGCGAGATGCCGATCTTGAATGGGCAAAGTACCTTTCGGAGCATTTGAAAAGCGAAACGAACTGTCCTTATGATTATTCAAAAATTAAGATAGTCGGCGGTGAAGAGGTCTGCACATGGGGTTTTGCCGACAGAATGTTTGAGGACGAAAAGCTTATGGCGGCGGTCGATGTTGTCGGCAGTCATTATACGAGTATGTCCACCGATGCGGCAAAAAAGCTTGCGGCGGAGTACGGCAAGGAGCTTTGGTTCAGCGAAGGCAGTTCGTCCATGAGTTACTCGCAGGGCACATACCGCTTTGACGGGAACGGTTCGGGACTGGGCGACCTAAACGGCGTTCTCGACATCGCCAACCGACTTATAATGATGTATGCAAGCGGCAAAATGACGATGTGCGAATTACAGCCCGTCATTGCGGCTTATTATGACGGCGTTTGCTACTGTCAGAAGCAGTTCATCTCCGCCTGCGACCCTTGGAGCGGATATTATTACCTCGACAGCGGATTTTTTATGTCACTGCATTTTTCGCAGTTCATCAAAAAAGGCTGGACATACATTGACGGTGCTTGCCACGCTGACGCAAAAACGGGAGGTGACGGTCATGCGCTTGTCGATTCCGTTTTCAGCTATATCACAGCCTGCGACCCCGACAGCGGCGACTACAGCACCGTTATCACGAACTCGACTTCCGAGCCTATCGTTTACAATATCACCGTTTCCGACCTTGCGAAAGCTTCGTCCGAGGTCGATGTTTGGGAAACGAGAGGTCCCGACAATGGCAGCTATGACGAGAATTATTTTAAGAAAATTGACACAATAACACCGACCGAAAGTAACGGAAAATATTCCTACAGCGTGACCGTGAAGCCTTTCTCGATGATAACTTTATCCACAGTCAAAGCCGTAAATGACTTTGTAAATATGCCCGAAAGCGAGCGTACTGTTCTCGCTCTGCCCTACTCCGATGATTTTGATTACAGCGAGGAATTTCTCCACGCAAGGGGCGGTGTGCCGAAGTTCACCACGGACGAGGGCGGCGCTTTCGAGGTTGAAAACATCGGCGGCAGAAATATTCTCGTTCAGCAGATAACGCCCGAAACAAAAGCCGAGGAATGGGGTTACACACCGAACCCGACAACGAATTTCGGTGACGACCGCTGGTACAATTACTGCGTTTCCGCCGAGATAAAGCTTTGCGAAAGTGCCGAACCCGACAAAAATTATGCAGGCATCGGACTTCGTTACAACGAGGGTCACAAGGGCGAAAGCGGTTACTGGCTCAAGCTCTCCGAGGACGGAACTTACTCGCTTATGAAGAACAAAAATGTGCTTGAAAGCGGCTCATGCAAGGCGAACGTCCACGATTTCACGCCGCTGAAAATTTCTGTTCGGGGCGGCAATATCCAATGCTTTATCGGCGGCAAAAAGCTCATTGACTTCACCGACAAATGCGTTCAGAGCGCAGGAAGAGCCGCATTTTACAGCTCGTTCGACCGAAATATGTTCGTTCATCTTCTCATTGAACCGAATGAAAACTGTTATGTCACACGCTATGACAACACCGACCTTTGCTGTGATTATTCGGGTGCTTGGGAGCATATCACAACAGGCAGCTTTGCAAATTACAAGCGAACGCTCTCAAACGGCAGTGCAGGAGCGGTCATGACGGTAAAATTCAGCGGAAACGGCTTTGCTGTTGTCGGCGAAAACAAGAATAATGCGGTCATAAACGTAAAAATTGACGGAAAAACCGCCGCAGAAGGCTTTTCCGTTCCCGAATGTGAAGCCCGTGACATTGCTTACGGCATTGACGGACTTGCTGACGGTTTGCACACGGTCGAAATTGAAGTCGTTTCGGGTGTATTCTCGGCTGACAGCGTTCAATTCACGGGCGGAAACGTTCCTTTTTCCGTAAAATAAAGTTTTATATATGATTAAACAGCCATATTCGGGACATTCTCGGATATGGCTGTTTTTGCTATAAATACAAGCAACATTTTGTAATATTTCACAAAAATAATATTTTAGTATTGACAGTACAGATAGTTAGTGATATAGTTAGTTACACAAGTAATTAACCAATAAACAAGGAGATGATATATTGGCTAACTTTGACGGCGAAAAGCCTATCTACATTCAAATGGCTGAATGGATCGAGGAAAATATCCTCACGGGAGTTTTCCCCGAAGAAACGCAGATACCGTCCACGACGGAAATATCGGCGATGTACAGGATAAATCCCGCAACTGCCCTCAAAGGGGTAAACATCTTGGTCGACAAAGAAATAATTTACAAGAAAAGGGGTCTTGGTATGTTCGTATGCACGGGTGCGGAGCAGAAAATTCGCAGTGAGCGCAAACAGGAATTCTGCGACAAGTACATCAAGTCGCTCATCAGCGAGGCATCGAAGCTTGGCATCACAAAAAATGAGATCATCAATATGATAGAGAAAGGCTGTGACGGGAATGAGCAAAATTGAAGTCAGAAATCTGACAAAAAGCTACGGCAAAACCACTGCGCTGAACAACGTCAGTGTAACATTCAAAGAAAACTGCATTTACGGTCTGCTCGGCAGAAACGGCGCAGGAAAATCCACCCTGCTCAACATCATTTCGGGCAGAACTTTTGCCGACTCGGGCGAGGTACTTATTGACGGAGTTAATGCAAGCGGCAACGACAGCGCACTCGGCAAGATACATCTGATGAGCGAGCAGCTTCTTTACAATCCGTCACTCAAGGTCAAGGATATGTTCAGAACTGCATCGTTTTACTATCCCGATTTCGACATGGACTATGCTTTGAAGCTTTGCTCGGAATATGAGCTTGACACAAACAGAAAGCTTTCCAAGCTTTCGACAGGCTACCGAACCATTGCAAAGGCTGTCAATGCGCTTGCCTGCGGTGCGCCTATAGTATTTTTCGATGAACCCGTCCTCGGACTTGACGCAAACCACCGTGACCTTTTCTACAAGCACGTTGTGAACCGCTACAGTGAACACCCTGCGACATTCGTTATCTCGACGCATCTTATCGAGGAAACAGCAGGCATAATTGAACGTGCTGTCGTTATCCAGAAGGGCGAGCTTCTTCTTGACAATGATGTTGAGGAGGTTCGTTCAATGGGTTACAGCGTTTCGGGCAAAGCGGCTGATGTTGACGGCTTCGCCAAGGGCAGGGAGCTTATGGGCGAGGACGTTCTCGGCGGCTTAAAGACTGTTTACATAAAGGGTCAGCTCAATGAAGCAGAGCTTCCCGAGGGACTTACAGCCGAGCCAATGAACTTACAGAACATTTTCATTCATCTTACGAATTCATAAAAGGGGGAATTTTTATGTCAGCAAACAGTATTATCGCAAACTGCAAATATCAGCTATACAGATTGAGATCAGTCCCGTTATTTTACCTTATTTGGGTGATCGGTTCTATGCTGATTTCCGCAACGATCAGATCCGTTGCAGAAAAAGTTCCGTTCAGTTTTCGCGAAACGGGACAGAACGGATTTGATGCTTTGATCGGCTTATTCGTATTCGGATATATGTGTGCAAACATCACAGACTTTTTCAACACAGCTGCCGCAAACGGTACTTCAAGGACAACAGCCTGCGTTTCCGCATACATATCATCGGTGATACTTTCTATAGTTTCGGCTCTTGAAGTTTCTGTAATTTTTCCGATCATGTCATTGATAACGGGAGAAGAAGAAATGTGGGGTGCATCGCTCTACGGTGTAAAGTCCATTCTGTATGATGCAGGTTGGAGCAATTTTGCGATAAGAGTTCGCTATTTCGGCATAGCTGTATTCAGCTACATTGCATTATGTGCTGCTGTTATCTTTATTGCTGCACTTATGTACAAACTTCCCGGCTGGGCATCTTTGATCACCATACTTTTATTGATCTTTATCCCGACAGGAGGAATTTATTTTGCACTGGGCGAAGATGCATTGGCATCATTCTGGTGCAGTGTTATGAAGCTGGTCGGACTTTCCTATCTTGATGATACGAGTTTGGATGCCTCGTTTATAGGCAACGCTTCGCAGGGTGCTGCGGTATTCATCGGCGCTTCGCTGATACTGCTGCTCATATCCTGCCTTATCACAAGACGTTCTTCGGTCAAGCCGCTCGCAATAAAGGGCAATTGATATTATGCTAAACACCATTTAAAATTCGGAAAAAACCAAGTTGACAATTTTGTAGCTGTTTTAACAGCTTTATATGTGATTTCGGCACTGCTTTTTTCCTGTATTTTATCGGTATTTAGCATTACCGCCGCATGAGTTCTTCACGTTCTTATGCGGCGGTAATTTTTGCTTTTTTTTTGCTTTTTAACTTAAATTAACATAAAAATTCTTGACATTTAAAATGCACTAATGTATAATTAAAAAGTAATTGTGGCTTTACCCGAATTTAATAAATTACAGAGGAGTGAGATTTAATGGACGTGGGAAGTACAGGTATAAAACCTCGAGGTAGCAAGTGCGAAGCGGCGGTTTCGGAAGTGTCCCCCGTTCGTTTCGTAATTTCACTTTAATGTTTTATGCCTCCCGCTTTTTTATTATGGAGCTGACAGAGCGAAACAACGCTTTGCCGTGTTCCGAAAGATGAGGAGGAATTTTTATGGAAAAAGATACCGCTGTGCAGCTTCTGACCGAGCGCAACTTCGCCAAGCTCAAATCCGAGCTTTCCGAGATGAATCCTGCCGATATCGCTGCTCTCGTTGAAGAAATGGACGAGTTTGACGAGTTCGGCGAGCGTGAGCTTACACTTTTATACCGAATTTTACCGAAAGAGATCGCTGCCGAGGTTTTCACCTATATGAACAGCGATCTCCAGCGTGTGCTTATCAATGCCCTTTCCGATAAGGAACTCCACGATGTCATTGATGAACTTTACATGGACGATACCGTTGACCTTATCGAAGAGATGCCTGCGAACGTTGTTTCCCGTATTCTCAAAAACACCGATCCCGCAACGAGAAATCAGATCAACGAGCTGTTAAAGTACCCGAAGGACAGCGCAGGTTCGGTAATGACGACCGAGTTCGTTTACTTCCGTGCAGACCTTACCGTTAAAGAGGGCTTCGACCAGATACGAAAGATCGGTCTTGCAAAGGAAACCGTTTATACCTGCTATGTAACGCAGAACCGCAAGCTTCTCGGCGTTGTTTCGCTGCTCGATATGCTTGTTTCGGATTATGAAACTCCCGTTTCCGACATAATGGAAACTAACTTTATCTGCGTAAACACTCACGATGACCGTGAAACAGCTGCGCAGATGCTTTCCAAATACGACCTTGCCGCTATCCCCGTTGTCGACGGCGACGGAAGAATAGTCGGAATTCTCACATTCGACGACGCTATGGACGTTATCCGTGACGAGGATATGGAGGACATGGAGATCATGGGTGCTATGCTCCCGTCCTCGTCAAGCAAGACCTACCTTAAAACGAGCGTGTTCTCGCTCTGGAAACAGCGTATCCCGTGGCTGATGCTCCTTATGATATCGGCGACATTTACGGGAATGATACTCACGCACTTTGAGAGCGCACTCGCCGTTGTCCCTGCGCTGACAGCGTTTATCCCGATGCTTATGGATACGGGCGGAAACTCGGGTTCGCAGTCGTCCGTTACGATAATCCGAGGTATCTCGCTTCAGGAAATTGAATTTTCCGACATTCTCAAAGTAATGTGGAAGGAACTCCGTGTCGGCATACTCTGTGCCGCAACAATGGCAGTTGTCGTGTTCGCAAAGGTAATGTTCATTGACCGAAAGGGTGCGACCATTGCGATTATAGTTGCGCTGACGATTTTCTTTGTAATAATCGTTGCAAAGCTTGTCGGCTGTTCGCTTCCTATGCTTGCGAAAAAGCTTGGATTTGACCCTGCCGTAATGGCTTCGCCGTTCATTACAACCATTGTTGATGCACTTGCACTTCTTGTATATTTCCTTATCGCTTCAAGAGTTTTGGCATTCTGATTTAAATAAAAAATATACCGTCGGGTTGATCCGGCGGTATTTTTTATGCAAAAACGCCGCACAACTTTCGCTGTACGGCGTTTCAGGCTGTCAAAAAAATATATTGCATTTATGCAGATTGACGAAAAAGAATTTTATAACTTGATGCTAAAAGATGAACGCCATACATATCCCGTCGGTGCTAAACGCTCGTCGCTTTGCTCCTCACGTTTATTTGCCGAGGATAGTTGTTCCGAACATAAAGAATAAGCGCAATTCACATTTTATAGGTTTACAGACCGATTTATCACGTTTTGTTTTACTTTTTGAATGTGAATTGCGCCTTTTAACTTATAAATATTTTGCTATTGCTCCAAACTATATGCTGTTAGTTTGGGGTATTTCGCTTCTGCGGAAGCGACAATGGGACGCCGTCCCCTTGACCCCTGCCACCCTTTGAAAAGCGTGGACGTAAACTTTAGTTGGCTTCGCATCGCTGCACTTTGTTTTTTTATTCCTCGATATAAACCTTAGCCATTACCTGCGGTGTTGTCGGCATATCACGGAAGTCGGTTTCAACTCCTGCGATCTCGTCGATAACGTCAAGTCCCTCAACTACCTTTCCGAATGCAGCATAGTCGCCGTCAAGGTGCGATGCGTCCTTATGCATAATGAAGAACTGTGAGCTTGCGCTGTCCTTCATCATTGAACGTGCCATTGAGATAACGCCTCTTGTATGCTTGAGGTCATTCTTCACGCCGTTTGATGCAAACTCGCCCTTGATCTTCTCCTTTGAGCCGCCCATTCCCGTACCCTCGGGGTCGCCGCCCTGGATCATAAAGCCGGGGATAACTCTGTGGAATGTAAGACCGTCATAAAAGCCCTCTTTTACGAGCTTTTCAAAGTTTGCAACTGTGATAGGTGCTTTATCGGGATAAAGCTCTATCTTCATCTTTTTGCCGTTTTCCATTTCGATTACTACCATTTTATTTTCCTCCAAAATTATTTATTATTAACATATTCAACAAATCTGTTGAAGCCTGCGATGCCCTTTTCGTCACGCTTGTAAACACCTGCGTGTTCAAGGACCTTCGCAAACACCTTGCCTATCTCCTGCTTGATGATATCATCGACATTTTCGGGAGTGATATCATACTTAGGAGCGAACTCCTCTGCCCAGTCTGCGTGTTTTTCGAGGACGGGGTCAGCACGCACTGCGCTTACGCCCTTATTGATAAGAGTATCTGCGAGCTTTTCCATTTCGCCTTTAAGACGTGCGGGAAGAACGGCAAGTCCCATTACTTCGATAAGACCGATATTCTCCTTTTTGATATGGTGAAGCTCTGCGTGTGGGTGGTAAACGCCGAGCGGACACTCGTCCGTTGTGATATTGTTGCGGAGAACGAGGTCAAGCTCAAAGTCATTGCCCCTCTTTCTTGCAATAGGCGTGATAGTGTTGTGCGGAACTCCGTCCGTTTCGGCAAAGATGAACGAATCTTCGTCGGTATAGCCTCTCCATGCGGTTAGGATCTTATCGCCAAGCTCAACAAGGCGCTCATAATCACGACAGGAAATTCTGATAACGGACATCGGCCACTTTACTCTGCCTGCCTTAACGTACTCAAAGCCTTTGAAGTGAAGCTCTTCCTCGATAGGTGCTTTCTCCATTGCAAAGGTGTAATGTCCGCCCTGAAAATGCTCGTGAGTAAGTATTGAACCGCCGACTATCGGGAGATCGGCGTTTGAGCCTACAAAATAGTGCGGGAACTGCTCAACGAAGTCAAAAAGCTTCGCAAAAGCGTCACGGTCTATCTTCATCGGCGTGTGCATACAATTGAGGACGATGCAATGCTCATTATAGTAAACGTAAGGCGAATACTGGAGCGCCCAGCGGTCGCCGTTTATCTTTATCGGGATAATGCGGTGGTTTTCACGGGCCGGGTGATTTACTCTGCCTGCGTAGCCGACATTTTCCTCGCAGAGCTGGCACTTCGGATAGGAGCTTTGCTTTGCATTGAGTGCGGCTGCGATAGCTTTCGGGTCTTTTTCGGGCTTGGAAAGGTTGATGGTAACATCGAGTGTGCCGTATTCGGTCTCGGTCGTCCATTTTACGTCCTTTTTGATGCGGTAGCGGCGGATATAGTCGGTATCGCAGCTGAATTTATAGTAAAAATCGGTCGCAGCCTGCGGTGATTTCTCACGGTAAGTTCTGCGGAACTTCTCGATAACTTCGGACGGGCGTGGCGTAAGACAGCCCATTATCTCGGTATCGAAAAGGTCACGGTAAACGATGCTGTCCTCGATGATGCCCTTTTCAACGGCGTAATCAAGGATATCCGCAAGTACGGGTTCAATCTCAACATCGCAGTAATTCTCATCGGGCGGGTCATACTCGTCCAGACCGAGCTTGTGGATAAGCATATTTGCTGTGTAAATCCTGTCCTCGGCTGTGATAAGGTTATTTTCAAGTCCGTAGCATATAAGCTTGCGGACGGCTGTATGGATATTATCTGACATAGCGCAGTCCTCCATTGACGGAAATAGTTATTTATATTTTACCATAATCCGTGTTCAAATGCAACAATTTTTATAAATTTTTTACTATTTGATAGCAGATTCAAGCATCAGCCTGCCGCTCTCGGAAAGAATACCATTGTTATAGGCAGTTTCGATATCCCAAAAAACTTTTTTCTCCGAGGAACGTTCATAGC
>OIYP01000974.1_pt1 | contig 16092 bp, 12 predicted proteins | sample 1588261 | NCBI WGS metagenome assembly OIYP01 (sample SAMN03283293) | human gut metagenome | biome: human-associated habitat; material: feces | host: Homo sapiens | place: Peru | collected 2012
GCGCTTCACAGCTATCGCCCCGCTTCGGCCGATGCCCGCCTGCGGGTCTGGGACGTCTGCTGGCGGATGGTGGCAGAGGCACCTTGGACTGGACAAGGCACGGGCAGTTTCGCCACCGCCTATATGCCCACACAGACCGCCGCCATCGCCACAGCGCCTGAAGAGCGCCGCCGCACAGCCGACGACGTGACCGCTGCATTCAACGACACGCTCGGCACGCTCTGCGAGCAAGGCATCTTGGGGCTGCTACTGGCCGGTGGTTTCGTCGTGACCGCAGGGCGAAGCCTGTGGCGGCACTTCCGGGCCGATGCACGGGCCACCAGCTTTTTCCCATTCCTGGCACTGCTAGCCTTCGCCCAGTTTTCCTATCCGCTCTCTGTCTGGAGCCTGTGCGCCCCATTCTTCGCGCTGACGGCCGCCGGACTGGCCGATGAGCGACAGGTGGTGGCGATACCCTATGGCCGTCCTGTCGTTTCCTGTCTCTCCGCAGTGGCTGTCCTGTTGCTTGCGTCCGGCCTGGCCCTGCGCGTGGACGCCTTCCGACAGCTGTCGCGCTATTGCCAGCTGGAGACGGCGCAATTCCCAGCTGCCGGCTGTCCGGCCACGGCATGGCTCATAAAACATGACCCCGTCTTACTGGCCGCCAGTGCCAAGGCACAGCAGATGACGGGGAACGGGGCGGCTGCTATCCTGACGCTGCGCCGCCTGCTGGAATATACCGACGAGACGCACCTGCACATTGCGCTCGGCGATGCCTATGCCGAAACCGGGAGTTACGGTGCGGCCGACAGCTGCTACGCCAAGGCCTGTGCCATGCGGCCCGGACTGGTGACGCCGGCCTTCGCCCGGTTCCAGCTCTGGAAAGACGAAGACCCGCTCCGGGCAAGGCACTTGGCCGCAGCGGTGGCGGACATGCGCCCCCAAAAAGAAAACAGCAAGGCCAGGGCCATGAAAGCCGAGGCCAAGCGCTACCTGGGCCAGTGCCCAGCCCCTTGACCCATAAAGACATCACATGAAGAAAACGCTCTTAGCCCTACTGGCCCTGACCGCTGCGGCACTGGCCAAGGCCCAGCACCCTGAGGCGGTGATGATTGCCCTCGCACAGGCCGACACGAACCGTGTGGGTCTGGAGACATTGCTGGCCGATTACAAGGAACATGACGACGAGAAGTATCAGGCTGCCTGCTTCTTGGTGGCCAATATGCCATGGAACCGACAGGGCTACCGCGTGGTGACGTCGGATCCCCGCCTGGCTGGAATGCTGGCGACGGCTGATGCCGCTTATTACAGTCTGGTGAAGAACCGCCGCGACGCCGAACTCTACAACGAAACCTTCAACAAGCAGGTGCTGGCCAAGGCCGACCAAGTCTACCGCAAGAAAATGGAGGCAGAGCGCTTTGAACCGCCCGGCGTGGTGGCCGACGAGTTTCCGGATATCCGCTGTATCGGCGCAGACTTGCTGCGCCGGCAGATAGAACACGCCTTCACCCTGCGGCGAACGGTGGCGCAGGTGAAGCGGCTGAGCCTTGCAGACTTCTTTGAGTATGTGCTACCCTACCGCGCCCTGAACCGCTCGTCGGCCGTGAGCGCCGACGTCTATGCCGAGCGTTATGGCAAATATCTGCATGCCGACACCACAACCACCGAACGCCACATGGTCTGGCGCTACAACGTGACCGCCGACCGCCTGCGCTACTGGGGCGGGCGTTACCCGTTCAAAGTGCCCATCGGACTGGATGAAATGTTTTTCCTAGGCTACCACGACTGCGTGCCCATCGCCGATTTCGGTGCAATGATACTGCGGGCCTGCGGCCAACCGGCCGCGATAGAATACAACGTGGCCTACAAGTTCTGGAACGGGCGGCACTATCATGTCGCCGTGCCCACAGCCCGAGGCTGGGAGACATTCAGCCCTGAAAGCGGACTGCCCCGGCACCGCGACCCGAAATTCTACGAGGCGCTGAACATCTTCCGCCAGCACTTTTCCCGGCAGGCAGACAATCCGTTCTCACTGCGGGCCAAGGGGGAGCCCATTCCTGACAACCTGGCCGATCCGCGTATCGCCGATGTGACCCATGAGATTGGCGACACGGTGGCACTCACCCTCCCATTCACCGCGCAGACCTCCCACAAACTGGCCTACCTCGGTGCGTTTGTCTCGCAGGAGGCGGGGCTGTGCCCTGTCACGTGGGGCGAGATCGACCACGTCTCTAAGACGGTACGGTTCAGGCATGTCGTGCCGGACAATCTCTATTTCCCTGTCTATCTGGACGAGGAGGGGGACAGCCATGCATTCGGTTCTCCTTTTGTACTGTCGAAAACGGGACAGGTCGCCACCGTCCGCCCTATAGAACGCGTTGAAGCCAAGCGGGTGATGGCCAAGCTGGAGCGTAAATTCCCACACAAGCCCCAGCTCAGGGAGCAGGCAGGGCGTGTGCCCGGCACCTGCGTCATCGCTTCAGACTACCCAGATTTCTCACAGGCCGACACGCTGGGTGTCATTCGGTCTGTGCCCGGGACATCCTGGGAGGACATCGCATTGGACTGCAAGCGCCCATACCGCTATTACCGTGTCTGTGGAACAGGGCATCCGGCACGGCTGCTGCTTGGCGAGATCCGCTTTCTCACCAAGCGTGAGTACGCCTATACCAATGTGGCGGAGGCGCCTGCTAACCGGGTTCCGGTGGACGAGGCGGACAAGCAGTGGGTATGGCTGTTCGATGGAACCCTGGAGCAATGTCGCCGGAAGGCCGAGTACGACGGAAACCCACAGACTGCCCCTGACCGTTGGCCCGACGTGACGCTGAAACTTGAGGTTCCGCAATATGTGCATCGCCTCCGCTACATGTCGAAACATGCTGACAATGCCGTCAAGCCCGGTGCGCGCTATGAGCTCTTGGCTTGGGCCGACGGTTTCTGGCGCCGCAACCGCAGCGGTCTGGCTGCCACAGCTAACGTCCTGGAGGTGGATGATCTCGTACCTGGGCAGTTGTATTGGCTGCGCCAGCAGGGAGTGGGAAGGGAGGAATTGCCCTTCTACGTAGACGAGAACGGCGTCCAGCACTTTCCCCATCTGCCGTTTCTGGAAAAACTGGTCGCTGGGCGCCGGTGACGCTTAGGCCCTCAGCCAGCGCCGGCACCGTGCCGTCAGCCAGTGGCGCAGCGGGAGGTCGTAGAGTTTGAGGCAAGCGTAGGCCAGAACGATGCTGCCGACACAGGTGGCAAGGGCCTGCGGCCATGTCTCACCGAGCGTGTAGCGCTTCGTCTCGATAAGCCAGGCGTAGAAAATGTACATCAGCGGGTAGTGGACGATGTAGAGCGGGAACGAGATGTCACCGAGAAAAGTGCAGGTGCGTGTCGAGAAGCGGTCTGTTGTGGCACCGGAAGCTGCCAGCCAGATGAGAATGGGGAAGACAATGATGATGCATGCCGCCTCGTAGACGCCGTTGAGGCAGAGGCCACCGACCGGAGCAATGTAGGGCACGTGGAAGATGGCAACAAGCACTGCGGCGCATATCCAGAACGCGCCGCGCACAGCGACGGGACGGAAGTGACGTTGCAGCAACATCCCCATGGTGAACGGGAAGAGCATGCGGACACTGCCGCCTACGAAGTTGAGTCCGTCGAGTGTCCACCCGACACCGAACATGCCGTAGCCAGCGGCATCACTCACCGTAAACCAAGCCAAGGCGACGCCCAGCAGGCCGACTAGCACGGCTAGGGCGCGGTTGGAGAGGTGGCGGATAAGAAGGGCATAGAGCAGGTTGCCGATGTATTCGAAGAAGAGCGACCAAGCCGGGCCGTTGAGCGGGAACATCTCGCCGTTGCCGCGCACGTCGTAGCAGCTGCCTGGCAGGGCAGGAATGAAAAACATGGCGCAAAGCAGTGCCAGCATGACCAGCGACGGAGCCACGTGTGTGCCGCCCCACGTCGTCCCTCCCTGTATGAAGTAGCAGACGAGGCCGATGACCGCCCCCATGACGACCATCGGGTGCAGGCGGATGAGGCGGCGGCAGAAGAAACCGTGCATCGTCAATGTACCGCGCTGCCAACGCTTGTCGTAAGCGTAAGAGATGACGAAGCCCGAGAGTATGAAGAAAAAGTCCACGGCCAGATAGCCATGGTTGATGACGGTGATCGGTTCTCTGCCTGAGGCGAAGGCATAGCCCTCGAAGACGTGGTACCAGAGGACGAGGAGTGCCGCTACGCCGCGGAGGCCGTCGAGCAAGGCATAGTGAGGGCGTGTGTCGGCAAATGCTGTGTCGCTTTTGAATAGCATGGAAGGGAAGATGACGGGTCCGTTCGTTGACAGATGTGCCGCACCCAGCTCCGGCGAACCCATTTTGACCATTGCTTGGCGGCTATTTCATGTGCAAAGTAAACAAATAAAGCCTGATCCATCGACACGTTTGCAAGTCTTAACGTGATATATTTTTGAAATAAAGATTCCCCCTGTCGCTGGCGAAGTGCGGCAGAGGGAATCTTGGCCTTTGTCCCCGTAGGGGCAGCGACAGGCCTACACGCCACCGAAGCGGCGGTTGAAGCGTGCGATGAAGAAGATGCCCATACCTGTCAGCAACGCTCCGACGAGCGCAGGGTATTCGTAACCGAGGCCGCAGCGCAGGGGCAGTCCACCCATTTGTGCGCCGATGGCGTTGCCCATGTTGAAGGCAATCTGTATGCAGGCGCCGCCGAGAAGCTCGCCACCGGGCGCATGGCGCACAATGAGCGTCTGTTGCGGACTGGAGACGGCGAAGAGGCCGAACGTGGTGCACATCATGAACAGCACGGCCACCGGCTTGAACTGCGCTAGGAAGAACAGCGCGAGCAGCGAGACAACGATGAGCAGCTGCACATAGACAATGACACGGCCTGGCGTCAGGCGGTCGCTCAGCGTGCCACCAGCGGCGTTGCCCAGCACCATGCCCAAGCCGGCGAGCGCCATGAGCGGGGAGACGACGGCGTCACTGAAGCCAGACACCCCTGTCAGCATCGGATTGACGTAGCTGAGCCAGGCGAACGCACCAGAGTTGCCCAGCATCGTGGCCATGAGAATCAGCCACGGCGCACTCTTGCGGAGAAAGGCGAACTGCGAGCGGAAGGTGCTCGGGGGAAGCGCCCCCACGTCGGGCACCCAGCGGTGGATAAAGAAAAAGATGACCATGGCCCAGAGCGTGACGAAGCAGAAGACCATGCGCCACGACAGGGCGTGGCTGATGAAGGTGGCGAGCGGCACACCGGCCAGGTTGGCCACCGTCATACCGGCCACCATCGCCGCCACGGCCGATGCGCCCTTGCCCGGTGCCGCCAGTTTCATGGCCACGATGGTGGCCACGCCGAAATAAGCGCCGTGTGGCAGTCCGGAGACAAAGCGCGCGGCAAGCAGCGTCCAGTAGTTCGGCGAGAGCGAGGCGCAAAGATGGCCGATGACCATGAGTGCGACCAGTATGAGCAGCAGTTGCTTCAGTGGCTTATGGCGCAGGGCAACAACGCCGGGAGCACCGACGCAGACGCCGAAAGCGTAAGCTGAGATGAAGTTGCCGGCGGTCGGGATACTGACGTGCAGATCATTGGCCACATAGGGCAGGATGGCCATCATTGAAAATTCGGCGACGCCGAGGCCGAACGTGCCAAAGGATAGAGCGATAAGTGCTTTTTTCATGTCCGTCAGGGAAGAAGTAGTGGGCAGGCCTGCCCAGTCTGTGACAGGCGCCTTAGAGGCATTCGGGGAGTCGGTACAGGTGCGTGCCGTTGCTACCCTTAATGAGGATAAGCCGGCCCTCGACAGGATGTTCCCTGAGTGCGGCCTCGGCCGCCTCAACATTCTCAAAGTAGCGGTGCCCGGCGGCATAGGGAGCAAAGGCCTTGCCGATGAGCCACACCGCCTCGCAGCCGAGGGTGTCAGCCTCACTGACCACGCGCCGGTGCTCTTCGGCCTCGGCGGCACCGAGCTCGCGCATCTCGCCGAGAATGGCCATCTTGTGGCTATGGCTGATGAGCCGGAAATTGTCTAACGCGGCCTTCATGCTGGTGGGGTTGGCATTGTAGGCGTCGATGATGAGCGTGTTGTGGGCGGTCCGTTTCAGTTCCGAGCGGTTGTTGGTCGGCTCGTAGGCCGCGATGGCCTGGCTGATGGCTTCAGGCTCGACACCGAAGTGGCTGCCGACAGCCGCTGCCGCCAGTGCGTTGTCGATGTTGTAGGCGCCGATGAGGTGCGTGCCCACGGTCTGCCATTCGCCGCCTTTCACCCGCCAGCGGAAGTTGAGATAGGGCGTGCAGCTGTCCACGGCGCCCTCGACGTCGTAGTCCCGTCCCGTCTGGCCATAGGTGACGGCTTTCAGTTCGCCGGCAATGCCGGTGAGATGGGGATTGTCGGCGTTGAGGAAGATGAAGGCTCCAGCCTTGCCGCGCAAGTAGTCGTAGAGCTCGCCCTTGGTGCGGATGACGCCTTCGAAGGAGCCAAACCCTTCGAGGTGGGCTTTCCCGACGTTGGTGATCAGGCCGCAGTCAGGGTCGACGATGCGACTGAGACTGGCGATCTCACCGGGATGGTTGGCGCCGGTCTCGATGACAGCGATGTCATGTTCGGGTGTGAGGCGGAGCAGCGTCTTGGGTACGCCGATGTGGTTGTTGAAATTGCCACTTGTATAGAGCACCTTGAATTTCTTGCCGAGCACGGCGGCGATAAGTTCCTTGGTCGTGGTCTTGCCGTTGGTGCCGGTCACCTGTATGACCGGCCCGTTGAAGTGATGGCGATGGTACGTGGCGAGGGCTTGTAGCGCCTTCAGAGTGTCGTCCACGTGTATGAGGCGGTCGTCGCCTGTGACGCTGCTGTCGTCGACGACGGCATAGGCACAGCCGGCTTCGAGCGCTTTCAGGGCAAAGGCGTTTCCGTCGAACGTGGCGCCGCGGAGGGCGAAGAAGATGGAACCGGCCGGGCAGTCACGCGTGTCGGTCGTGACCGTGGGGTGCTGGCGAAAGATGTTGTAGAGTTCCTGTACATTCATGATAGCTATGTGTTTGTGCCCTAGCTGTGCCGTTCGGACAGACGGACGTGGCAGATTTTGGTGTGCAAATTTACAGAAAAATCAGTCTGTTGGTCATTTGGCAGGCCGGTTTTTTGGAGTGTAGAGTCTAACAGAAAATGCGAGACTCATGACTGTCGCCGAGATTGCAAAGTATAGCCCGATTCTTTTGAAGTTCAATCCGGACGTTAAGTTCAGACTTTAATAACAAGAGGTGAGAGCATTCCTTTGTCGGATTCACTCTAGCCTACGGCTCGGATGAGCAACTGGCAATACAAAAAAACGAAAGGGAAGGCTCAAGACCTCCCCTGAAATTACTAACTTTGTATTGTTATGTACTATCATCAAGTAACTTCGGAGCAAAGGCCGCAAATTTTCGTGTTATTGCAAAGGAAAACGGCAAGAAAAGAGATCGCCTCGTTGGTAGACCTTCGCCAAAGTGTGGCCCATCCACTTAAACATATTCAAGTCAACAGCCCTTTCGGCTACCGACGTGACCCTCTCACCTACAAGAAATGTATGCACAACGGCCTTGACCTACATGCACGCAACGACAAAGTCTTCGCAATGCTGCATGGCATCGTCCACAAAGTAGGCTACGACAAGCGCTCTGGCATCTTCGTTACGCTTCGCCAAGGTGACTTCACCATCAGCTATAGTCACCTCTCCAAGGTTGCCGTTTGCAAAGGCGATGTGGTTTCTGCAGGAACAGTCGTTGGAATAACAGGAAACACAGAGCGCAGCACTGAGGAGCATCTACATATTACTTGCAAGCTGAGAGGGAGGTATCTAGATCCGATGTCACTAATAAAGTGCATTACTCGACATTGTTAATCACTCCAGCAAAGAGGATGGTATTAGTCGTGTCCTCCGCTATCTCAAAGATAAAGGGGCGATTAACCGTCATCACCACTGGTTCCGGTTTCGATTCGGGTGGGCAACAGCCACACATAGCCATATTGGTTACTGCAGCTGCTTCGGTTCCATTCTCGTCCACACTAACTTTCACCTGCTGCTTGATTTGAGAAATCTGCAAGCCTTTGATGCACTTCGGGATAATATCAGCACTCTCATATATACAGCCAAGGTCAAGTTCCTCAAATAGTTTCTGCATGTCAAAGCTTGACGTAACACTAAAACGTGGCAGAGAGAGTTTGACTTCTTGCTCTTCGGTGCAGCATACAAACTCGTTGTCCCACAGTTCCCGCAGTACATCTTGAAGAGAATGTTTGGGCTTCGGAAGATAGATGCGCATAGAGAATCCTCTGTTTTCTTTGGCATAGCAGGTATAAGGCAGGCGCACCATCTGACATCGGGGCGTGTCAGCATACTACATATCGGCGGTACGCTTCATCATATGAACTTCCACTTTACCCGGTGTGCCATAGAACAGTTGTTCCCCCTTGTACGAGCATCATCAAATTCTTCTTGCCATGAACCTTTGAAATACAGAATATCGGTAATCAGAGCCAGCGTCTCATTCGTGAGTTCTAAGTCCAAATGGTTGATTAGTCCATGCGTAGCTTCTGATATGGCGTTATCAATGATGCTCGATAAATCGGTGGAAAAATCAACTTGTTTCAATGTCAAAGCAAAATCATCAGAGACGTTAGCTATCGCATCCTTGTTGACCTTCAAATCCTTCTGCACCCACATAATAGCTTGTTGCTCAATAGTCAGCACAACGTTTCCTTCGCTGTCCTTGCACCAATCAGCAGGAGTAAGTTCGAACAAATTCTTGCTTGAAAGCACATTGGCTTCATCCTGTGTAATGACATCATTGCCCACACATTCCAGTATGCCTTCTTGAATATGGGGCACAGCCCAGTTGGCCAGCATCACCATCACCGCCTGCAGCCTTGCCGGCGAGATCGCAATGTTCTTGTCCTTCTCTTCAAGGTCAATCAATGTCCTCAGCAGATGGTTGCTGAATCTGGCTGAGTAGTCGGGGTGGGGGCTCAGGGTATCGGAGAGTTTATTGTTATCTCTCATTACTATAGATCTTTTCTACAAATTGCCTTTTATAGCGAGTTGAAGTAATCGCGAATTTTTGCAGCCATTAGTTTGCGACGTTCATCCAAAAAACGAGAATAATCAGTTGCAACCATCGAAATGACATCTCGTGGAATGCTATTCTCATCAAGATTTGCATAGATCTCATCCATTGATTTCATTGTGGTATACTGAGATTCTTTCGCTTGTAAAATAGCTGCTGTCACATCTCCAAGATACACCTTTGGTGCCTTCTTACCTACCGCAATATTTACTGGTTTGTTGAGATAAACATAGTTCGCCACTTGATTATAAACCGTCGTGCTATTCATTCCATTATCCTTCAGATACTGTCGAGGAAATATATGATGAATATCAGCTGAATCAAGTAGATCACGAACCTTTGAACCAACACTAAGGAATGAAGCATCGACATTTTTGCACTGGGCGGCAAGATAGACATTGAACGTAGGAGAGGTGCTTGAAGATGTTTCCAAATTCTGAACCAAAGTAATATCCCAAAACGTATCTGTAATGTTTGCCATGGCTTCACGATAGAATTTGAGGAATCCTTTTTCTCGTATTGCACGAAGGTCCTTTTCCATCATTGTTTCAGGCGAAGATGCATAACGACCAGTCAATACCGACATTACATACCATTTCTGGACATAGTGAGCAACTTTGAGTTTGTCTATAGATGCATCTTTGCGCAGACGTAGGAATAGCATGTACGCAAAATCAAGTGCCATACGTCCTTTTATCAAACGCTTACTGACAAATCCAGCACCTTTGAGACATTCTATAAACTGATCATAGACGAACTTACTAAAGACATCCTTAACAGCATCAGTCAATGTAGCAAAGGTATCTTTCATGATTTCCCCTTCATAGCTGCGTGTTTCAAAGTTTCTGCCGTGAAGAAGATCTGTAAGGTTTGCCATCTTGCCACGATAATAACGTGATTCAAAAGCTATGCGAAGCACATCATCAAACGAGAGGTTGAAAAGGCCAGTATCAGCCTTCGCCGCCCATTTTATCATAGGATAATACGATGATGCTACAAAGTCATCATCTTTCTCTATTATGCTGATAAAGTTATGATTGCTGAATAGATGGCAAAAGTAATCTATAGCCTTACGCAACATCTGCCCACCATACTTGTCGTCTGCTGCGATAGTGGACATAACAAAGTCTGCTTGAGTCAAAGAGGCACCCTTGCTGTTGATACGTATGAATATCTCAGTTACTTTGTCAATGGACAACTCCTTGTTGAGGTTGATAACTCCTATAGGTGCATTTTTTATGTCACGAACTCGTTCCAGCAGGTTATTGAGTTTCATCGCCTCAAAATCGGGATTTGCCTTGCAAAATTTCGGAATAAAGTCGAATGCATTATAGTCATTTGAAAAGAGGTAAGAAATATCGTCAATCCACTTCTTATCTTTTAAAATCGCAGGGTTTTGCACCTCAAAGCAAGGCTCTCCTTTTTCGGCAGCGTAAGGATTGAAAGCAATGCGATGTACTTTGTCTTTGAAGTCTTTATCAATCACGTGAAGGCCTACGATAGAGGTCATCAGCGCAGTAATGCGTTGTTGACCATCAATCATAATTTTCTTACCAATTGTTTTCTCACCATTCTTGTCTACCGTATCAGGGTTTTGCCAAATGATAAGATAGCCGATTGGATACCCATTATACAAAGAGTCTATCAAATCTCGTATTTGGTCACTCTTCCATACGAATGGACGCTGAATCTCTGGGATAGCAATCTCCTTATTTTTAATATAACCGATGACATTGTCTACGGTCAAGTTGTTTACTGAATATTGGGGCATATAATACTTTTTATTCGTTGCAATAAACTTCCAAATCAATATTTGATATATCCCTAATATAAGACTTAACTGCACCAAGTAGATTCAGAATATCCTTACCTGCATTTACCTTACTTAAGGATGGTTGAACAATTTCGGGGTACAAATATACGGCGAAATTCCGAATTTAACGCACTTCGGAGGAAAAACTTGAAAACAAAAAAAGAGCGTGAATACATTGAGTATCACGCTCTTTCAATATTTATAGTAGTGTATGACTACCTAAGTTTATGCGGCCTTACTTCACTTCCTCGAAGTCAGCGTCCTGGATATTGTCGTCGTCCTTCTTGTCGGATGAAGAGGGGCCCTGCTGGGCACCACCTTGGAATCCGGCACCGGCGCCTTGCTGGGCACCGGCCTCAGCACCACCTTGCTGGTACATGTCGGCACTGGCGGACTGCCAGGCGGCGTTGAGTTCGGCTGTCGCAGCGTCCACTGCGGCCAGATCCTGCGCCTTGTGGGCATCTTTCAGCTTCTGAAGAGCGGCCTCGATGGCACCTTTCTTGTCAGCGGGAATCTTGTCGCCCAATTCCTTGAGCTGGTTCTCGGTCTGGAAGACCATAGAGTCGGCTTGGTTGAGCTTGTCAACGCGCTCGCGCTCCTTCTTGTCGGCCTCAGCGTTGGCCTCAGCCTCAGCCTTCATGCGGTCTATCTCTTCCTTGCTCAGGCCGCTGCTGGCCTCGATGCGGATGGTCTGCTCCTTGCCCGTAGCCTTATCCTTAGCGGAGACGTTGAGGATACCGTTGGCGTCGATATCGAAGGTCACCTCAATCTGAGGCACACCGCGACGGGCTGGGGCAATGCCCGACAGGTTAAAACGGCCGATGCTCTTGTTGTCGCGAGCAAACTGGCGCTCGCCTTGGAGCACGTGGATGGTCACCTCTGGCTGGTTGTCTTCGGCAGTAGAGAACACCTGGCTCTTCTTGCAGGGGATGGTGGTGTTGGCGTCGATGAGCTTGGTCATCACACCGCCCAGCGTCTCGATACCGAGTGACAGCGGGGTCACATCGAGCAGTACGACATCGCCCACACCGCTCTCCTTATTGAGGATGGCGCCCTGGATAGCGGCACCTACGGCTACCACCTCATCGGGGTTGACGCCCTTGGACGGGGCCTTGCCGAAGAAGTTCTGGACGAGCTGCTGCACAGCGGGGATACGGGTCGAACCGCCGACGAGAATCACCTCGTCAATATCGCTCGTGGAGAGGTTGGCTCCTTTCAGGGCTGCCTCACACGGAGCCTTGCAGGCTTCAATCAGGCTGTGAGCGAGGGCTTCAAACTTGGCACGGGTCAGTGTCTTTACCAAGTGCTTGGGCACACCGCCAACGGGCATGATGTAGGGCAGGTTGATTTCAGTCGTAGTGGAGCTGGAAAGCTCTATCTTGGCTTTCTCGGCAGCCTCCTTCAGGCGCTGCATGGCCATAGGATCCTGCGTGAGGTCGGCGCCTTCATCGTTCTTGAACTCCTGTACGAGCCAGTCGATGATCACGTGGTCGAAGTCATCACCGCCCAGATGGGTATCACCGTTGGTGGAGAGCACTTCAAACACGCCGCCGCCGAGTTCGAGGATGGAGATATCGAACGTACCGCCACCGAGGTCGAAGACGGCGATCTTCATATCCTTCTTAGCCTTGTCGAGACCGTAGGCGAGGGCGGCGGCAGTCGGTTCGTTGACGATACGCTTTACCTCAAGACCTGCAATCTGTCCGGCTTCCTTGGTGGCCTGACGCTGAGAGTCTGAGAAGTAGGCCGGCACGGTGATGACGGCTTCCTTTACCTCTTCGCCGAGGTAGTCTTCGGCTGTCTTCTTCATCTTCTGAAGAATGATGGCGGAGATTTCCTGCGGTGTGTACTGACGGCCGTCGACTTCCACACGGGGTGTATTGTTCTCGCCGCGTACGACCGTGTAGGGCATACGGGCTATTTCTTTCTGTACCTGGTCGTAGGTCTCACCCATGAAACGCTTGATCGAGTAGATGGTGCGCTTCGGGTTGGTGATGGCCTGTCGCTTGGCCGGGTCGCCGACTTTACGCTCGCCGCCTTCGACGAAGGCTACGACCGAAGGCGTCGTGCGCTTGCCTTCGCTGTTGGCTATGACGGTGGGTTCGTTACCCTCAAAGACTGCTACGCAAGAGTTCGTAGTACCTAAGTCTATACCAATGATCTTTCCCATGATAGTTATATCTTTTATATTTGTTATTATTCGAGTTGATGTGTGTCGCACCGGGGTTTGGCGCCCGGTTACGCCGGATAACTAGCAAGGAGCGTGCCAATGGCATTCAGTGGCGTGAGGGAGTCGCCAGACGGGTTTGTGTCTATGACATTTTGTCAGTCGGCGCGTCAGTCGCCTGCATGTCGTCAGACGTCTTGTCGCTGTCCTGCCGCAGCATGCGGCGTATGTCGTCCTGTATGCGGACGTAGGGCGGCGCGGCGGTGTAGCCGGTGTGCTTGCGGAGCATCTCCTCGACGGGCGAGACAGCGTGCTGGTAGGCCGCGAGCTCGTTCTGCATCTGCACGGCGTGCCCGGCCAGGCGCCGTATCTCGTGCTCGCGCTCTCGGCGCAGGGCCTCGCAGACGCCTGTCAGCATCGGCACGACGATGCCGTCGAAGAGGTCGTGCCCGCGCATGTAGAGGTAAGTGGTCTGCGGGGTAAGCCCCAGGGCGGTGAGCTGGTCGCGCAGGGGCCGGTAGGTGGAGCGGCCTTGCGGAAACTGGCGTTGCAGGCGGGCTATCTTGGAATTGACGCGGTGGCGCAGGTGGTCGAGTGTCTGTTCGGGGTGATAGAAGTTGAGGCGCTCAATGCCGACGATGTGGTAGAAGTCGAGCATGGAGAAGGCGGTGTAGCGCCCGTAGCGATAGGCCCATACATTCCAGACGAAGAGGGGCCAGATGATTTCGGAATACTGTGCCAGGAAGCGCTCGAAGTCGAACACATGGCGGTCGTTGAGCGTGGCCATGACGCAGACGTTCTGCAACGTCGGGGCATAGCACTGGTAGTTCTCGATGGCGTAGACGTAGGTGTGGAACACATAGGGGTTGCGGCACACCTGGCGCGAGGCCTCGGTGGCGCCTTGCAGCAGATAGTCGTAGTCGGCGTCGACGCAGGCTATCATCGAGGTGCCCAGCCGCTGTTCGCCGAGCACATTGCCCAGGGCTATTTTCTTGCCCTTGGAGAGCGACGTGCGCGAGGGGAGCATGACTTCGAAACAATGGTCGTCGTCTTCGAGCGGACGCAGGAGGTTGCTCCAGAAGAAGATGTCGTCGTAGCTCTCCACGTAGGCCACGATCTTGCGCCGCGCCCGCTTTCCCCGAAGGCGGTTGGCGGCGGCGATGAAGTCGGAGTTGAGATTTTGTGAGAGACGCTTGGCCATGGCGCAGACGTATTATGGTGGTAGTAAATGGTGTGCGTAGCGTCAAGGGGCTCAGACGGTGATGTCGCTGACCTCTGTGACGGCGTCTTCCCAGCCGTCCATGATGACAGCGGGCGAGTGTGTGGTGAGAATGATCTGCGCATTGGGGTTCAGCTCACGCACCATGCTGATGAGCCGCTTCTGCCACTCGAAGTGCAGACTGGCCTCGGGCTCGTCCATGAAGAGGACGTAGGGACTCTGGTTTTCCGTCAGTGCCGTGAGCAGGATGACGAGTATCTGCTTCTCGCCGCTCGAGAGGAGATAGGGCTGTAGCGGCTCGTCGTATTGAATGAAGTTGAGTTCGTTGCTCTTGCGGTCTATGTGCTTGCCGGTCTCGCTGAAGAGGTCGTCGACGAGATCCTGGAAGCGCTTTTTGGCGGCAGCGGCCTGCGCGGCCTTCTCGCGCATGGCAGGGTCACCGCTTGAGAGAAGCTCAATCATGCGGTTGGCCACGTCCACCTGGTAGTCGAGATAACGGCGTTGCAGGATGTAGAGCTGCCAGTCGAGCTCGGTGACCACGCGCGTGTCGGCCATCTGGCTCAGGCGCGTTTCGGCGACGAGGCGGCGGTCGAAACTGCGGATGATGTCGTAGCGTATGCCGGTGGCGTCGGAGGGATCAAAGTCAATGCGCACGCCGAGTTGCATGCCCTCGACGATCTCCCCGTTGACGGGCAATGAGCGCAGGTGCTGCACGAGGCGGTTGATGATGGTGCTCTTGCCGGCCCCGTTGCCGCCACTGAGCACGTTGACGTCGGGCCGCAGGTTCCAGACGATGTGCTTGTGCCCACTCCAGAGACTGCTGATCTCTATCCGCTTGATGTGTTGTGCTAGTTTTGCCATAGGTCGATACATATTAATGTTATAATGCGTGGGCTGCGATCCTGTGCGTCCCGAAGGGCGACGCTGCCATGCCCCACCCCGCCGATGCCGGTATCACGGGGTTCACATGGCAAATATAGGCATTTATTGTCTGTCGGCAAAGCGTGTCGCCATTCAGCGCAAGCGCGAGTGGCCGTCCCCGGCCCCCTACGGCCAGTTTTTACAGGTCGACTTCCATGGAAATCAAACGCGATTTCATTTGGCGGACACGAACAGGATTCGTATTTTTGTCATGATTCCCAATCGGTCTAATGGCAAATTGGGGATATTGGAACAGCCGGTTAACGGCATCCTGCCACGCCACCAATATTTCACAACCATGCCAGACCACATGACACCAGAGCAGCGGCACCGCTGCATGAGCCACATCCGGGCGGAAGACACGAGACCCGAAATGCTGGTGCGCAGATGGCTGTGGGCCGAGGGCTACCGCTACAGGCTGCACGTCAAGACGATGCCCGGCAAACCGGATATCGTGATGCGGAAGTGGCGCACGGCCATTTTCATCAACGGGTGTTTCTGGCACGGGCACAACATCAAGCGTGAGAATGGCGATCTTGTGGACAGCGAGTGTTGCAGGATACCGCACACACGGCGTGAGTTTTGGGCGAAGAAGATAACCCGCAACGCCGACCGCGATGCCGCCAATATCGCAAAGTTGCAAGCCGCAGGATGGCAAGTCATCGTGATATGGGAGTGCACGCTGAAGCCAGCAAGACGAATGGCCACCCTCAATGCCCTGTCGCTGCAACTGAGCCGGAACATCCTTGAGCGCTTTGGCGTGAAACGGCGCGCGGCAGTGCCCTTGGCCTATCCCGAGCCCACTGAAGAGAACCGGACCATGGCGGCGGAAGACGAACTGCCCTATGGCGGCACCCGGTGAGTGGCGGAGGTGAAGTCCAAACCACAACA
>OIYP01000975.1_pt1 | contig 16079 bp, 5 predicted proteins | sample 1588261 | NCBI WGS metagenome assembly OIYP01 (sample SAMN03283293) | human gut metagenome | biome: human-associated habitat; material: feces | host: Homo sapiens | place: Peru | collected 2012
GGCGTGAACGACAAGTACCACCGCTGGAGCGAGAACCTCTGTCCGCCCGCCAAGTGCGGCGACTACGCTTTCCTGCTTCACCTCATCGCCTCCATGAAGGAGGGCACCGGCCGTGGCGCGTGCATCCTGCCTCACGGCGTGCTCTTCCGTGGCAACGCTGAATACGACATCCGCCGCTGGATCATCGGGCACGGCTACATCGAGGGCATCGTGGGCCTGCCGGCCAATGTGTTCTTTGGCACGGGCATACCCGCGTCCATCATCCTGCTCAACAAGAAAGGCGCCGCCGGCCGCAAGGGCATCTTCTTCATCGATGCCAAAGACGGCTTCATGAAAGACGGCGCCAAGAACCGCCTGCGCGAGCAGGACGTGAAACGCATCGTGGACACCTGGAACGCCCGCCGCGACGTGCCGCACTACGCCCGCTTCGTACCGATGGAGGAGATCTGCGGCAAGAATGACTACAACCTGAACATCCCCCGTTACATCTCTGCCGCCGACACCGAGGTGCAGCAGGACATCGACGCGCACCTCCACGGTGGCATACCGGCCCACGACATCGGGCAGATGGCGGACTATTGGGAGGCCTGCCCCACACTGCGCGACACGCTATTCAAGCCTATTGCCAATCGTCCAGGATACTACGCTTTGACCGACCAGGCTACAGAGGCAATTAATGCTGACAAGAGCTTCAGACATCAGACATCACTTTATAGTGAGGCCATCAGCAAATGGGAGCAGGCCACCCTGCCCGGGATGGAGGCCTACGGCAAGGATGGCAAGCCCAGGCAGGCCATCAGCCGTTGGAGCCAGTCGTTGCTCGGCATTATGCTCAATGACAGCCGCCTGGTCAACGCCTACGATGCTTACCAGCAGCTGATGGCGTATTGGGAAGACACCCTGCAGGACGACTGCTACATGGTGGCGCGCGACGGCTGGACGCTCAACGTCTATCCCACTAAGAAGAACGCCACTTACAAGGAACTGGCGTGCGACTTGCTGCCGGTTGGCATTGTGGTGGCCGGGTTCTATGCCGGCAAGGATGCGGAGATACAGCAGTTGCGTGAACAGAGCGTGGCCAACGCCGCCGAAATGCAGCAGCTCATTGCCGATGCCACGGAAGACCTCGAGGACGAAGACGAGATCAAGGCCGAAACGGCCAAGGTGAAGAGGACCAGGGCTTACAAGGAACTCGACAAGGCGAAGAAGGCCATCGACCAGGCGGCCAAGGAGAAGGCCCTGGCACTGACGGCAGAGGTCATGCAGAAATATGCCGACCTCTGCCAGCGCCCCGACGAGGTGCGCAGCCTTGTCATCCATCGCAAATGGCTGCCTGCCATCCGCACCCGCCTGCTTGGCCTGATGCAGACCGTGACGCACACGCTTACGGCAGAGGTCAATGCCGTGGCAGAACGCTATGCCACCCCGCTGCCTGAGATTGAGGCCAATATCGCCTCGCTCGAAAGCAAAGTGTACGCTCACTTGAAGGAAATGGGATTTGAATGATGATGCCTTTCCTTATTGCTTCTCCAGTTTTGCACGTGTGTGTGCAAAATCTCTCTTGGACATATGACGATAGTGGGGGAGCGAGACACGGGGCATTTGTGAACGCGCGCGTTCACAATCATTGATAATGGAAGAAGATTGCAAGAATGAAAGAAACACGATTCAAGCAAACGGAGATTGGGCTGGTGCCGGAGGATTGGATCTGCGTGAGTTTAGGAGATATTGGAGAATACTCCAAAGGAAAGGGAATCTCCCGTTCGGATGCACATACTGGTATTATTCCAGCGATACGGTATGGTGAAATCTACACCGATCATCATGAATATATAAAGTCTTTCCGGTCATTCATTTCGAAAGACGTTGCTCACTCCTCCGTACGATTACAACAAGATCAAATTCTATTCACTTGTTCAGGTGAGACAAAAGAGGATATTGCCAAGGCTGTTGCTTTTTTAGGAAACGAAAGAGCTTATGTTGGAGGAGATATCATTATATTAACCCCTAAAATAGATTGCGACTCTTTGTTTCTCGGCTTTGCTTGCAACACCCCTGAAGTAAATAGGCAAAAATCAGAAGTCGCGCAGGGCGATGCTGTTGTACACATATCAATGGAAGCTCTTAAAAAGATAAGACTTCTACTTCCGCCAGTATCAGAGCAACATACGATTGCTGATATATTAAAAAATATGGACGCACTGATTGCAGAGCTGGACAAGCTGATAGCCAAGAAACGGCTTATCAAGCAAGGCACTATGCAGCAGCTCCTCACCGGGCGCACCCGCCTCAAAGGGTTCGATGAACCTTGGCAAACTGTGATGTTAGGGAAGATCGGTTTTACATATAACGGTCTTGTAGGGAAAACAAAAGACGACTTTGGCATAGGTTCGGCAAAATACATAACATTCCTCAATGTACTTGACAATCCTATTCTTGATGCCAATTTATTTGAATCCGTGAACGTTGCAGAAGAAGAGTACCAAAACAAAGCTCGGAAAGGCGATTTATTCTTCAATACCTCATCTGAGACACCTGATGAGGTCGGATTTTGTGCAATGCTTGACGTTGATTTTAATAATCTATACCTTAACAGTTTTTGTTTTGGATATAGAGTGACATCAGGCAATGTTTTGCCTTTGTTTTTGGCCTACTTCTTTAGAAGCAGACAAGGGCGCAGGCTAATGTCATTACTGGCACAAGGAGTAACGCGATACAATATTTCAAAGAAAGCATTTTTAAATACGGCAATCTCACTTCCTCAACTTTCTGAACAATACGCTATCGCCTCCATTCTCAGCGATATGGACACTGAAGTCTCCGAATTGGAGAAGAAGAAAGCCAAATATGAGAAGCTGAAACATGGCATGATGCAGCAGCTACTTACCGGACGGATACGGTTAGTATGACAACGAACAAATATTATCGTTGTCCGGTAATTTCAACGGTTTCTCTGACCGTAGGATTAAGGCGATACAGTACAGACTGAACCGAAGCCCCAAGGAGAAAATCAACTTCGACACGCCTAAGGACAAGTCCTATGGGAACTTTCCCTAACTTTGCATTTGCTGTTGGACTCTCGGTTTCTTCGAACCCAATAAGCCACACTTTCTGAAATACCTCGGGCTGTTGCATCGCCCCGGAACATCAGGAAGACGCACTGGCACATCTGACACAGGCCGTATCGCCTTCATTGAGAAGAAGATTAAGCCTAAGGAATGACGATTTTCAAAATAAGCAGCCTGAAGCCGTCTTATTTTGAAAACCATTAAATGTATGCTGATATACAGGGTATTACAATTGAAAGATAAGAAAGAACACCCTCAAAAACGAGGTCTGAATCTCTTATTCTACAGGAAGTGGAACGATTGTCGCACTGTGATACTTATGGGGCCGCGACGTGTGGGGAAAAGTGTTATGCTCTACCACACCATTCAGCAACTAATTGAGGATGGAGTGAATCCGCGAAATATACTATATGCTTCTGTCGATACTCCTCTCTACAATGGGATATCGCTTGAAGATATACAGGCTTCAGGCTGGGAATTTTCCTATCCCAAGCCCTCCCTCGGCGAATGGGGGGAGCTCTGGCGGTCTTTTAGCAGCGCTTCTCGCTTGTATTTCGTCCCACGTTTTGCAAGTATCTTTCATGAAGGATCTGAAGTCAATGCAGTACATAAGCGTCAGGTGAACCTATGCCGCCCCGTCTTGGAGCTTCCATTGCGCACCAGTACCACACCCCATAATATAACACCGCGCTACGCGCCGCTTCACCTTTTTGCCCCAATTGCCGAATCGGCACCTTAACCTTTTTAACTTTCGCCCGAATTCGGAGTGTTAAAACAGGAGCTTGACGAAACTTCCCTAGGGCAAATCAGAATTAGCTCGGAGCAAATTTTTCCGGGGCTAGGGCAAGTTTCCCAAAAAACTGGACTTATTTTCGCCAAATGCTGGCGATATGGGCCGCCGTGGGGGTACGAAAAAGGGCCATCCGTGCGGATGGCCCTTTCCTCTACTGCAAAGATACGGTTTTCAGGCGCCGAAAGCAAGCTGTGTTAAAGTCAAATCTTAGACCGACAGGGAGCCACGCTGGCGCTGGGGATGAACTTCCCCGTGTGCCTGGAAATCGTCACAAAAGCCCATGAACGGTTTGGGGCTATTTGATGTGCAATGATGTGTGCGATTGATGATGTGCGGCACATGAGCGGCGAAAGCCCCGTCCCGGGGCTTTGCGGCGGCCCGGCTGTGACGGCGCCTCGTCCCAGGGCTTTGCGGCGCCCTGGCTGTGGTGGCGCGGCGGCCCGCTGTCAGTTCTGGTCGTAAGCGTGCTTGGGGTAGTCGATGGTATAGTGCAGGCCGCGGCTCTCCTTGCGCTCGATGGCCTGGCGCGTGATGAGGTAGCCCACGTTGATCATGTTGCGGAGCTCGCAGATGTCGCGTGTCGCCTTGACGCGCTTGAAGAGTTCCTCCGTCTCCTCATAGAGCAGGTCGAGGCGCGTCCAGGCCCGCTTCAGGCGCAGGTCGCTGCGCACGATGCCGACATAGGCCGACATGATCTGGCCCACCTCCTTGACGTCCTGGGCGATGAGCACCTTCTCCTCGTTGGTCATCGTGCCCTCGTCGTTCCACTCCGGCACGGCGTCGTTGAAGGCGTACTCGTCGATGTGGGCCAGCGAGTGGCGGGCGGCGGCGTCGGCATAGACCACTGCCTCGATGAGCGAGTTGGACGCCAGGCGGTTGCCGCCGTGCAGGCCGGTGCATGAGCACTCCCCGACGGCGTAGAGGCGGTGTATGCTCGAGCAGGCGTCGAGATCCACCTTGATGCCGCCGCAGAGGTAGTGGGCGCAGGGCGCCACGGGGATATACTGCCGCGTGATGTCGATGCCGATGGAGAGGCACTTGGCATAGATGTTCGGGAAGTGGCGCTTCGTCTCCTCTGGATCCTTGTGCGTCACGTCGAGGCACACGTGGTCGATGCCATGGATCTTCATCTCCTTGTCGATGGCGCGGGCCACGATGTCGCGCGGGGCGAGCGAGAGGCGCTTGTCGTATTTCTGCATGAACTCCTCGCCGTTTGGCAGGCGCAGGATGCCGCCGTAGCCGCGCATGGCCTCAGTGATGAGGTAGGCCGGGTGGGTCTCGCCGGGGTGGAAGAGCGCCGTGGGGTGAAACTGTATGAACTCCATGTCGCGCACGGTGGCCTTGGCGCGGTAGGCCATGGCGATACCGTCGCCGGTGGCGATGTCGGGGTTGGTGGTGGTGGCGTAGACGGCGCCGCAGCCCCCCGTGGCCAAGACGGTGACGCGTGAGAGGATGGTGTCGATCTTCTTCGTGTCGGGGTCGAGCACGTAAGCGCCGTAGCATTCGATGTCGGGGGTGCGGCGCGTCACCTCGACGCCCAGGTGGTGCTGCGTGATGATCTCGACGGCGAAGTGGTTCTCGAGCAGGGTGATGTTCGGGCAGCGGCGCACCGCCTCGATGAGGCCGCGCTGAATCTCGAAGCCCGTGTCGTCGGCATGGTGGAGGATGCGGAACTCCGAGTGGCCGCCCTCGCGGTGCAGGTCGAAGTCGCCGTCGTCCTTCTTGTCGAAGTTGACACCCCAGCGCAGCAGGCGTTCGATGCCCGTCGGCGCCTCGGTGACGACCTGGCGCACGGCCGCAGGGTCACTGATGTAGTCGCCGGCCACCATCGTGTCGTGGATGTGCTTCTCGAAGTCGTCCACGCGCAGGTCGGTGACGGCGGCGATGCCACCCTGCGCCTTGGCCGTGTTGGCCTCTTCGATCGTAGTCTTGCAGACGAGGGCCACCTTACCTTTGCCCGAGGCGGCCACTTGGAGGGCGTAACTCATTCCGGCCACGCCGGAACCGATTACGAGGAAATCAAATTTGCGTATCATCGGTCAGCTTTCTATGCTTGGATTGGCTGCGAAGTTACGCAAGTTTTTTGGAAAACCCAGACCCCTTACATATAAAAGGCGTAACTTTGCTGCTCGGAAGCCACTGGCCGGTGCCAGCGGTGTCTTTAGGACAAAACATCCACATCACAAAATCATAGTTTTAATCCAAATCCATTTCATGAACAAGCTAAGAACTCTCGTGCTTCTGCTGGTGGCCTGCCTGGTGCTGCCCGCCGTGGCGCAGCAGATGCCGCAGCTCCCCATCGACAAGGCCGTGCGCTACGGTAAGCTCCCCAACGGGCTGACCTACTACATTCGCCACAATGCCCTGCCGGCCAACCGCGCCAACTTCTACATCGCGCAGAAGGTGGGCTCGGTGCAGGAGGAGGAGAGCCAGCGCGGCCTGGCCCACTTCCTGGAGCACATGTGCTTCAACGGCACTGACCACTTCCCCGGCAACGCCCTGACGAAGTACTGCGAAAGCATCGGCGTCAAGTTCGGACAGAACCTGAACGCCTACACCTCGACCGACGAGACGGTCTACAACATCGACGACGTGCCCGTCACGGCGGCCAACGTCGACTCCTGCCTGCTGATCCTGCACGACTGGGCCGACGGTCTCACCCTCGACCCCAAGGAGATCGACAAGGAGCGCGGCGTCATCCACGAGGAGTGGCGCATGCGCAGCAGCGCCACCATGCGCATCTACGAGCGCAACCTGCCAGCCCTCTACCCCGGTTCGCGCTATGGCCACCGCTTCCCCATCGGCCTGATGAGCGTCATCGACAACTTCAAGCCCAAGGAGCTCCGCGACTACTATGAGAAATGGTACCGCCCCGACCTCCAGGGCATCATCATCGTCGGCGACATCAACGTGGACTCCGTGGAGGCTAAGGTGAAGGCCCTCTTCGGCCCCATCAAGATGCCGGCTAACCCCGCCGCCTACGAGCACTACCCCGTGCCCGCCACGCCGCAGCCCATCTACATCATCGACAAGGACAAGGAGCAGACACGCACCATCCTGAATCTCAACTTCAAGATAGACCCCATCCCCGACGACATGCGCGGCACCTCGCTCTTCCTCGCCCAGAACTACATCCACGCGCTCATCGCCGCTATGATCAATGCCCGCTTCGACGAGCAGGCCAAGAAGGCCGACTGCCCCTACGTCGCCGCGTCGCTCGGCATCGACAACTATCTCATCTCGAAGACGATGGACGCCGTTGACCTCACCGTGCTGCCCAAGCCTGGACAGGACGTCGCCGCCGTCGAGGCCGCCATGAAGGAGGTGGAGCGCGCCCGCCGCTTCGGTTTCACCGACACGGAGGTGATCCGCGCCCGTGAGAACTTCCTCAGCGGCATCGAGACCATCTACGACAACCGCGACAAGCAGCTCAACGACTTCTACGTGCCGCAGTACGTCCGCCACTTCCTCGAAGGCGACGCTATCCCCGACATCGAGACCGAGTTCAACACCTACAAGCTCCTGGCCGCCAACCTGCCCGCAGAGGCCATCAACATGACCTTCAAGGAGTACACGGCATCGACAGACAGCAACTTCGTCTTCCTGGCCTTCTATCCCGACAAGGAGGGCGTCAGCATCCCCACCGCCGACGCGTTCAAGGCCGCCATTGCCGCCGCCAAGACGGCCGACCTGACAGCCTACGTCGACAACGTGAAGAGCGACCCCCTCGTGCCGCAGCTCCCCAAGGCCGCCAAGATCAAGAAGGAAGCGCCGGCCGACTTCGGCTACACCTGCTGGACACTCGCTAACGGCGCCCGCATCTACTTCAAGCAGACGGACTTCAACGACAGCGAGGTGCTCTTCAAGGCCACCAGCCTCGGCGGCAAGAGCCTCACCAAGGCCACCGACCGCGTCAACGCCGACTTGCTCGGCAGCGTGATGAACGCCACCGGACTGGGTGACTTCACCTCCACCGAACTGGAAAAGAAGCTGGCCGGCAAGCAGGTGAGCCTCAACGTGGGCCTCGGCGAGCTGACCGACAACATGAGCGGCACCTCGACGCCGAAAGACCTGCGCACGCTCTTCGAACTCATCTACCTCCGCTTCCAGCAGCCGAAGGCCGACACCGAAGGTTACAACAACCTCATCGGCCTGCTGAAGACCTCGCTCGAGAACGCCGACAAGAACCCGATGTCTGCCTTCAGCGACTCGCTCACCGCTACCCTCTACGGCCACAACCCGCTCAAGGGCCGTCTCCACGCCGCCGACCTCCAGCAGGCCGACTACGACAAGATACGCGCCCTCTACACCGAGCGCTTCAAGAGTGCCGGCGACTTCGACTTCTTCTTCACCGGCGCCGTCAACACCGACTCGCTCCGCGCCTTCGTGGAACAGTACATCGCCCCGCTGCCCGGACAGAAGAAGCGCGAGCGCTACGCCGACCGCAAGATCGACATGGTGAAGGGCACCGTCGACAACCACTTCGTCCGCAAGATGGAGACGCCGCAGGCCATCCTCGTCCAAGTGTGGTCCGGGCCTGAGAAATACGACCTCAAGAACGCCGCCACGCTCAACACCCTCGGCGAGGTGCTCACGCAGCGCTACCTGAAGAGTATCCGTGAAGACGCCGGCATCGCCTACAGCGTCGGCGCGTCGGGCAGTGCCAGCTACGGCATTAAGGACGACTACACGCTGCAGATTTACTGCCCCTTCAAGCCCGCCACCCGCGACTCCGTGCTCCTGCTCATGCGCCAGGCCATCGACGACATTGCCCGCAACGGTGTCACCGCCGACGAGCTCGACAAGGTGAAGCAGTTTGAGCTCAAGCAGTATGCCGACAACCAGAAGAAGAACGACTACTGGGCGGGCCTCATCTCCGCCAAGGCCGTCTGGGGCAAGGACGAGCGCACAGGCTTCGAGGACGCCACGCGCAACGTCACGTCCGATGACATCAAGGCTTTCGTCAACAGTGTCCTGCTCAAGCAGCGCAACTGCGTGACAGTCTCCATGATTCCCGCAGACTTCACGGAAAACTGACAAGTCCCATCCGCCCCGCACCGCTCCTCCGCGCGTGCCGGGCAGCACCATCACAGAAGGCCAGGCAATGAATTGCCTGGCCTTCTGCGTGAGTTATGTCTGGGGGATGGGTGCCGCTGTTCCACCATGACGGTGCTGCCGGCGGTGCAAGGCTGATGAAAACCTGACCGGTCTAAAAAGGGTGTCGCTAAAAAAGGCTCCACCGAGTGGCGGAGCCTTTTTATAAGGGATTTTTGAATCTGGCTACTTGATGAAAACCTTCTTGCCACCTACGATGTAGATGCCCTTGGCGGGACGGAGCACCTGCCGGCCCTGAAGGTCGAAGATGCGATTGTCCTTGTGGGCTTCAGCTTCGTTGATGACGGCGTCGAGGCCGGTTTCAGTTGGTGCGTAGGCGATGTACCACATAGAGCCTTCGTCACCGGTCGTCCAAGAGACGAGGTTGCCTTCGTCATTGCCATCAAGGTGAATGGCGGGATAGCTGGCGTTCGTGGGAGCGACTGAGGTGATGACGCTGATGCCTTCGGCGGTTGAGGCTACGGTGAACTTGCCGGCCTCAGCGACACCTACGAGGGGGAGCCTCTTGTAGACGGCCTGGGTGTTGGCGAGATACTGCTGCTTACCTACGTTGTAGAGACTCCAGTTGCCAGAAGCGTCCTTCGTGAAGGTGAAGATTTCAGTCTCGGTGGGGTCGGTCGTGACGCCCTTGAGGTAAGTGCCATCGGTGTTGGCTGAGAGATACTTCCGCTGCTTCTTGTTGAAGAGGGTGTACTTCACTTTCTCCTCAATCTGCTTGCGGGGCATATTCTGAATAGCCTGGTTGATGGCTTCGTAGTTGTCCATTGTCGTAGAAGACTTGAAGGCGTCGAGGGCCGCGTCGAGGTCTGACGTGTCATTGGTGTCAATCATGCCGACGTAATCGCCAGTGGCCTCCTTGACAGCGTCAACACGGTCTTGGCCGCAGGTCTGGAAGTAAGCTTCGGCGTCGAAGCCTTCGGTGCAAACGGAGTAGAGTGAATCGGTGATGGTTTCGAGCGTGTAGTCCTTGTAGACCAAGGTGTAACCACCGCCGATGCCGTAGCGATCTTCCTCGTAGAAGAAACCGATGTGGCCGTCCTGCTTGAGTACCATGGTGGAGTAAGCGGAACCGAGGGCTGAAGACTGATGCTTGCCGTCCCAATCTTTGGCGAAGGTGGCGGCATCCTTGAAGTCGTCCTTGAGCGAATTGAGTTCCTTGAAGTAGATGCTGACCTTAGTACGGTTGCTAGCGGCGGGAACGGACTGGAGTGCCACCCAAAGCTGCTTGCCATCGGCCTTGCGAACGGCAGGAACGAGAAGGATTTCACCATTACAGCTGGTGCCGTAGGTACCCTTGTTGTCAGTGCCAGAGAAGGCGGCGGCGCCCCAAGTGCCCTTGCCCGTAGCGGCGTCGGTGAAGGTGAAGGTGTTTAGCCAACGGCCACCGCTGGCACGACCGGAACAGACTATGCTGCCGTCAGGAAGTTCCTCGGTCTTTGGTTCGTCGGTGCCGCTGGGTATTGCGGGATTGTCGGCGGTGCCGAGGAGCGTCCAGGTGAGGCCGAAGTCGTCAGAGTAGTAGACGTAGTTGCAATGGGTTGAGTTGACATCCTTACAGAGCACGGAACAGTAGAGACGGTAGTAGTCGCCGACCTTGGTGTAACGGCTCTGGTGAATCTTACCGCTGCCGATAAACATGGCGCGAACGGGGCCGCGGCTGCTGTTGCGGAGCTGGTCGTAGAACTGGGCCGTGATGGCCTTGGGAGCGGCCCAAGTCTCACCGTTGTCCTCTGAAAGGAAGTAAGCGATATCCTGGTGATTGGCGTCGGTGCCAGAGGGAAAGCTGACGTTGCCGGCACAAGAGAGCATGAGAACCTTGCTGCTGGTGCGGTCGGCTACGATACAGGGGTCACCGAAGGCGTTGTTGAAGGCTGCCGTGCCGGTACCGCCGGCGCCAGTGCCATGACCGATGGTGATGACAGGGCCCCAAGTCTTGCCGTTGTCGGTAGAGATACGACCACGGATATCGAGCTTGCCGTTGGTGGCCATACCGATATCAGCCTTAGAGTAACGGTAGTCGGCTACGGCAATGAGATTGCCATTCTGAGCCTGTGCGAGACCGGGGATACGGTAAGGCACGGCGGACTCGCCGTTATAACCGAAGATCTCGAAGCTCTCTTCGACGGCCTTGGTGGCACGGATGATGGTGACGTTGAAGTTCTTAAGCGTGATGCCCTTGTTCTCGCCACCGAGGGTGAAGGAAGCGAACCGATCCTTGAGACCATCGACAGCGAAGTGCTGCTCGGTGGTAGAAGACCGCATGGCCTTGTCGCCAGCAGTGACGGTAATCTGACCAGTGTAAGTGCCGGCGTTGACGAAGTCGAACTCGTAAGCGCCGATGGCGTACTTCTCACCGGCGGTGAGGCTGTACGTCTCGGGGTTGGTGAGACCTACATAAGCGTCTAGGTCGGTCTGCCCAGAAACCTTCTGCATGTTGTTGCGGCTGGCATCAAGCACGAGCTGGGGGGCTTCCTGGCTGCTCTTCCAAATCTGGAAGAAGGTGGAAGAGGGATTGCTATTGTTGATGCAAGTACCGTTTTCGCTCGTGATACGGAGGGTCTGCTTGGCAAAGAGAATCTGCACGCTGGAACCGTGGTTTTGGCCGGTAGTCCAGAAAGCGAGTTTGCCATCACGGTTGTTAATCTTGTTGCTGGTCTGGCCTACGGTGTTGAGGTAGTAGGCCGGCGTGTCGTCGCCGAGGTCGGTAGAAGGAGTGAGCTGCCAGTTGGCGTTGTAGTTGCCGAGAGCGTTCTTGTCCTTAAGGATGACGTAAGAAGTAGCGCCGGTGTTGCCGACGGCAGTGATGGGAGCGGCGAGAACCTTGGTGGCGCCAGCTTCCTTGTTATAGATCTGATAGCCTTCGGTCTCGTTTCCGGTGAAGCACCAGAGATCCTTGTCGGCGAGTTCGGTCTGAAGCTGCGTGAGACTCATGCTTGTCTCAGTGCCATTGTTGTGGAAGTGATAACCGGCAGAACCGATCTGCATGGTGTACCAACGGGTGTCAGCGGCGAACCCATCATTCGTGATGGTCGTGGTGATGAAGGGAGCCGCATTTTCGGGCTTGGGCTCGGGTTCAACTTCTACATCCGGCCAAGTGAGGTTGGCGATTTCGTCGGCGGTGAGGGTACCGGCATAGAAACGTACAGAGTGGATCGTACCGCCGGCATTGGTGAGCTTGCTACCGGTGTAAGCGGGCACGCCACCGAGGTAAAGGCCATCGACGCCTTTGACATTGCCAAAGGTGCGGTAACCCCAACTGGAATCGGCCGTGACGTCAACGGTCCTCTTCAGCACGCCGTCGGTGTAGAGGCTATAAGTCTTGGTGGCTTCGTCGAGCACGAAGACGAGCTTCACACGAGTGCCGTTCAAGCTGGCGTTTTGTATCTTCTGGGTGAACCAACCTTCTGAACCGCTGTTGAGCACGTACTGCACGCCCAAGGCATTGCCCGAGCGGACGATCGGAGCGAAGTATTCAGAACCAGCGGCATTGCTGCTGGCCAGAAGGGCGGAACTCGTAGAAGAGGAGAGGTTGGCGGGGGTGATGTCGAGGGCTACGGTGAGGGTGTTCTCTGCAAAAACCTTGGTGGCGATGTCGTCGGCCACCTTGACGGGCGAGGTGATGTCCTGCTTGAGGAGCTCGGCAAAGGCCTCCGGCTGGGGCACTTCTACGACTTTTTCGGCCACGTTGATAATAAACTTGCCGTTGGGGTCAGTGCGGTCAGCGCCGTCCTGATTGGCACTCCAGTTGTAGAGAGGGCTACCCGGCATGTTGGTCTGATTGAGCTGTACAGTGCCGGCGCTGATGATAAAAGAGCCGGGCACGTTGGAATGGCTGAGCGTCCAGCCCTTAGTGGGGACGGTAGCGATAGCGGTGATGGCAGTGTTGTGGCTGGCTACGGGATTGATGTAAGTGCCGTTGGCATGGTTAATGATGTTGTAGCTACCGTCGCCACGAGCTTCAAATTTCCACTGAGCGGTCTCACTGTTCTTGGAAGCCTGGCCGCAAACGTTTGAGCCGGCGCCGTTGGATACGACATAGAGCGACTTACCGGCATTATAAAAGGTGTACCAAACGGTCTTGTCGGCCGTGCTGGCAGTGGGCTGGTTGATCTTCTCAAGGAGAGCCGTCACGGCAGCGTCAAGGGCTGTGGCCTTCTCGGCGAGCTGATCGGCCGTCGCTCCGTCGCTGGTAAGGAGCGCCTTGGCCGCAGCAAGCTGAGAGAGCGCGGCTTCGGCATTGGCCGCGCTATACTGGCCAACGCCGTCGCCGATGGAAAGGCCGGAAAGGGTTGAGATGGCCGTAGCAAGCGCGTTGCGAGCGGTAAGCTTGGCCATGGTAGCCTTAGCCTGCTCCATGGTGATGGCGGTAAGGCCCATTGAGGGAGCGAGGAGGTTGGCAATCTTGGCGTAACCGAGGCCGTAGACGTAGTTGCCGTTGAAGTATTCGGTGTTAGCTACGTTGCCGTTGACCATAGAAGTATAGAGATCAACGTATTCTACATCTGCATTGGCAGCAGCCATTTCTTGGATGGCAGCATTGAGGGGCTCTACATAGCTAGTATTGGTCGTAGCATCAGAGCTGGGGAGCACGGACATGAGGTAAATCTTAGCCGAACCAGTGTAGGTCTTCAAGTTGGCAAGCACAGAAGAATAAGTGCTCTTCATCTCAGCGACAGCGACCTTGCTGAGCGCTTCCTTGGCACCCATATAGAGATAAACCTTGGCAGGCTTCACACCACCGTGGAAGATGGCAGAGAAGTTATTCTTCACCGTATTCATGTCGGTGTAGAGGCCCCAACCCGTACCACGGTTCTTAACCTTGGCTGACTGAAGGAGTTCATGCCATTCGGCACCGTGAATCATGTCGTCGCCGATCATCAAGATGTCGTCGGCGGCGACGGGGTAGTTGGCAAAGTAAGAGCTGCGCATACCGAGGGAACCGCCCATGCCGCCGTAGTTCAACGTCGGCTTTTCGGGGTAAACGGTCTCAAGGCCATCGAGGTAAGGCTCAAGGGCCTTCGTCCAAATGCGATAACCGGCTGCGTTGAGGTGGAGGTTGTCGAGAGAGAGGCTATTGCCACTAGAGACTGCCATGAGCGGCGTCGCGATGTCGATGTAAGTTACGCCATCAAATTCACTGCAAATCTTCTCAATGGAGTCGTTGGTCTGCTGAATGAGTGCGACCGTACGGATACCGTTAGTACTGGGAATGATGCTCTGCAGGTAGACCTTGGTCGTAGGAGACTCCTCAACGCAACGCTTAACGGCTGCACGAATGTTGCCAGCCACATAAGCGGCATTGTTAATGCCACTGGTACCGAGGTCGTTGGTACCGATGAGGAAGAAGATCTTGGCGGGGTGACCGGCAAGAACGTCTTCGAGGTTGGCAATCATCTCGGAGCTTACAGCACCGGATACGCCACGATTGATGATCTTGTGGTCGCCAAAGGCTTCCCACCATTCATGCATGTTAGTGATGCTGTTGCCTACAAAGACAATGCTCTGGTTGTTGACTTCCGTCACCTTGAACCCGTTGTAGCGGTGGTTGCGGAAGGGCAGATCTGCCATGGCTGTAAGCATGCTGAGCATGCAAACAAGCAGCGTCAGGAACGTTTTACGCATAGGATTAAGTATTGAGATAAGTAATTGAGTGAACTCTTAAGTTTAAGAATGTGAGAATAGCTTTGGGCCGATTTCTTGGAAGGCAATGCCACAATGCCCGATGCAATTGCTTTTACAATGAACTCAGCTTCATGTCTGAGGGGCTCGAGACGTTCTCTGGTACAATTGCCTGGAAGGCAATATCTGAGCGAATGGGGCAACGCCCTCGGTTCATGGAGGACATTCACAAAGCGCCTAGAAGGCTGTACCCCTCAATCTGGCCCCAGGGATTTCGGTGCAATCAGCCCCCACTCCTTATATGAGAGCCCTGCAAATATAGTGAATATTTTCTATTCAATGGCCTAACACTATTTTTTATTATGCTCTTGGAGGAAAAATACCTGTATTGGCTTATATCGTTCAAGCTTATGACGTCGCAGCCATTTGTCAGTAAGAAAAAAACGCCCGGCAAGACATGGCGAGTGTCTTGCCGGACGGCTCTTTTCAGAGGTGCCCGTAGTGTGAGCGGAGATGGAGGGCTGTCTGTTTATTCCACCGTGACGGTGCTGCCGGCAGTTTGGCCACCGAACTCCGGGGCATAGAGGCACTGGGCGCTGACGGTGCCGGCGGCGTATCGTCCGGCGCGGTCGGCGGCATATTCCTCTGTCAGCGTGGCACGGCCCTTGGGCAGGTGTTCGATGAAGAGGTCGCTCGACGTGTCGTGTACGGCGCGGTAAGCCCAGGCGCTGCCCGCGTTGGTATAGCCCGAGAGCGGGCTGAGCGGCGCGAGGCAGGCCGGACGGGCGACCTTCACGGCCACGAAGTCACAGTCGCGGTCGGCGGTGAGCGTCACGACGCGGCGCAGGCGGTCGCCGACACTGATGGGGGCGTCGCCGGCCAGCGCCTGCCAGGCGGTGCCGCGCCGGATCTCCCAGCGCGTTGTCACACTGATGCCAGAGGCCGAGGCCACGACGGCTGACTGCGGCAGCGTGTACTGTGCCACAATACTGCCCCACGACAGGCCGTCACCGTCCTTGTACAGCGTCAGTGTCTTGGCGCCGAGCGTCTTGGCGTCGGTGTATGTCTGGCTGTAGTAGCCCACGCTGTGGCGTCCCTCGACTTGGCTGGCGTCACTGCTGGCTACGGTCTCAGTGCCACGGCCCAGCCGGTAGCGCACCGGCGCCGCAGTGGCGTCCAAGGCCATGACGCGCGAACTCGTCGGAGCGGCCAGCAGGAGGGCATAGACGGCGTCGGCTGTGGCGCGCGTGTCGGTCCACAGCTGCGTGCGGCGGGCCTGCATGAGCCACAGGCACATCTCGTCGGCCATGTCGGCCGCCGCCTTGCCGGCGCTGAGGCGCAGCGCCTCGATGGCGGCGGTCTGCGTCGGGATGCGGTAGCTCTCGCGGGTCAGGGCGGCGCGGCGCGTGTCGAAGTAGCGGCCCATGTCCGCCGTGGACACCGTGTACTCCTCCAGGCTCTTCATCGTCTCGGCGGCCTGCCGC
>OIYP01000976.1_pt1 | contig 16079 bp, 19 predicted proteins | sample 1588261 | NCBI WGS metagenome assembly OIYP01 (sample SAMN03283293) | human gut metagenome | biome: human-associated habitat; material: feces | host: Homo sapiens | place: Peru | collected 2012
TTTGATGCAGCCAATAAAAAAGCGGTAAAGCTGATGCTCAAAACCTGGGTAAAAGCGGCGGGTATTACCGACATCGACCGGTATTTTTACATAAACAAGCTGGACACGGATTTGAAAGCCTGGCTTCCCGGAACGGAGATTTCCGCAAAGGGCTATATGCTGGGATACCACGATTTGAAAACACCGTCGGTCAGCGGCTTGTTCCGTTTCCTTGCAAAAGTAGGAGACGGCTATATGCAGATGAGGATTGTGCGGATAAATTTTTAGAAACAGGCAGAAATATTCAATAATAAGGAAGGAGAATGGTTCCTATGGCAAATTTAAGCATTGAAATGTATTCTAATTGTTTACACAGAGAGGTTTCTTTTAAGATGGTCATTCCTACCGACTGCCGGACGGATGAAAACACTCCTTTTTCCAGAGAAAATTATTCTAAAAAGAAAATGAAAACCTTATTTTTACTGCATGGCTATACAGGAAAAGGGGATTGCTGGATACCGGAAGATTTGATTAAGCAATATAATTTTGCGGTTATTTGCCCAAACGGTGAAAACAGCTTCTGGCTGAATGGAATTTCCACAGGGCATGCTTATCAATCCTTCGTAGGAGAAGAACTTGTGGAATTTGTCAGGAATACTTTCGGGCTGGCGAAAGAGCGGGAAAATACCTATATCATGGGACTTAGTATGGGTGGTTTCGGTTCCCTGCACACAGCGCTGGCTTATCCGGATGTGTTCAGTAAGACCGCAGCATTCAGTTCCGCTTTTGTGCAGTATGAGGTTGCGGATATGAAGCCGGGATACCGGAATGACATTGCCAATTATGAATACTACAGAGAGTGCTTCGGCAATCCGGAAGAAGTGATGGAAAGCGAGAATGTGCCGGAAACTCTGGTACGAAAAATACTGAACAGCGAGGGAAAACTGACCATGCCGGAAATTTATATGGCATGTGGAACAGAAGATTTTCTGCTGGAACCGAACAGAAAAATGCATCAATTTTTAACTAAGCAGGAAGTAAAGCATACCTATCTGGAGTGGCCCGGGGTTCATGATATGAAATTCTGGAATGAATGTGTTCAGAAATTTATTCCGGAAATGATGAAGTAAATGCATACGGAGACCGGTTAACGGCATTCCCCATGTGAATCGGGTTTTACTGGAAAAGAGTTTGTAAAAACGGGAGAATTTGGAATGAGAATCAAAATTTGCGGCTTAGGAAGGCGAATGTTGCAGCTGTTCTGCGGAACAACGGTATTGGCATCCGTATATTTATTGTTAGGTTTCTTTGGCTGCTATGAAAAATGGTTCCGGGGACCGGCGGGAATTGGAAAAGAACCGGTCTACTGGCTTTTGCGGCTTGGAATTGTCATTCTGGTAGAAAATATTATTTTCTGGACAGGCATTATTATGGTGTACCTGACATCGGAACAGCTTGGTATCCGGTGGAGAGTGTTGGGAATCGTGTGTGGGTGGATTCCCATAGCCCATCTTGTTATGCTGCATATTATCATTAAAACCGTGGGTGATGAGGTAAAACTGGAAAAGATACGAAGCAGAAGAAATGAACAGAGAAAAAATCAGGAGGTGTGTCATACCAGGTATCCGATTCTGATGGTGCATGGTGTGTTCTTCCGGGATTTTGAACATTTGAATTACTGGGGAAGGATACCGGCGGAACTGCAGGCAAACGGCGCTGTGATTTACTATGGAAACCATAACAGTGCGGCGGCGGTAAAGGACAGTGCAAAAGAACTGGCAGCCCGCATACATCAGATTGTCACAGAAACCGGCTGTGAAAAGGTGAACGTAATAGCCCATTCCAAAGGAGGACTGGACATGCGAACAGCTATCGCCCTTACGGATATTGCCCCTTGTGTGGCATCTCTTACGACAATCAACACTCCCCACAGAGGGTGTCTGTTTGCAGACTATCTGCTTACCAGAATACCGGAAAAACAGCAGCATGCGGTGGAAAATCTGTACAATACAGGTGCAGCTAAATTAGGAGATAAGAACCCGGATTTTCTGGCTGCAGTCCATGACCTTACCTTTACAAACTGCACCAGGTTGAATGAAGAAGTAAAGGATAATCCCAATCTGTATTACCAGTCCGTGGGCTCTAAGCTGAACCGGCCCACATCCGGTAGGTTTCCGCTCAATTTTACCTATCATCTTGTAAAACACTTTGACGGACCAAACGATGGTCTTGTGGGAGAGGAATCCTTCCGGTGGGGACAACAATATCAGTTTTTGACGGTGAAAGGGAAAAGAGGAATATCCCATGCGGATATGATAGATTTGAACCGGGAAAACATCCCGGGTTTTGATGTGCGTGAATTTTATGTGCAGCTTGTGGCAGATCTGAAGAAAAGAGGATTTTAAAATGAGTAGCAAAGAGCCCCGGTACATAAAAGTAAAAGGGGCAAAGGCGCCGGATGCAAAAACAGGTAATGCTTTCAACACCGGAAAATATTGCGTTTTCGCCATATCTGTGACATACTGACAGAAAGACAGAAGAAATTATCTGATAAAAATTTATGATAAGGAGATGTGCTTTTTGAACAAGTGCAGAATAATGGAGCTTTAGACTCCTCTGATATTCCATATGGAGAGAGAACGATGAATATATCCATAAAAAAGAAACCGTTGGTTCAGACTGAAAGGCTTACCATTAAGCCCTATTCCGCGGCAGACAAAGAACAGTTGGCGGAGCTTCTTACCAACGAAGAAATTACGAAAACCTTTATGGTTCCCGATTTTGAAAACGGGGAGCAGGTATATTCTCTGGTGGATAAGCTGATTTTGTTCAGCCGTATAGAGGATACGGCTCATTTAGAGTATGGTATTTATTTGGACAACCGCATGATAGGGTTTGTAAACGACTGCGGAACAGACGAGGATGCCATTGAGATAGGCTATGTCATTCATCCGAAGTATCAGGGACAAGGCTATGCCACCGAAGCGGTGAAGGCTGTCTTAAAAGAACTGCAGGAAATGGGATTTCAGAAGATAACAGCGGGCTTTTTTGAGGAAAACACCGCCAGCCGGAAGGTGATGGAAAAAGCCGGAATGTATCTTACAAATGAAGTGGAAGAAGAGGAATACAGAGGAAAACGGCAAAAATGCTTTTATTATGAGATGTGTTTTCCTCAGTTTGTGACCTTGCGGGAGAAGCCAGAGATAGCAGAGAAAGCGGCGGAATGGTTCCACAGCAAATGATTTTCATGACAGAAAAGACCTTACGCCCAATATATGTGCGGTCTACACGGAAGAAGCTTACCGGGGAAGAGGAATTGCCGGACGGCTTTTGCATATGGCAGTGGAAGATTTGCGGGCCAAAGGTATTTCGCCGGTGTATCTGATAACGGATCACACCGGATTTTACGAAAGATACGGCTGGGAGTTTTTGTGCATGGTGCAGGGCGACGGCGAAGCGGAGCACTCAAGGATGTATGTTCACCGGTAAGGCACAGAACTGCCACGGATGTATGTGTACCGGTAAGACATGGAGCAGTCAAGGATGCAAGTTGCATCGGTAAGATACGGAGATGGGAGAACATATGGCAAGTTTTTATGACAGGGCGGATATATACGATTTATTTGAGGACGAAAACAGTTACCGGGCATACGGAAAACATTGGGAAACGGTTCTTTTAGGTAAAAAGGTAAAAACCATGCTGGATGTCAGCATCGGTTCGGGAAGAGTCACACTGCCGGTTCTGGATTTGGGAGTGGAACTGAGCGGTTCGGATTTAAGCGAAAGCATGCTGAAAAACTGCGAGAAAAAAGCCCGGGAACGAAAGCAGAAGGTGACCTTAAAATGCAGTGATTTCCGTGACCTTTCCTGTTGGGAAAACCAGACATTCGACATGGTGGCAAGCACCGGAAATTCTCTGGCGTATGTGTCCAATGAAGATGTCTTAAAGACACTGGAGCAGATGGATGCCCATGTTTCGGAAGGCGGGTATTTGTATTTTGACACCAGAAACTGGGACAGAATTTTAACGGAGCGTCCGAGATTTTATTTATACAATCCGCTCTTTGACGGCGACAATCGCATCAATGTTATTCAGGTCTGGGATTACCATGCGGACAACAGTATGACATTTAACATTCTGTATACTTTTGAAAAAGACAACCGTATTTTCCAGAAGGAAAAGTTTGAAGAGCATTATTTTCCTATTTCCCGAAAGCTGTTGTTGGAGAAACTGGAGTCATTAGGATATGAGAACATAGAATTTTACGGGTTCCCGGCACAGTATTCTGCCGACGATATGGACCAGGTGGAATGGTACACGGTGGTGGCGAAGAAAAAGCAGACGGAATAACCGGCGGAAATAAAAACAGACGGCATGGAAAATGAGAGGTGAAGGGCGGGATGAATACAGAAAAAAAGAATACGGCATATTACCACCTTCCCGGTCTGTTTGAATTCTATGAGTTGTACCGTTTGTTTTTACCCCTGTTCCGGGAACACCGGGAATATTTTTATGACTGGTGCGACATCGGTTCCGTATACGGAGCACCGGCGGATTGTCTGTGGGGCGGCGGACGGGTCGGCTTTGGTGACAACCGCCCCGAAGAGGTGCTTGCCCTGATGCGGGAATATGGTATTTCCGCCCGGCTGACCTTCAGCAATTCTTTGCTTCAAAAGGAGCACCTTTCGAATAAAAAATGCAATGAGCTCTGCACTATGTTCGGAGAAAGCAGGGAGCCGGAAAACGGTGTCATCGTGCATTCCGATTTGCTGGCGGACTATTTGCAAAAGCATTATCCGGGGCTGTATCTGGTGTCCTCCACTACGAAAGTGCTGACGGATTTTTCAGAGCTTACGGAAGAACTAAACAGAAAAGAATTTCGTTATGTGGTGCCGGATTTCCGGTTGAATAAGGCTGTTGATAAATGGGGTACCCTTTCGAAAAAGCAAAAAGACAAGGTAGAATTTCTTTGCAACGAATGCTGCTTTTTCGGATGCAAAGACAGAAAAAACTGCTACGAAGCGGTCAGCCGCAAGAGTCTTGGTGAAGATGTAGAACACTATTGCAGCGCACCGGATGCAGGAGAAGGGTATCGTTTCTCCAAAGCTATGGAAAATCCGGGCTTTATCGGCACCGGGGATATTACAAACGTTTATCTGCCCATGGGCTTTTCCCAGTTTAAAATCGAGGGCAGGGGACTTGGCAGTGCACTGGTACTGGAATTTTTACTGTATTACCTGACCAGGCCAGAGTACCGGATACATGTCAGGGAAAGCATCTATCTGGACAATATGCTGGATTTGTTTTGATTTTGTTTCCTATTTATTAAAAAAACAATTTGGGGAGGAACAGGGGAATGAAGAAAATAAAAGTATTGAATGTATATGTGTGGATATTTGGGGGAACGGCCATGCTGCTTGGCATTTTCAGTATTCTGCATCCGCGTTTTCAGAATATTGTGACCGCGTTGTTTATGGTGCTGATGACAGCTATGTGCATTTATTGGAAAAACAAAGGGAAACAGCAGGCTAAGGTTCCTTCCGGGGGAAGGGTATTCATTGCTGCACTTCTTGGAGCCTGTATGGTTTATTATGCAGGTGCCTTCTTTGCACCTTTATTTCCACGGCATATGCTTTATGAATACAAATCCGATATCAAGAAATTAAAAGAAGAATACAGGGAGGCATATTTCTTTTTCCCGGATACAATACCGGAGGTGGCAACGAATGTAACGTGGGTGGTATGTCCGTCAATGATGCAGGGAAGCGGTTATGAATTTCTGGGATTCAAGGCATCGGAAGAGTACATAAATTCGATTGTGGCTAAGTACAAGGAAGATGCACATGTGAGAAACCGGTCGGAGGAGTCCTACGATAAAAAGGTATTTGACAATTATCTGGGTGAATTTGCTGAAACAGCAGTGGATTACGAGCTTTACAATAATAATGACTGGAATCATGAACGGATGTGGGGAATTCTGGTTTCAAAAGAAAATGGATATATAGGATTTTACTGCCAGTAACACCCTTTGTAATACAAACAGGTCATATATTAAGTAAAGGAAATAGCAATGAGGGTATACAAGTATGGAAAGGAAGAAGCATCCGTCATCTTAATTCAGCCGGTGGGCGACCATGACATCAATCTGATGGAAGAGGAAGCGGCAGCCATTAAGCGGTTGACAAAAATGGATTTCGGATTGTTTGCGGTAAAAGTGGATAACTGGAATGCCGATTTGTCACCTTGGCAGGCACCGGCGGTTTTCGGAAACGAAGCGTTTGGTGACGGGGCTGTGCATACACTGGATGTGGTTTTACAGCTATGCCTGGATAAAGAACGGAAATATTACATCGGCGGATATTCCCTTGCAGGACTTTTTGCCCTGTGGGCATCGTATCAGACCGGAGTGTTTGCGGGAACCGCTGCAGCTTCTCCGTCCATGTGGTTCCCGGGATTTCTTCCTTATATGAAAGAGCATGAAATCAGGAGCAAGGCGGTGTACTTAAGCCTTGGAGACAGGGAAGAAAAAACGAAAAATCCGGTTATGTGCACGGTCAGCGACTGCATCCGCAAGGCGCATGCGTACCTTGCCGGGCAGGGAACAGAATGCATGCTGGAGTGGAATGCGGGAAATCATTTTAAGGAGCCGGAAATGAGGACGGCGAAAGCCTTTGCCTGGGTGATGAAAGAACAGAAAGAGCATTTTGGAGGATAAATCATGGCAGAGAAATATCAGGACGAAGGGCTTAAGGGCAACGAAAAAATAGAAGAGGCTATTGCGGTATTGCAAAAAGAGGCAACACCGGAGCAGCTTGCCCATACGCTTACCGTGATACGGCGCCGGGTGCAGGAAGGCGGACAGCTTATCGTGGCGGTAGAGCCGTCCCTGACTCAGACGCAAATGAATGTAAGGGTGGTAAAAACCTCGGACGGTGCAGCCTGGTGGTCCACATTTACCGGCTTTGAAGAAGAACTGAAAGGTGCGGACAGTGTAAAATCCACTTTTCTGACGGACATGGGAAAGTTGTTTCAGACAGCGCTTACAGTGCCGGACATTCAGGGAGTCATCTTAAATCCCTGGAACCTGACTCTTATGTTGGATAAGCATCTGATAGAAATTCTGTTGCCTAAAAAAGAGTGATATATTTATAATTTGGAAGAAGGCAGCACACAATATCTCGCCGCTGCATTATAAAAAGTTCAATGCACTGATAGAAAAGGTGGAAGAAGAACTTTAGGGGAAGCAAAAAGAAAAAAATTGACAAACTGCTTCCAATAAAATGAGAACAGAAGAAGCAAATAAAAGAAACAGTGAAAATTGCTTTAAAGTAAATTGGTGTAGGAGAAGCAAATTAGATAATTTTAAGAATTTGCTGCAAAAAAATAGAAGCATGAGGTAAAAAATGAAAAAAATGAGAATAACTATAATTGTATTGATTTTAATAATATTAGTAGTTGGATTATTTGTTATAGTAAATTGGATTCCAGATAAATATGCAATAAAAGAAGATGATTTTAATAATTATGAGTCGTATATATTGGTTCAAGAGGTACATTATACAGGAACCGGCTGGATTCAGATAGGAAATGAAAATGGCTATTTTTTGCCGGAAGCGTATATTGATATAAATTTAATAAACGGAAATATATTGCCGAAGATGGAAATGTACAATGAAGATTATGTAAATACATTTTTATGTATAGTAGAACATAAAGGAAAAATGAAACATGTTGCTTTTGAGAATGAAATAGCGTCTTATTATATAGTTGAATGGTATCCAGTATATCCAATATTACGAGATACGATATTACCTAATTGGATGTATCCTAAAGCCTTTATGACGTGGCATGAAGTTAAATGAAAATCTAAATCTCCCAGTTATGTTTCTGTTTACCGGACAGGTAGTGTTTTATTGCAACCAATCTTACACCGCGAGAGAAGGATATAACCAGATTATCATATTCGCTTATCTCTCCTGTTGGAGAACCTTATACGGTAACAACAATTGAAGCAGTTAATAGTACTGGTGTTTTAACAGCAACTATAGATGGACCCAATCATGTAAGTGTTTGCCCTACAAATATAAATGAATTACCTTTTGGGATTGCTTCAAGACCAACCGCTAAGGAAAATCCATACTATCTTACAATTGTGTTATCACAAATTTCAATTAAAGTTCGTGGAGGGAATTGCAATGTCTTATCAGATTGATGAGTTGTTAAAGCAAAGTGAATATAATATATACAACAATCCGAAGGTCAGTGATGAAAAAATTGAAAAAATTGCAAAAGTAATTTCTGATGATAAGGGGAGAAGCAAATAAAAGAAAAAGTGAAAATTGCTTCCAATAAAATGTGAACAGAAGAAGCAAATAAAAGAAAAGGTGCAAATTGCTTTAAAGTAAATTGGTGTTGGAGAAGCAAATTAGATAATTTTAAGAATTTGCTGCCAGAAAATAGAAGCATGAGAAAAAATATGAAAGATTTGCTTTAAATTATGTTAAGACCGGAGCAGCAAATCTATATGAAAATAAAATTTGCTTTAAAATATATTATGGGACAGGAAGCAAAAAGCGAAAAAAGCAGAAAATGCGTCTAAAAGTTTTACGGACAGGAAGCAAAAAGGAAAGGGGACTATACATGAAAAAATCACGTTCTTTTGGGAAAGGTCTGGTAGCGGGAATTGTTATATGGCTGTTTATTATTCTGGCGGATGCCATCGATGAATTTGTTCTGGATGTGGATTCCTTCCTGGGTATAAACGGTAGCCTTGTTGTTTTGCTTTGTATGATAGTAGCCTATATCGTGTATTACATAAAAAAGAAGCCGGGCTGGAAAAATATTCTGTGCTTTTTTGCAGGCTACCTGTTAACGGGCGCCGCTACGGGATGGATTATCTGGAGTGCCTTGGAAAACGAAACGTTTTTTATAGAGCAGACGAGGGAACGCTGCAGTTTCCTTTGTCTGAACGGAATAGAATATCTGTTGTATCCTTTTATCACCATAGGGGTGTTTAGCGTATTATGTGCCTTGGTCCATGCCGTTTATGCCATAATTTCTTTGCTTTGTTCTTGCAATAAAAAGGACCATGTACTATAATTTAAGACAAATTTGCGTCCCCATAAGCGGACAGAAAGGGATTTACTCGATGAAAAAGACAATCATTACAGTAGTAGGAAAAGATACGGTAGGAATTATTGCAAAGGTTTGTACCTATCTGGCAGAAAATAAAATCAACATTCTGGATATTTCCCAGACCATCGTTCAGGGATATTTTAACATGATGATGATAGTTGATACGGCGGAAAGCACAAAATCCCACGGAGATATGGCGGATGAACTGGAAAAATTAGGAGAAGGCATCGGCGTTATCATCAAATGTCAGAAGGAAGAAATTTTTGACATGATGCACAGAGTATAAGCTTACCGAAGGAGACAGCCATGATTAACATATCAGAAGTAGTAGAAACCAATAATATGATTGAGAAGGAAAATCTGGATGTGAGAACCATTACCTTAGGTATCAGCCTTCTTGATTGTATCGATTCCGATTTGAATGCCTTAAACGACAAGATTTATAAAAAGATTTATGAAGCAGCCAAGGATCTGGTAAAGACCGGCGAAGAAATTTCCGGTGAGTTCGGTATTCCCATTGTCAACAAGAGAATTTCCGTTACCCCCATTGCCCTAATAGGCGCTGCAGCCTGCAAGACGATTGAAGATTTTGCAAGTATTGCAAAGACCCTGGATAAGGTAGCACACGAAGTGGGCGTAAACTTTATCGGCGGCTATTCCGCACTGGTAAGCAAGGGTATGACACCGGCGGATGAACTGCTTATCCGTTCCATTCCTTTGGCACTTTCCACAACGGAAAGAGTGTGCAGCTCCGTAAACTTAGGCTCCACCAAGACCGGTATCAACATGGATGCGGTTCGTCTGATGGGACAGATGATTAAACAGACGGCGGAGTACACCAAAGAGGATGACTCCTTAGGCTGTGCCAAGTTAGTGGTATTCTGTAATGCACCGGATGACAACCCGTTTATGGCAGGAGCATTCCACGGCGTTACGGAAGCGGACAAGATTATTAACGTAGGCGTCAGCGGTCCCGGTGTAGTAAAGACTGCGCTGGAAAAGGTAAGAGGCGAAAGCTTTGAAGTGCTCTGCGAGACCATTAAAAAGACGGCGTTCAAGGTTACCCGTGTGGGACAGCTTGTTGCCAAAGAAGCCTCCCGTATGTTGAACGTACCCTTCGGTATTGTGGATTTGTCACTGGCACCCACACCGGCTATCGGCGACAGCGTAGCGGATATTTTATGTGAAATCGGTCTGGAATATGCAGGTGCTCCCGGTACCACCGCAGCACTGGCGCTCTTAAACGACCAGGTGAAAAAGGGCGGCGTTATGGCATCCTCCTACGTGGGCGGCTTGTCCGGCGCGTTTATTCCGGTCAGCGAAGACCAGGGTATGATTGATGCCGTTGTGGCAGGAGCTCTTACCATTGAAAAACTGGAAGCCATGACCTGTGTCTGCTCCGTAGGACTTGATATGATTGCCATTCCCGGAGACACCAGCGAAAGCACCATTTCCGGCATCATTGCGGATGAAATGGCTATCGGTATGGTAAACCAGAAGACCACGGCAGTGAGAGTTATTCCCGTTATCGGCAAGGGAGTGGGAGAAAAGGTAGAGTTTGGCGGACTGTTAGGTTACGCACCGGTTATGCCGGTCAATCCGTTCTCCTGTGAAGCCTTTGTAAGCAGAACCGGCAGAATACCGGCTCCGATACACAGCTTTAAGAACTAAAATGACATAAGTCATTAAGAAATCCGAATGACAGGGCGGCTGTACTCCGACACAAAGGGGCAGTCGTCCTTTTGCATGTGTGGCTTGTGTAGCATGTGCTGCATGCGTACATGTTCGTAAAGGTGGGCGGCAAAGATGTCCTTGGAAAGGCAGGAAAGAGCCTCGGGGGACAAAAGGGAAGATGCGTCCTTTAAGCGGGACAGCAGCGGAATATTTTCCTTGGAAAGACAGCCAAACACTTCAAAGGAGGCTTCCCGAAAGCCTAAAATGCGGGCATAGGGCGCCGCAGCGGGAAGGTCTTCTTTTTTTATGGAAAGCAGAATGTGAAGCAGGGAACGGTACACTCTTGTCAGGGTAATATCCTTGCTTTTTAAGCTGTTTTCGCAGAAGGCGGAAAAGGTGATAAAGGTGCCGAGATTTTTCCGTATCTTATCGGATAAATCGGAAGAAACATCAAGATAAGAATCGTAGCCGGCATCCTTTTCGGAAAGCAGCTTGTAAAAAAGCATGCCGGAAAAATCATCCGCACACAGGGCACTTTTCGTTTGACAGGTATCGGAAAATTCCTGCCGGATGCTTTCCGGTACATAGCGGAGCAAGTCGGGATTTCCTTCCGCAATGCCCTTACGGAGAGCCATGGCGGAACAGAAGGATTCCTCGGATAAGGTATGGGACAGATAGCCGTCCCCTTCGCGCTTAATGGTATAGGGAACCGGCGCATGCTGTCTGTTTTTCTCTAATGCAAGCAGCGCTTTAAGGTATTCTATACCCAGAATATTGTTGGGAGAAGCGAGAACGTCGGAAGCAGCCGCAGCCACGCCGGACAGACTGTCGGAAGCAGCCGCATCCACGCCGGACAGACTGCCGGCAGAAGGCAGATTGTTGAATGCAGCCGCATCCGCACCGGGAAGACTGCCGGCATGTGCACACTTTCGCACTGCAACTGCGCGGGCGGAGGGGAAGGAAAGCCCTTCCTTCAGGGCTTTGTTCAAGGCTTCCTTGTAAGCGGGCGGCTCCGCAAAGAGCAGGGATGCAATTTCCCGTAAGGGCGCAATTTCCCCGCATTCGCTGCCGAAGCACAGGGCGTCCACACCGAGGGCGGAAAGCAGGGATACCGCCCCTTTGGCAAAAAGCTCCGCACTGGCGGTGGCGTAAACCACAGGCAGCTCGATGCAAAGGTCGGCGCCGGCAAGCAGGGACAGACGGCAACGGGTGTATTTATCAAAGATGGCGGGGGTGCCGCGCTGGGTAAAATCGCCGCTCATGACCACCACGGCAAAGTCCGCTCCGGTGATTTCCTTGGCTTTTTTCAGTTGGTAAAGATGCCCGTTGTGAAAGGGATTGTACTCGGCAATGATACCTACGGTTTTCATGGGATACACTCCTTCGGAATGAATAATTTGTATCGGAAAACATACAAGAAAACGTACTTTTATGCTTGTATGAAAAAACTGTATTTAGTATAATATAGATTAGATTGTTTGCATAGTGGGAAAGGAGAACAATATGTCATACATAGATCTCATTAAAGACAGAGCAAAAGTAGATAAAAAAACCATTGTCCTGCCGGAATCCAACGACAAGAGAACCCTGATTGCGGCAGCCAAAATATTGGAAGAAAAAATAGCGGACATCATCATGATCGGTGACGAAGAAAAAATCATGGACGGAGCCGGATGGCTGGAAGTTGACCTGACGGGACTTAAGATTATTAATCCCCAGAAAACCGAAAAATTAGACGAATACGTCAACGTTTTGTACGAAACCAGAAAAGCTAAGGGCATGACTCCGGAAAAGGCAAGGGAAATACTGCTTTCCGATTACCTGACCTTCGGTATTGTAATGGTAAAGAACAACGATGCGGACGGCATGGTAGCAGGTGCCTGCCATTCTACAGCCGACACCCTGCGCCCGGCGCTGCAGATATTGAAAACCGCACCCGGCGTGAAATTAGTATCCGCTTTCTTTATCATGGATACCCAGATGAAGAATTTAGGAGAAAACGGTACGTTCCTGTTTGCAGACTGTGGTCTGAACCAGGACCCGACCCCGGAAGAGCTGGCAGCCATTGCCGACACTTCCTCCCGCAGCTTCAAGTCCCTTATCGGTCCGAAGCCCGTGATTGCCATGCTTTCCCATTCCACCAAGGGAAGCGCCAAGCATCCGCTGGTAGATAAGGTGGTAGAGGCTACAAAGATTGCCAGGGAAAAATACCCGCATCTTGTGATTGACGGCGAACTGCAGCCCGATGCGGCGCTGGTTCCCAGTGTTGCCAAGTTAAAGGCTCCCGGAAGCGTGGTAGGCGGTAAAGCCAATGTCATGATATTCCCCAATCTGGATGCCGGCAATATCGGCTATAAATTAGTACAGAGACTGGGCGGAGCGGATGCCTACGGCCCCATGCTGCAGGGAATTGCCAAGCCCGTAAACGACCTTTCCAGAGGATGCTCCTGGGAGGATATAGTAGGTGTAGTTGCGCTGACAGCCGTACAGGCTCAGCTTGTATAAGCCCAAAAGGCAGAAGGTGAGGAAATATGAACGTACTTGTTATCAACTGCGGCAGCTCTTCTCTGAAATTCCAGCTCATTGAGGCGCAGAGCGAGAAGCTGATTGCAAAAGGTATCTGTGAAAGAATAGGCATCGAGGGAAGCCAAATCTGTTATACACCGGCAGGCGGCACCAAGGAAGTGACCGTTTCTCCCATGAAAGATCATACCGATGCCATCCGTCTGGTGCTTGCGGCGCTGACCAACGAAAAGACGGGCGTGGTAAAGGATCTGAGTGAAATCGGAGCAGTGGGACACCGCATCGTACACGGCGGCGAGAAATTCTCCGAGGCAACGATTATTGATGACGAAGTGCTGAAAGCCATTGCTGAATGCAACGACTTGGCGCCTCTTCACAATCCGGCAAACTTAATCGGTATTGAAGCCGTAAAGAAGCTTATGCCGGACACTCCGATGGTAGCCGTATTCGATACCGCATTCCATCAGACTATGCCCAAGAAGGCATTCCTTTACGGACTGCCCATTTCTTATTATGAAAAATATAAAATAAGAAGATACGGTTTCCACGGAACCAGCCATTCCTATGTCAGCAAAAAAGCGGCGGAAGTGCTTGGTAAAAATTACGATGACTTAAAGATTATTGTGTGCCATTTAGGAAACGGCGCCAGCGTATCCGCAGTGGACCACGGCAAATGCGTGGACACATCCATGGGACTTACTCCGCTGGAAGGTCTGATTATGGGTACCCGTTCCGGTGACATTGATCCCGCCATTATCGAATACATTGCGCACAAAGAGGGCAAGAGCATTGACGAAATCATGACTCTTTTAAATAAGAAGTCCGGTCTGCTCGGCATGTCCGATTACCTTTCTTCCGATTTCAGAGATCTGGAAGCTGGATATGAAGAGGGCAACGACAGGGCAGTTGTGGCAGTGGACGCTTTCGCATACCGCACCGCCAAGTACATCGGCGCTTATGTGGCAGCCATGAACGGTGTGGATGTTATCTGCTTTACGGCAGGCGTGGGTGAAAATGCTTCCTTCCTGCGTACCATCATCTGCAACCAGTATTTAGGCTATCTGGGTATTACCCTCGATGAAGAAGCCAATGCCAAGAGGGGTGAGGACATTGCCATTACCACACCGGACAGCAGGACTACGGTTATGGTCATTCCCACCAACGAAGAGCTTGCCATTGCAAGAGAGACCTACAGGCTTACCAGGTAAAGCAGGCTATAGAAAACAGAGGTAAGCGAAGGGTAACAGAAACGGGCGGCAGAGCACAAACAAAGTGTCATAAAAAATGAAAATTTTGGTTGACAAAGTGTGTGTCCGAAGTTATACTATACAAGTGTGTGAAAACGAAAGAGTGTCATCAGATGCGCTTTCGCCGGGAGCAGGCTATGTTACTTAATTTGACAGATGTATTTACAAACGAAGGCAGGGTTCGGAAAGAATCCGTTGCAATGGAGCTGAAAGAGTTCAAAAGCCGTATGGGTGTGTTTCCCATTGTGGAGCAGAGCCCGTTAGAGCTTACCATTACCAATGAGGGAATGGGCAAGGCACTGATAAGAGGTCATGCAGTCTTAACCCAACTGATGAGCTGCGACAGATGCCTTAAGGAAGTCAGAGTTCCCATTACGATTGATTTTGAAAGAACGGTTGCTTCACCGGATGTGAGAGATGACAAATTAGAGGATGATGGCGATTTCGATGTAATGGAAGGCTATCAGCTTAACGTAGATGTACTGGTATACAACGAGCTTTTAATGAACCAGCCTGAAAAGGTACTTTGTAAGCCGGATTGCAAAGGAATTTGTATGAAGTGTGGCAAAGACCTGAATGAAGGGGAATGTGGATGCGATACATTCGTGCCGGATCCCCGCATGGCGGTATTACAAGATATCTTTAAAGCAAATAAGGAGGTGTAACGATGTCTATTTGTCCTAAGAATAAATCTTCCAAAGGTAGAAGAGATAAGAGAAGAGCAAACTGGAAAATGAGTGCTCCTACATTAGTAAAATGCAGCAAATGCGGCGCATTAATGATGCCTCACAGAGTATGCAAGGCTTGTGGTTCTTACAATAAGAAAGAAATCATTGCACAGGACTAATTTGAAATGCCAGGGACTTTCCTAAAAAGGGAAGTCCTTTTTTCGTATTGACAAAAACAGACCGTAATCCGGCAAAAATACCGAAAATCACGGAAGGAAAGGTATAATAAAGATGAATGAAAAGGGACTGACGGGGAGTACCTTAAAGTGGATAGCCATTGTGACGATGCTCATTGACCATACGGGCGCCGCTGTTTTAGAAAAAATGCTTATCAGCGGAAAATATGGGGAAGTGTCGGCGGCAAATCCTCTGTATCAGGCGGATATGATTCTGCGGGGTATTGGAAGACTGGCGTTTCCCATTTTCTGTTTCCTTCTGGTGGAAGGCTTTTTACATACGAAAAATGTGTGGAAATATGCGGGCAGACTGGCGCTTTTTGCATTGGTTTCGGAAATACCGTTTGATTTGGCATTTCAGGGAGAATGGCTGTTTATGGGGTATCAGAACATCTTCTTTACCCTGCTTATCGGACTCCTTGTCATGATTGCCTTTCAGACAGCGGAAGAGAAAATTGCGGCAAAGCCCCTAAGGATCCTCTGTGAGGCGTTGGTTCTGCTGGCGGGCTATGTGCTTGCCGATATGATGTACACCGATTACGGCGGACTCGGAGTGGTTTGTATCATGCTTTTATATATTTTCCGTTACAACAGAAAAATGCAGGTGCTGTCGGGA
>OIYP01000980.1_pt1 | contig 16023 bp, 18 predicted proteins | sample 1588261 | NCBI WGS metagenome assembly OIYP01 (sample SAMN03283293) | human gut metagenome | biome: human-associated habitat; material: feces | host: Homo sapiens | place: Peru | collected 2012
GTCATTTCATTCCTCGCAATGACAAAGGCGACACGAACGCCAAGTTCCCCTCCGTTGAAGGGAAATTTAGTATGTTCCAGCACCAATATATTATCTATGCTCTATTCTCTATGCTCTAATAAAAAACGGGGCGAGGCCCCGTTTTTTATTTAAGAATATCTTGGACGGTGACTTTGAACACAACGTCTTGGCCCGCCAATTCTGGGTAATAATTTGTTGGGAATGTGATATTGATATCACGGCTCTCGCCACGCGCCATACCAACAACTTGTTCTTCGAACCCTGGAACGAATGTATTGCTGCCCAGTGTCAATTTATAGCCCGTTGCCGTGCCCCCTGGGAATTGAACACCGTCTTTGAATCCGGCAAAGTCGATAACGACGGTGTCGCCATTTTTTGCAACATCGTTTGCATTGCTGTCGCACGCGCCCAGCGCAAATGCCCCAGCGGCAATAACTGCGGTCATAATTTTTTTCATTTGTTCACCCTTTTGTAAATTATTTATTGTAAACGCATCTGAAACCGTATTCACGCATGGTTGCGCCCTCGGCCTCTATTCTATAATCAAAGAACGGTGTTGGACGCATCACATCAAACGATGGGCGATCGTACACCATAACAATACTATCCGCGTTGCGGCCACAAACACGTTTCATTTCGTAATCTGCAACCTGACCCAATATGGCGCGGCTGTCGCCATCAACATCCATACCGTCGGCATTCTGAATCAAGCGCAAACGCATTTCGCGCAAATCGGTATTTCCCAACAAGATTTGCACGCGCACCATTGCGCCCTTGTATTCCTGCCAGCGGGTTTCCATACGCGACGTGTTCCACTTGTTATTTGACTTTTCTTTTTCTTCGGCGGTCTTGGGCTTATACGAATCAATATTAGAATATTGGTTGTCCGATTGCATAAACGTACTGGTACGTTCATTGTACAATGGCGCATCCGTGCCCCCTTGGGCAAAATCTTTCTCGTTATAAGGGGTATCTGAATCCGTTGCGCAACCGCCCAGAATCAATGCACCACAAATCATAAACAGCAAGGATTTTTTCATAATCAATCTCTCTTGTTTTTTTTAATTTTATCAAATAATCCTTTTTGATTCAAGGGCGGATTTATGATAAAATCAGATTATAATGTCAAATGTAGTTCTGGATTCTTTGTTGAAACCACTGGCGGAATTTTATCGCCCGTCATTCGTAGAGGAAATCGCAATCAACCACGCCGGTCAGGTATGGATGCGACTGCACGGCGCGCACGTACCATGGGTGGCGTATGATGCGCCGATACTGACCAAACAGTATTTGGTGGATTTGATTCACACGGTGGCAAATATTTACGAACAACCGTTTGATCCAATTCACGGTGTGCCGGTGGTGTATGCAACCCTGCCGGGCAGCCATCGTTTTACCGCGATTGCGGGCCCAAATGTCCAATACGATGACCGCGACGTTACGGGCGGCGTGGCGTTAAACATTCGCGGCAGTGGTGCGGGCGATACATCGTTTGCAAACTATCACTTGGCGCGCGGACAACAGTTGTTAAAGGTTAAACCGCGTGAAAATGTGCGACCCGATGACCCATATGACCGTTTGATGGCCGCCATAAATGACGGCAGTCCGATTTTAATCAGTGGTGCAACCGCAACTGGTAAAACAACATTCTTGAATCATATGTTGACACTGATTGACCAAAACAGCCGCGTGATTACGGTCGAAGATGCGCGCGAAATTCGCGTACCACAGGCAAACCGCGTCCATTTTGTTTTGTCGCGCACAGAACAGACAAATGATTTTAACTATGCCCGATTGCTGGATTTGGTTGTACGTATGACGCCAGACGTGATTATCGGTGGCGAAATTTCAACCGACAACGCGGCGGTACTGTGGGAAATGCTGGGGACGGGACACGACCATTTTTACACAACCATTCATGCCGAGAGTGCCGAGGCCGCATACGCTGCATTTGCTGACCGTATTTTACATACCCAACCTGCATATGACCGCACTGATTTAATTGCGGAAATGAAAAAGAAAATTCGTGTAGTACAACTGTCGCGCGATGGCGCATTGCGTGCCGTGACAGAGGTTGTGTAACCAATCAACAAAGGAAAATATTATGGACAAAGATGAAATCGTCATAGAAGACAAAACAATAGATTTAGCTTCACCCGATATGCGTCGCGAATTGGAAGCATACAATGCGGCAAAATTACGTGCGGCCGAAAAACGCGAAGAAGAATATTTGAATCGCCCAGGGCTGACCGATAAATTATTAAATGGTGCGGCCAAGGTCAAGGCATTGGCGCGCCGCGCAAAAAATGCCATATTGATTCAGAAACATCAATCAGAAAACCAGCATTAAAAACGCCCCACACGGGGCGTTTTTATTACTTGCTGGAATAATTACAATTTTGTTCAAAATTGTACATACCAGACGCGTCTTGGCCAGTAATATCTTTCTGGGCGTAACATTCCGTGATTGACGTTGCGCCGTATTCACCGGCGGTTGTTGTTTGAATACCGCCAGATTCGGTCGGGCATTTGGCGCAGTTACCATCCGTGCCATAGTAACCACGGGTGCACATATACTCGGAATCACCTTCGCATGTACCACCTGAACACCATCCAACCGTCAGCACACTGACCCGTCCACTGGAATCAGGGCCTTCAATAATTTTACCGTCGCAGTCACTGTCATCCACGCATTCGGCGTTGGGGTCAACCTCGCACAAAAATTTGGTGGTTGTGTTGGTGCACCAGTCAGACGAAACTGTTTTCCAAACACCCTTGTATCCGCTCATACAATCTTGGCATTCAACATACTCTGTATTACCGAACTTTCTGGTGTACGCGGCCTGCCCCGTGCACTCTTCTGGCATATTGGTTTCATTTATAGTTTCAACGGTGCATTTTTTCTTGCAAAATCCGCGTGTAAATTTATTTGTACAGTGCGAATAAGAAATTTCTTCGTGAAATATCGAACCATTTGAACAATCCAGACACGTTTCAACTGTTACAGTTGTTCCACTGCTGTTTTTCCATTGGTATTTTTCACCATTGATACAGTTTTCGATTGATGTGGTCGAACTGGTTGTATTGCCAATCAACGTTGCCGAACATGTTGAGGCGGCATACGCAGATGCAGACATAATCCCCATGCAAAATGCAAGCACACAAATCATTTTCATTGATTTCATATTGCACTCTCCCTTTCTGTGTTGCGAACAAAAAGAAAACCACCAAAAAATTTCAGGTGGTTGGAGGTTCAAGACTATAAAACCAGTTATAGCGTGCTTATTCTATATATTCACAGCCCTCCAACCCGCAATATGTGTTGGAGTTTTTTATCGTCACATGGACGCTGGTTTCGCGGGGTCTTGAATCCCCGACACAGGAACACCCTGTGTCAAAAGACATGCTAAACAAATATATGAATTAAATCAAACAGAAAATTAAAACTACATAAAGTTTTGTGGGTTCACGTCAACCTTGACCCGAATGTTGGCGGGCTGTTTTACCTTGGCCAGCCAATGCGATACAACCGGTTGTAACATTGTTGTTGCACCACCTGCAACCAAAAAACGCATACGATACCAATTTCTGATTTGGTATACGCCCGCCGCGATAGGCCCCATTATTTTTACGCCCGCGGCAATCGGGGCGGCGGCCGCCAATGCGTCACAGAACCCTTTTAGTACTGATTCCTTTTGCCCCTCTACAACAACCGCAATCAGTTGTCCAAACGGCGGCATTCCCGCCGCACGACGCGACGCCATATCGGTTGCCATAAATGTATCGCGGTCACCCGCACATATTGCGCACAACACGGGGTTATCGGGCTGGTACGTTTGCAGCAATACCCGCCCAGGAAATTCACCACGACCGGCGCGACCGGCAACCTGAAATAATTGTTGAAACGTATGTTCAGCGGCGCGAAAATCCGTCCCAAACAGCCCCATATCGGCGTCCACCACCCCAACCAATGTCAAGTTCGGGAAATGATGTCCCTTGGCCAGAATTTGTGTACCAATAACGACGTCTATTTCGCCGTTTTCCATTTTCGCGACCAGTCGTTCCAATGACTGGCGCGATGAAATCGTATCACTGGATACCAATGCAACCCGTGCTGATGGGAAACGCGCTGATACCTCTTCTGCTATCTTTTCCAGACCCGCGCCACGTGTTGATACGTCACCACCACAATCGGGGCACCGGGCCGGCATTGGCGCAGTGCGCCCGCACATATGACACAGCAATTTACCAACAGATTTATGGTATGTCATACCGACACTGCAATCAGGGCACTGGGCCACCCAACCGCATTTTTTACATTGAATAATCGGGGCAAACCCGCGACGATTTATAAACAGCATCGTTTGGCGATGCGCCGCCAACGTTTCTGCAATCGCGTTACACAACGGGTCTGACAAACACCCATTATGCGGTGCGGCATCTGGGGCATCGGACGCGACGCTGTACGTGGTGGGACGATTTTCACGCAGGTCAATTGTTTCGATTTTTGGCATTTGCGCACCGCCAAATCGTGACGTCAGGCGCAATAACTGGTATTTACCCAACGCAACATTTTGCAATGTTTCCGCCGACGGCGTCGCACTGGCCAGCACAACTGGGAAACCTGCGATTTTCGCGCGCAGAACCGCCATATCGCGGGCGTGATAGTTGCCCATATCTTCCTGTTTGTATGATGTATCGTGTTCTTCGTCCACAACAATCAGCCCCAGATTTTGCCACGGCAAAAACAGTGCACTGCGCGTGCCAACAACCATACGGATTTCGCCATTTAATACCCCACGCCAGATTTCACGCCGACGGGCGGCAGTTAAATTGCTGTGCCATACAACGGGCGCAGCACCAAATCGCGCGGCAAACCGATGCATAAATTGCGCCGTCAGTGCAATTTCTGGCATCATCAGTAATACAGACGCCCCGCGCGAATACGCACGCCATGCGGCATCAAAATACACCTGTGTTTTGCCACTGCCCGTGATACCGTCCAATAAATGTACTGAAAAACCGCCCGCATCAATCGCCGCACCAATTGCATCTGCCGCCGATTGCTGTTCGGTATTTAATTTTATATTGCCACAATCGCGATATGTTATATTGCGACGGAGTGCAGCAGAGACGGATGCGCGCTGCTCTCTGGGCACGAGTAACCCCTGCCCTATCATTGTGCGAACAACGGCAGCACTGACATGTGCAATATTTTGAATATCGGACGCCGACATGGGTTCGTCATCATTTGACGCAAATGCGTCGACCACCGCCTGACGCGGGGCAGTCATGCGTACGCCGTCCGTGATATTCAAGCCATACAACTGTTCCATTTTTGGTGGCAGAAACGCATCTGGAACATTCACAATCAGACGCAGAACCGCCCCCAACGACATCAGCGTCCACGACGACATTTTCGCAATCCATTGCAAATCAGCAACCGCCAGACGTGCATCGTACACCGTAATAATATCTTTGATTTTTTCCGCAGGCAGTCCCGAATCCCCGATTCCCCACACAACACCAATGTATGGTCGATTCATAACGCGGCACGCAACAAATTGACCGATATCTGCCGCCGCCGTCAAACGATAGTCATATCCGGCATTTGCCACATTTGGAATTAAAACTTTTACAATATCACCCGCTTTGAACATACCCATAAAGTACTTGTTTTTTTCGTTTTTTTCAATACCATTATTCACAAATTTATTAGAGGCGTACGTATGTGGAAATTGTTTTTTGAAATCTGTGATATTTTGGTCTGTTTTATTCCCGACCCCCAGATTCGCCGTCGCATACGCTATAAACGACTGTTTGATTGGCGTAAAAAATATCATGCACTGCGTGCCGCCCAACCAGAATTGCGCTTTGCCCATGTAAAAATGATAAAGGGTGGCTGGAACATCGGCTTTATCGTTGATAATAAATTTGTTTTCAAAACACGTAAATTTCTGGATACCAGCGTGCCCGCCGAACGCATTATGCGCGAAAAACGCATAACTGATGCATTTGAAAAAATATCGCCACTGGCAATTCCAAAAATTGAAATTGTACACGCAGATAAATACGTGTTCTATAAGTATAATTTTATTCGCGGACATAATATGAACAAGTTGCCAACCCGTACCATCGCACGTAATCGTGAACTGTGGGGGTGGCAACTGGCGGAATTTATTACCGCCGTACATCACGCGCGACCAACAGAAATTCGCGATTTACAACGTGGCGAAGGGGACGGTTGGAATCACAACGACATATGCAATAATATTATCGTCGATACAAAAAATATGCGCGTGGCGGGTCTGATTGACTGGGAATACGCCGGATGGGGTACACTGGAAACAGAGTTTAATAATTGCACCGCTTTTTCTAGCCATATGCGCGCATCGGGCATAATGGACGTAATTCGCCGCGAATATGCAAAAATGAACCCCGCAGAAAATCTAGAAGTGGCGCAATAACATATTGACAAATATAATATTTTGTCCTATAACATATTCGTCAAGAAAATAAAAAGGGCAAAATATGAAAAATTTTCGTAATCAGCAGACCGCATCTCAGCGCGCATTCGCAGTATATACCAGAAACATTTCTGAATTATTTTTGGACAAATATGGCGCATCATACGCCACCCAAGAAAATACTCGTAATACATGGCGCACATCCGTTGCGTATTCTCGCGATGCCGAAGAGTTTTTAATTTTGCAATCCAGAATCTTTATTCGCACGCTGGACAGTCGCGATCCAAATTCTACAAACCCACAGTTTTTGAAATCATTGACTAATTTGATGGCAGATTATCTGTCTGGGTACACAAAAAAGAATCCAATCTATCACAGTCGCAACGAAGCAAAAGCGGCATTAAAAGAACTTTTATTCACAAAATTTGGCTATATCAACAGATTGCAAAACGCCCAAACGGCGGCACGTCGTGCATCGCAAGTGCGCAACAATGCAATAAATCAGGCGCGCGCAGCATACAACAGTATTAAAAAGTAATCGGCGTATCTGAATTTTCTAAAACAATATCGGCAGCGAACTGGGTACGAAACCAAGTTCGCTGTCTTTTTGCATATTGATTTGTTTTTGTAATCCAATTCTGGACACATGTGTCCATATCAATTTCACCACGCAGGTATGCAACCATTTGTGCCGCACCAATTGCGCGACGCGCGTCCCAGCCAGAATCGATGACTGCGCGACCCTCGGTCACTGCACCACCCGCCAACATTTTTGGCACGCGCGTCGCAATACGCCCACGCAATACGTCCAATGGGGGATTGATTAAAATACGAAATGCGTCTGGGGCAATTGCACCCGCACGTGGTGCATTTTGAAATTCAGTTATGTGACGGCCGGTTTGCAAAAACACCTCGACCGCGCGGGCAACGCGTTGCGGGTCGGTCGCGGTAAATGTGGCGGGCAACATACGGCGCGCCACATCAATATCGGCTGCAACCAATTCACGTGCACGGCGACGCACATCGTCCGAAATATCGGGCATTGGCGAAATTCCGTTTATAATCGCATTTATATAATACCCCGTGCCACCGACAAATATTGGTGTGCGCCCTGCCGCACGTGCATCATTATATTCGCGACGCGCCAAATTCAAATAATCTGCAACGCTGATTTGTTTATCCAACGGCAATATGGAAAATAATTTATATGGCACGCCATCTATTTCGTCTGTAATCGTGCGACCAGCAAACGGACTGGCCGAAATGTTTTCAATGCCGCGATAAATCTGGACACTGTCGCAATTTATGATTGTACCGTTCACTGCGCGCGCTAAACGATGGGCAAAATCAGATTTGCCTGATGCAGTTGGGCCGGTAATGATATATGACGAATGTTTCATTTTGTCCAATTATAAAATTCCATTGTAATCTTGTCAATCGCGCGCTATGATGAAAAATGTCTAACTGACAAAAAAACGAAAGGAAATAATATGTCAAAAATAAGAGTTGCTATCAATGGATTCGGACGCATTGGCCGCTTGGTATTGCGCGCGGCGTTGGAATCAAAACGCGATGATATTGAATTTGTTGCTGTAAACGATTTGGCCCCAGCGGAACAGAATGCATACCTGTTGCAATATGATTCTGTACACGGGAAATTGCCAATGGACGTTAAATTGGACGGCGAATATATTATCGTTGGTAATCAGAAAATTAAATGCATTGCAGAAAAAGATCCAACAAAACTGCCTTGGCGTGAATTAGATATTGATATCGTGATGGAATGCACAGGTATCTTTACCGCTGCAGACAAGGCGCGCGTTCATTTGGACGCGGGTGCAAAGCGCGTTTTGGTTTCGGCCCCATCGGCGGGCGCAGATGCCACAATCGTTTATGGCGTAAACCAAGACACACTGAAACCAACCGACCTGATTGTTTCAAATGCGTCATGCACAACAAACTGTCTGGCCCCTGTGGCGCAGGTTCTGGACGATACATTCGGCATCGTATCGGGCTGGATGACAACCGTGCACGCATACACCGGCGACCAACAATTATTGGACAAGAATCACAAGGATTTCCGTCGCGCACGTGCGGCAAACCTGTCTATGATTCCGACCAGCACCGGCGCAGCCAAGGCGATTGGCCTGGTTCTGCCACGGTTGGCGGGCAAACTGGACGGTATGGCAATCCGCGTACCAACCCCAGACGTATCGGTTGTTGAATTGGTTGTAAATCTGGAACGCGACGCCACGGTTGACGCCGTCAACGCGGCAATGCGTGCGGCAGAATCAAAAACATTTGGCTATAACGAACTGCCATTGGTTTCCATTGATTTCACACACGATGCGCACAGTTCCATCTTTGATGCGGCCCAGACCAAGGTATTGGGCGACAAATTGGTACATGTGACCGCATGGTATGATAATGAATGGGGATTTTCAAACCGCATGGGCGACACCGCCGTTGCGATGGGAAAATTGATTAAATAACAAACGGGGCCTCGCCCCGTTTTTTGTTTCAAAAGGAGGAAAAATCATGCTGAAAAACAAAGTCCTGACCCCAGAAATTATCGCTTCGATTGATAACACAATCCGTTTGATGAAAGATTTGCATCTGGATAACGAACAAGATAAAAAGCATATTGACGGGCGAATTGCCGCCTTGGAATGGATAAAAACCGGCCAAGGTGGCAAGATTATCGTAAACGTCCCAAAGAATATGCCCAATGCAGAATAAAACAAACGCCCGTTTGGGCGTTTGTTTTTTGCGTATCATGGGTTAAACAAAAAATACCGCCGAAACGGCGGTAAATTCTGGCGGGATTGAAGGGGCTCGAACCCTCGACCTTCTGCGTGACAGGCAGACGCTCTAACCAGCTGAGCTACAACCCCAAAGCAAGGCATATATTATACTGTTCAGATTCTAAACGCAAGTGTTTTTTCATAAAATTTAAAATTTATTTTTGTCCACCAGCGAATACCTGAATTTCCTGCCGTGGGAATATAAACGTATTGCCCAACCTTGCATTTATAAAAAATAATGGTATCGTTAAAACCGAAATAAAAAACAAAGGGAGAAAAAATCATGAAAATCAAAGCACTGGCATTTGGCGCGATGGCATTGGCACTGGCGGCATGTGGCGACGGCGGGCAAAATCCTGCGGAATTGCGTGGGGCGGCCTTTATCGCCAACGGCGACGGCACAGATATCACATTGTCATTTGACGAAAATGAAATGCGTTTCTATGGTCAGGTTGTGAATCTGTATAACGGCGATTACAAGGCGGCGGGCAATCACATTAAATTTGACCAAGGCGCAACGACACTGATGATGGGGCCTGCCAACGAAATGGCGACAGAACGCAATTATTTCCAATTCTTGACCAAGGTCAACAAGTACAACCTGAATAACGGCACATTGACATTGATAGCGAATGATGGCCAAACCATGACATTCAAACAGGTTGATGCCAACGCTGTGCCAGACGACACAGTTACAGTCACAGAAACCGAGGCAGTCGTTGTTGACACACCGGTGGTTGTGGAATAAAAATCTGCAAAATTACACGGGGGTGCAAATTTATGCGCCCCGTTTTTTATTTCCGCTTGACAATACTCTATTTGCCAGTTATAATTTGCCGGCAATTTTTGAGAGTTTTGGCCCCATCGTCTAATGGTTAGGACACCGCCCTTTCAAGGCGAGAATCCCGGTTCGAATCCGAGTGGGGCTGCCAAGATAAAAAACGCCCCGTATGGGGCGTTTTGTTTTGGATTGCTTAAATTATATCAATCCTTCTTGGCGCATCAATTCGGCGATGTATGTGCCGCGCACATGTTTAAGGCCCGCCGCACCCAGCATTTTCATAAACCACGGCATTTCGATATCAGCCAGTTTCTTTTTATCGTTCAGGTAATACACGCTGCGCATCAGGACGCGTACGTCAAAGCATGATGGGAATACCTCTGGCATGGCGCGGTCAACATTCAGCAAGGTATAGACCGCCTGCATCGCGGTGCGAACCGAATATTCGGTTGTAAAAACTGTATCGCGATCGGTTTCGGCATAGTTACCGATGAATGCAAAGTTCACCGCCCCCGTTGGCACGACCAATGGTCGGTCGCCCAGTGCGCGGGGCATAAAGTATGTCGAAATAAATGGCATGTGGCACGGCACGGTATGCGACGCGTTGTGCGCGATGTCTTCGATTTCTGCGATTGGCACACCGATGTGATACAGCCATTCGGCGCACAATTCTGCGCCCGTACAATCGGCGATTTTCTTTTTCACATAGTTGCCGATTTTGTCCGAAAACAGACCGTATGTCCAGACGACAATCTCGTTCGGTTTTTGCACGCGGAAATGCGGCTGGCGCGAAATAGAAAATCCGTACAGCCAATTAGAATCACGGATTGTGACCGGCCCACTGGTAACGATAGAGCCACTGTGTGGGTCTTTCTTGCAAATCCTTTTTATGTATGGGACAACGCGGTCGTCGGTCAGTGTGATTGTTGCCGACATTACCCAATTTGCCGCGGGGATGTTTTCACAGAACTTGTCCGGACGGCCAAATTCGGAATTTTGTGCGGCGATATTTTTCCACAATTCCCAACTGGCCCCGATGCCGCTGGGACGCGGTGCGGGCGTGTTGTTGTCGCCATACGTACTGCTTTCGGTAATAGAACCATTGGTGATAAATACCAAATCGTCCGGCGACAGGTTGATTGTTTTCTTGCGACCGGCATGCACTGTTTCAATGGACTTTGCAATCTTGTTCGATGCACCGGAATCAATGACTACATTGGTCACACGCGTATCATAGTGGAACTTTACGCCGCGCGCGGTCAGCCACCGAACCAATGGCGTAATCAGCGATTCATACTGGTTATATTTTGTAAATTTCAATGCAGACATGTCCGCCAAACTGCCCACATGATGAATAAAGCGCAATATATAGCGACGCATTTCCATCGCACTGGACCACGGTTCAAACGCGAACATTGTCGCCCAATAAATCCAGAAATTAGATTCAAAAAATTCCGATGTAAATACTTGGTCAATACGGACGTCTTGCAATTTATCTTCGGGTGTCATTGCCAAATCGACCAATTCGCGTATCGCGCGTGGTGTCAGTGTCAATTTACCATCAGTTGGAATTTGCTGGCCACGATTTTCAATTACACGCGTGTGTGAAAAACTGGGGTCGTCTTTGTTCAGCCAATAAAATTCATCCAAAACAGATACATTTTCATCTTCGAGTGATGGAATAGACCGAAACAAATCCCACAGGGTTTCAAAATGTGCCTCCATTTCACGACCACCGCGAATGATATAACCCAACTTTGGATTCTTGATGCCGTCCATACTGCCACCAGAAACGGACAATTCTTCCAGAATTTGAATCTTTTTACCGGACATTTTTGCGTCGCGTATCATAAATACCGCCGCCGCCAATCCGGCCAATCCCCCACCGATAATGTATGCTGATTTTTTATCTGCACCGACGGGCTGGCGCGGGTCGGCAAACGCCTCGTAATTACCGTTACTGTAATACATAATTTATTCCCCTTTGGTTGAAAAAGTCATGTATCAATCATAACGCACGGGACAATACCATTTAACAGGACAGTAATCCGCATCAGGTAAATATTTGACTAATGCCCATGGCGCGATTATAATCAATGGCATGAAACGAGTGTTTATTGGATTTTTGTTGATTGCAACATTGGCGACGGCGGCGTGTGGGGTTAAATCAGGGCTCAGTCACCCTGACCCATCGTATCCCCGCAACTATCCAGTGTATTAAAATCCACCCTGTGCAGGTATGGCGAAACTGGTAGACGCGCTGGATTTAGGTTCCTGTGGGGCAACCCGTAAGAGTTCAAATCTCTTTACCTGCACCAAAAATAAATATGCCCGTGGCGACTACGACGCAACGCGTCGTGCGGTTGCGCGACAGCCGCAACCAAACTGGTAGACGCGCTGGATTTAGGGGCGTGTCTGGGCAACCCGTAAGAGTTCGATTCTCTTCGCCCGCACCAATATTTATAATAAATAAAAAACACTTGCTTTCTGGTAATTTTTAACATAAAATCGGCATCAGAATAATCAAAAGGTAATAAACATGGCATCTAAAAAAGGCAGCAAGGAAGTTGTAAAGCTGGAAAACAAGGAAACCGGCTATTTCTATACAACAACCAAGAATACCAAGTCCGAAAATACGGCTGGCAAAATGAAATTCCGCAAGTATGACCCAAAATTGCGCAAGCACGTGGTCATGACCGAAGGCAAAATGCCTCACTAATAAAATCGCCCCAAATGGGGCGTTTTTTTAACAAATAATTGATGAAGTTTATCACTTAAAAAACGTCCAAATGGACGTTTTTTACTTGTTCAATTAAACGAATATTGACATTGGTTGGTAAATGTGAAGTGACCTGTATCGTCCATGTAATCGCCCGACGGCGCATAACACGATTCAATGCCGCCTGTATTGTTATCGGGTGTTGTACCATATACGGCATTTCCAGCGGCATTTTTGCCAATTTTCGGACAACGGACACACCCCAGTTGTGAATTGCTCAAATAGTACCCTGCCCCACATGCAACTGTTGTAATTGTAGCAGGCAAGCACTGCGCACCAGTATCTGGTGGGGTTGTTACCTCAGCACGCGCAGGCGTGCACATAAGCATAACAATCAATAAAAGGAATTTTTTCATATATCTGTTCCCCTTGTTCTTATTATTAAATTAGCGGCGTGCTACTCTTTATGCAGTGGTGATTCAAACCACAAGAATCCGTTGGTGTTGGACAATAGCGCGTTTCGGTTGTGGTTGTGGATTCCGCCCAACAGGTAGAATATGTCGTTTTTATATACGAATGCGTAGACGCATGGTACGTTGTGTCGTCGGCGCGGGTGCAGACGTATTGAGTGGGTGCTTCTGGAATTTGTACACCTGAATATTTTTCTTTTGTCCAACCAGATGGACACGTTATCGTTGTTGATGTTTGTGTTTGTGGACAGCAATATTGGTTGCCACTTGATCCGACCATACTGGGGCCACATTTGCAACGCGTGGTTGTCGTACAGCCCGCCAACCACGCTACTGCTGCATCGGCGGATTGAACCGCGCATAAAACAAATGCACAAAACACATAAAAACAAATTTTATTATTTATCACTAACACCCCCTATTGCTGTACAACCAAACAAAAACCACCAAAATATGGTGGTCGGGAAGTTAGAAAAATCATAAGAAAGAATGACCCGATGGCTTTCAATATATAACCACCGCTTCCCGACCAAATATGTCGGGATACAGAAAATAACAGGCGCAATATGCGCCGACCACTTTCTGTCGGACATTCAGTGCAATGCACCGCTTTCTTATGGGATTTTCTAAGTCCCGAACCCATACGTCCCCATGGATTCGTAATCAGTATAAATTTTTGATAAAATAAAGGCAAGGTAAAAATAAAAACAGCCCCATTTGGGGCGGTTTTTAATTCAGAACATCTCTATCTTCAACAGTGTATTCTATTCTACTCCCCGCAGTCATAGCCCACGATATTGGCATCCTTGCAACTAATGCATCAAAGTTTCTATTATTTGGTCGAACCGCGCCTTTAGAAAAGGAATATAAATTGAAATTTTCAAACACCCATTTGTCGCTATTGTACACCCACCCCGTTAATTGAGACAACAGTTCTAAAAAACGATCAGCGACATCACGCTGTCCTTGCTCTAAATCAAAAGTTGCATTTTCATTTTGAACAAAATTCTTATAATTGCCGTCTTTATCTGATATTTGTATTTTGTCGCCTCCCCTTCTTCCGACACTGATATTTTTTATATTTGCAAAAAAATCCTTCAATGCTTTCATAAGGGCGCTAGTAGAATAAGTGTTATCAAAAAACACTTTATACAAAGGAGAAGTTTCATCACCTGCACTGAGAAAATCCAACCAATCCAAAACATTCTCTGGGTAATTAAACATACTTTTGAAAGTGCCATCTGTATATAACAACGGACAAACCGCCTCTTGTTTAATACAGATATTGAACCTGCTACCCAAAATACCAAGCAATAGGTGAATTGTGCCTAACGGGTATTTACACTTAAATTTAGTTTTCCCATCAAATTTTCTAATATTATTTGGAGAGATGCAATTATTAAAATTTGCCCATTCTGGCTTTTGTAAATCTTTTACGGAGTTCCACATTAACATATGCTGTCCTATGCTCTTGATAAAATCTCTAAAAATTTCCATATCAAGAAAAATGCAATCACTGGCTCTGTAACCACTCTTTAGAGCCATAACCTTACCATCATAAAAGCCCACTATATTCCAATTCAACAGGGATTGCATTAACAACCCACACAGCAAGCCATCGCTGTCAGGACTTAATATACAATTTAAATCACGTTCAACTATCCAAGGATACTTCCTCAACAGTCCCGTGTAATCCAATCTGCCATTACCATCTACCAAATTGCACATTTCTACTCCTTTCGTAATTACTCTATCGGCAAACACAAACATTGTGCTGGATTGTTAGACAACGACCATTCCGCCGTTTTTTTCTTATATGCAGCAAAATCCTCTACAATTCTCTGCTTACACAAGTTTATGTAATCCTGAGATATGTCAATCCCTATATAATTTCTATTTAATGATTTTGCCGCTAATGCTGTTGTTCCACTACCTATAAATGGATCTAAAACTATACCATTCTCTGGGCAAAAACATTGTATAAAATCATATGGTAACTTGTCTGGGAAAGTGGCTGGGTGCAAATGTTTCAAGCGACTACCATCACCCGCTGTTTCATAACACCAAACAGTGCCTCTACACTTCATTGGATTTATCTTTATGGAACGAGTTGGTATTCTTATGCCATTTGTTAATCTTGTACCACCACCAGTCATGACTTTTCCGCCATGTTTGGACGGAACTTTCAACGGTTCTTTATTAAAATATGCTGGGCGTTCTCCTTTCAAAAAAACCATCATGTATTCATGATCCACCCTAAAACGTTTATTCCACCACGCCCCCTCGGCACCGTATTTTTTATAAATAAGGCATTCAAATAACTTAAATCCAGAATTATCACACCAATCTAATGCCATTCTAAACGATGTAAGGGTCTTACCAAAATTCTTTGTTTGATCTTGTATAACCACAACAGCAATTCCACCATCTTTTAGAACCCTGTATGACTCTCTCCCTATCTCTGATAAATTCACAGAAAACCCCTTGTAGTTTCTAATACCATCGTATGGTGGAGATGTGACGATCATATCTACCGAATTTTCTGGCAGTTCTTTCATTACCGTAGAACTATCGCCACAAATAAATCTATTTTTAAATGTAGAAATTTTCATAAAACCATTCCTTACCGCTATGACAGTTTACTGGCTTTTTCAATCACGTTCAATAATAAAAATTATTATTCACAAAATAAAAACAGCCCCATTTGGGGCGGTTTTTATTTTGTAAATTTACCAGTGCGGGGGAATCCCAATGGCACGGT
>OIYP01000982.1_pt1 | contig 15991 bp, 11 predicted proteins | sample 1588261 | NCBI WGS metagenome assembly OIYP01 (sample SAMN03283293) | human gut metagenome | biome: human-associated habitat; material: feces | host: Homo sapiens | place: Peru | collected 2012
GGAGCAAGTTCCATGTACGATATACCTGACTGTAGCCTGTGGCTTTTTGCAGCACCATGCTTTCTTGGCTCATACCCTTGTATCTGCCCACAGTGCGGAAGAATGGGTTGCGCCCAAGGTGTTGCAAGGTTTTGAGGGTGTCAGCCATCTCTTGCTTTTTTATTTCCGAGATGGTGTTGATGCCATCAATGCAATGTTTCAGAGCTTCGTACTTGCCAGTGATTTGCACCAAAGCAAACTTCAGAAAGCGATTTTCTTGCGTGTCATTGGTTTGTATCTGTTCTTCCACTAGGTAGAGGTGTCCACTTTCTTTTCGATGCTCCGCAAGTTCGTTTTCGATGGTTCGGGGAACAATGGTTAGGCGGTCGGCACGTTTATAGCTCTCATGACCGTGCAACCGATGTCGAGGGCGGTCAATGATGCTCTTGCAGGCTCGGATAAACTTCTCCTGTTCTCCAGCAAACACGCTCCACCATATCAGTTCGGGCGTATCTCCGTTTGGATCAGGTGCAAAGCCATGGAAGGTGCGGCGCATATAGTCGAGCGAGAGCATACGATATTCAGCCTCAATGTCCTCAATAATGCTACGCCAATGTTCATGATAGTCGAGTTTTGTACTCAGCACTTCAAAGGAAAAAGTGAAGCGGTGTGTAGCTCCGTCCTTCGTCTTGTAGATTACATTTATCTCGCTACGACCAATCTCGTTGCCGTAGTTCAAAAATCCAGCAAGGACGCCATGACGGAAAGAAAACTTGTCATTTTCGCCTTGCAGTTCAGAACCGAACTGTGCGTCCTTCACATGGCCTTCGAACTCCACCCAAATGGGATAATCGGCATTGTCAAAGAATACTGCCGGGGCTTGTCCTCCCTGCTGTATCTCTTGTTTGCCAGCCTCAGTCTCCCGGACAACTGACACGACACCTTCCGTCCAGGAATAAGTCGAGAGCAGACTCTGCTCACCGATGTTACTCTTGGCTTTTGTCCAAATGGCATCGAACTTGTTGCACTCAACGCTCATTGTGAAGTCGTTATGCTTGATGGTCAGTAACTCCATATATAATGACTTAGCTCCAAAAACTGGTGTATCCCGACTGGAGACGATTCTTCATTTCTTCCAACTTAGCTACGCTTACCGATTTGACAGGATGGTCTTCATCGGTTAATGTGTTCAATCCGTCAGTGATGGTCTGGCTGAGAGCGTTTAGCAGACTATCCTTCACCTTTGTATCGTCACCTTCAATGCGAGAAAGTATCTTCATGCTCGTGATCTCGTCGAGCGCACGGGCTATGACATATCCTTGTGGAAGGTCGTTGCCGTCCTTGTCCTTGTTGTATGGCAGATTGTTCACCACATAGAGAAGGAACTCGTTTCTCGTACGGTAAGCTATCTTGAATGGAGTCCCTTCAAGCACGTCGTTTATCTTTTGCAGATAGCTCAATGCCATATCACAAACGCCGTGGTAATTGTCGTAAACGTCTACACCTTCTACGGCAGAGCCTATAAGTTCGTCTTTGCTCAACTTGCCGATGCTCTCGTGCCGTTTGGTCAGACCACCATGCAAATCGACTTCGTTCATCTCGATGGTCATGGCACGGTCAAGCACCTTGCGAGAGAACGAGAAGGTTGTTTCATCCATATTCACCGTACCCACAACTATGAGGTTTTGAGGGATGCAGATACCTTCCTCATTGAATTGTTTGCGAATGTCCTCGTTAGAAGTCAGCGATGCTGTCAAGTTGAAGTACCACTCTTCGTCAGCCTTTTCTAATATAGGGTCGGTTGTAACGATACCATCCTCATGACTCTTGCGAGATTCTATCACACTCAGATATTCGGCAAAATACTGCTCAACAGGTGCAAGGTTCATTTCGTCCAAACACAAGAAGTATGGAGTTTCGGTGTCTTCCCATGCTTTGGCAATGAATTTCAAAAACTCTCCTGCCACAAATTCAGTCTTTCCACTGACACGGCTTACATATCCTATCAAGTCACTTGAGTCATGCCAATTAGGCTTCACCTGCACCATTTGGAAGTTCTTTGGCTTTTGTGCCCTATAGTCATCCGAGCCTTCATCCCAACAGGCTCTTGCCAACTCTCGAACAATTCGGCTTTTGCCTGTGCCAGAGATACCAGCAAGCAAAAGAAATGGTTTGGACTTGATTGCAGTGATGTAGGGACGATATTTGTATATCGCACTATTGTCAACCACCTTTTGATCCTTTTGTTTTGTATCAAAATTCTTAAAGAAAGCCTCCTTGTCATTCCTATTAGGCATTTGTCTCATATAATCTTTATAATTTGTTTCTAATTTTGCATATCCATCCTTGACAACTATAACTTTAGAATAATTGTTAAGTGCATTTGTCATGATGTCCATATTCCCCATAGGGTCATGAAAAATATAAGTCAGCGCTTCCTTTAAATTTGCCGAAGAATTATGTTGCTCTAAATATTTTACAAGTTCTTCAACAACGAAAACTGGCTCAGACAAACCTTTTAGACTTTTGGTAAATGGATTTGGAGCATAATAACATTGTATCCAATGCTCCAAATATTCCCTGGCTTCATCTTCCGTAATAGAATGTGTAAACCGAGGAGTATATTTATCTTGGTCTTCAAGATATAATCCTAACTGACACGCCAATTGATAAGCGGTGCGGAAGAAATCATTCCCCATGCGAAGTCTGAAATCTTCTGCGCTCATTTGTTCGTGAGGTAGCTGCTGTACAAACTCACAAACTGTTTTTGGTGTGGCATTTCGCCACCTACATATTACATCAGCCATTATGTCCGTATTTTGTTATATCAATTTGCTTCATTAATGCCATTAGTACATCAACGATTATACTATTGCCTGCTTGTTTGTAAGTTTCTGTATCAGAACAAACAATTTTGAAAGTATCATCAAATCCCATAAGACGGAGACATTCACGTGGGGTTAGTTTGCGAAATCTACCATATTGACTATCTATCATGGAAGTGTCAACTTTTTCCATGATCTCGCAATCTTCTCCACATGGTCTTATTGCATATCTTTCAGAATGATTCGCTTTGAAATAGCTTTCTTCATAATCTTTCAATGCAAACAGATGCTCGTCTGTTTGAGGGGTATTGACATCATCTATCATTTTAGGATGAAAGACAAAATCGCCATGCCAATTAAACTGTTGATTTCTTTTTTGGCACAAGAGAATATCACCATTAATTTGGGTGTAACTTTTTTGATAATTTATACTTCTTGTTATAAAGTTTACTCCCTTTTGTCTAAGTAAATACTTTTTCTCGAATTGCTTCTGAAGATAATCATACACTGTTTTCACCAAAGGTATTGGTGCTGGATATTTGAAATCTGTCTCTCTTTTAAATCCAATACAATAGATGCGTTCACGACTTTGTGGTACACCATAATCTTTGCCATTTAAGACTTGATAGTATACATCATAATCGCAATCGTTCTCAAAAGTTTCTTTTATAATCTTCCATGTTTTACCCTTGTCATGACTAAGCATTCCTTTTACATTTTCAAAGATAAACACTTTAGGTTGGCACTCTATAACTATACGGGCAAATTCACGAAATAAGGTACCTCGTGTATCTTCAAACCCTCCATGCTTTCCACGTAACGAAAACGCTTGGCACGGGGCTCCACCCACAAATAAATCCACTTTGCCTTTGTATGGCTTTGCATCGAAATCGTGTACGTCGGTATGCCATTGTTCTTCAGATATTGGATAATTTGCGAAATATGCTTTTTTGCAATTTGCATCAATGTCTCCAGCAAACTGTATTTGACATTTAAGACCTAAGCGGTGCATGGAATGTTCTATGGCACCAATACCACTAAATGACGTAGCAAGCCTTATAGTTCTCTCGGGGTGAGAGAACGTCTGAAGCCGCCAATCCGTTTTTGAATCAATATTGGCATATGTATTTTGTATGTCAGAATATTTATTATTCATTTTCTATTCCATATTTCGTTATATCTATCTGTTTCAGTAAAGCAATTAGAACATCAACAACAATGCTATTCCCAGCTTCCATATATGCAGATGTATTACTTACAGCTATTTTGAAATCATCCTTGAACCCCATAAGACGTAGGCATTCTCTTGGAGTAAGTTTTCTCAAGCCATTAATACCTTTATCTTTATTATATGTAACATAGTTGTCAACTCCTGCACGATGCATTTTGTGCATAGACTGTAACAATGGACGAGCAATGTCTAAATCCGTCTTTATAGGTGTCTTAAAGTTTTTTGTACCAGGACACAATACATACTTCGCAACTTTCTCTGAAAGATAATATTTATCATCAATTTCCCTCACAGGAAAAATGAAATCATTAAATTTCTCTGATGCAGAACCATCAATTATAGCTTGACGATGTTCTTCATTTGAAGACAAAACTTTCACGCCTTTATTTTCCTCGAAATATTCGCTGTTTGTGTAATCCTCCAAGAAATCATACATCTTATACTTGAGAGGAATTGGAGCTGGGTATTTGAATTTTGTCTTTTTCTTAAAGCCGACACAATATAAACGTTCTCTTGTCTGCGGAATGCCATAGTCCCTTGCATTTAGAAGTTGGTAATGCACGTCATATCCGCAATAGTCCTTGAATGTATTGTATATTACCTCCCATGTGCGACCTTTGTCATGCTTAAACAACCCCTGCACATTTTCAAAGATGAAGACCTTAGGCTGACATTCTTTTACGACTCTTGCAAATTCCCTAAACAGCGTTCCTCTTGTATCTTCAAATCCTCGTTGCTCTCCGACAATAGAGAATGCTTGGCAAGGTGCTCCACCAACAAACAAGTCTATTTTGCCTTTGTATGGTCTTGCATCTAAATTATGTATATCAGTGTGCCATTGTTCTTCAGAGATTTTATAATTTGCGAAATATGCCTTTTTGCAATTTGCATCAATATCCCCAGCAAAAATAATCTCGACATTCAGATTCAATCTTTTGAATGCATATTCTATTGCTCCTATACCACTAAAAGATGTTGCAAGGCGAATAGTCCTGTTTGGATAAGAAAACTCTCTATCCACCCACGACTCACCTTGCAAGTCTAAATTAGCTTGCGTATTCTGTATATTTTTATGTTCCGCCATTGTTATTTTTCAGCCCAATCTTTTAAATTATCTCTCACCACCGACAAAAAGTTGATTTCATCAGCGACATCCTCTTGCAAGAAGTTTTCCGAGAGGGTTGAAATAACCTCACTAATTTTATTTATCTGCTCAAAGAGCAATTCTTTCTTATTCTGTTCCATCATTTTTAAATTCTTCAAACCGCACTAAGTCGGTCAGTTCAACATTTAACACTTTTGCTGTCATCATCAGACTTGCCAAGTCTGGCTGACTTGAATTGGTACACCATTTTGATATGGTAGTTTGGTCTTTTCCAAGTTGTTCTGCCAACCAACGATTAGTCCGTTTTTTCTCTGCAAGCACAACTTTCAGTCTGTTCAATTCACGATTTGCCATATTTAATGTATTTCGATATGCAAAGGTACACATTTTATTCCAATTTTCATAAGTTTGCTACTAAAAGTTATGATATTTTAGCAAACAAATGAATATGCTTCACTATTTAAAGGGGCAAAACAACAAAGAAACAATATGCTATTTCAATTCTTAAAAAACTGCAAAAAGGAAGCAAACTTGTATGTTTTTTAAAAATTAGATTTATCTTTGTACCTGTAATCAAAGCGTTCTTTGTATATTGCAAAGTTGTGAAAGAAAAGAATATAACTCGTTTCTAAATAGTTAGCAGTTACATTCTTTATTACACTTAATTCGCTGATATTCAACCATAAAAGATTTTGTAGTGACTCGCTACGTGCAACAGTTTCAATTATCAAACTCCTATTTTGTAGTAAGGCTAATTGTTCATATATATATCGGTTGTTTTCCGTAGCTCATATATCCAAATAAAAAGTAAAGCCCCATCTTAGTACACATCGTTGAGAGGAGTGTTGGGATTTATTGCTACAAAAATGTGGCTTTAATTCGCCTTCTCCAAATATTTTCTAAGAAACCTGCTTATCGGGTAGAGAATTTTACGCAAAAGTTCTAAATTCCATTAATATCTCCTAGATAGTCATGGGATATTTAGAAAAAAATCGTATCTTTGTCCCCGAATTAAGGCGTTCTTTGCATATTGCAAAATACAGAAACGAGCAGAAGTCCGCTCGTTTCCATATTGTTACCTATATAATATAGGCAAACGCCCAACTTCTTGATTTTCAATCAAAGTCCAATTTAGAGCGAGTTATTTTTGTAAACAAATCAAAGAAATATGGATAATAAAAAGAAAATGAGATACCTCAAGTTGGGTATCCTCTCGTTTGTCGTTATAGCGGCGGTGCTGATTGTTGCCAAGCAGCGCAATGCTCCGTTCCAGAAGAATACGGGCTTCGTGTTCGGCACCGTTTACAATATTACATATCAGAGCGACAAAGACTTGCAGCCGGAAATCGAGGCTGAGCTGAAGAAGGTGGACAATTCGCTTTCCACTTTCAATCCAAAGTCCATTATTTCCAAAGTGAACCGTAATGAGGATGTCGTAGCTGACAGTATGTTCACCGAGGTGTTCAAGTTGGCAGAACAGGTGTCTGGAGAGACCGACGGAGCTTTCGACATCACCGTGGCGCCATTGGTGAACGCATGGGGATTCGGATTCAAACACGGCAAGATGCCTGACAACAGGAAGATAAACCAGCTGAGGAAGATTGTGGGCTTCCATAAGGTAAGCATGAAGAGTGGGAGAGTGGTGAAGAAGAATCCAGCCACGATGCTCGACTGCAGTGCCATTGCCAAGGGCTATGGCTGCGATATGGTGGCGCGCCTGCTCGCCTCAAAGGGAATAAAGAACTATATGGTGGAGATAGGAGGAGAGATTGTGGTGAGTGGCGTCAACGACGAGCGTATGCCGTGGAAGATCGGTGTTACGAAGCCTACCGACGATTCGCTGAACGTGAACCAGGAACTGCAGACCGTGCTCAATGTCACCGACAAGGCGATGGCGACAAGTGGAAACTATCGCAATTTCTATTATAAGAACGGCAAGAAATATGCCCATACCATCGACCCAAAGACCGGTCGCCCCGTGCAGCACAATATCCTGTCTGCCACGGTGATTGCCGACAACTGCGCCACTGCCGACGCCTATGCCACATCATTCATGGTGCTCGGTCTCGACAAGGCGAAGAAGGTGTTGGAGAAGCATACGGAGCTGATGGCTTATTTCATCTATTCTGATTCTGAAGGAAAGAATGCCGTGTGGTTCTCTCCTTCGATGAAGGGATATATCGTGGATAAATAATATATTGTGGGTAATCACTTCAATCCATATAGTCTGCTGGCTCGCCTTCCTCTGTTCCAGGGAATGAGCCTGAGCGAGTTTGACAATGTAATAGCTCATGTCAAACTTGGCTTCTCAAAGGTGGAGCGGGGCGGGACGGTTGTTGCCGAAGGAGAGGTGTGCAACGGACTGTCGTTCGTCTTGCAAGGCGAACTGGATGTGGAGACGGTTGCCGACGATGGTGGGTATCGCATAGTGGAGAGTGTTGCCACGCCTTGCGTGTTGCAGCCCGAGCGTTTGTTCGGATTGACACAGCGGTATTCACGCAAATTCATTGCCGCCACTGAGTGTAACCTCCTGACGATAGACAAGGCGGAGATAATGAAAATCGTTACTGCCTCTGAGGTGTTCCGCCTCAATCTGATGAATATCCTTTGCACTTTGACTCAAAGGATGCAGCATCTGCCCTGGCGCCGAAGACCGGAGGGCATCAGAAAGAAGATTGCTTTTTTCCTCTCTTCCCGTTGTCTCCATCCTGCCGGCAAGAAAACGCTTGTCGTTGGTATGGTGAGACTGGCAAGGGAGATCGGCGAGAGCCGTCTCAATGTTTCTAAAGCCCTGCATGAGCTGGAGAGACAGGGACTGCTCGAGATGGGGAGAGAAAGAATCGTGGTGGCAGCGCTGGAGAAACTGTAAGCCCCTCCAACCATTTCCTGCTCCACTGATGAAAATCTGATTTAACCCGCTAATGAAATAATAAAACGGGTTCTGTCGGTTCAAATAAACATATCAAGCGTCCTGATGCTTGATTTTGGTTAAGCGTCCTGATTACCATTGGGGGGAGACGGCTTAATTCCGTTTTAGGGTTAGATATTGTCTCTATAATCCGCCGGAGTCATTCCGTATTTCTTTGAGAACAGTCTGTAGAACGTCTGTCTCACCGGCACACCGCATTCCTGGGCGATGGCTTCGATAGAATAGTTCGGCTTTTCCTTCAGCAGCTTTGCCGCACGCTCCATACGCAGGTTGTTGATATAGTTAGTGAACGTCAGCTGTGAGTATTTGTCGAATACGGCATTGAAATGGCTTGTCGACATTCCGGCTTCGACAGCCACTTCGGTTCTCGATAGTTTGGTGCGGATGAACAGGTTCTTTTCGAATATCATCTTCTCAATCTTCAGGAATTGTTCATATTCCTCGTTGTGAGCCTTGCTGTCGGTCTTCTTTTCCGTCTTTACTGTCTCACCGGAGTTCACAGCCTTTCCTTTGTCATCTGTTGCAGATGCCTTGTCATTGGCTGATGCTGCATTATTCACCTTGTCTGGATGTTCCGACATCCTGTCGAAAAGTTCCGTCTTGTATTTAGACAGTTCCCCGATGAGCGATGACGACACCCTGTTCTTGTTCTTTATTATCCTGTTGTCGCGAATGATGAAGACAATCAGTGTGATGCAGATGAAGAGCAATACACCCATGATGATGTTTGCCCATCTGTTTATCGTCAGCTGCTTGTCCTGGTTTTCTATATAACTCTTCAGCACTTTCTTGCCCATCTTCTCTGACAGCCATGTGGCGTTCTGCTCCTTGATGCGTCGTGTCAGCGAGTCGCTCAGGTTATATGCCCTCATTCCGGTATTTATCGCCTCCTTATATCTTCCGAGAGCCTGCAGCACACGGGCTTTGTTCATGAGTATGGTCTTGGAGTAAATGTAGTCAACGGTGTCTCGTCCGTGTAATTCCCAGGTCTTCTCCTCTTCTTTGATTTTCCTCAGCGCCTCTTTGTATTGCTTTGTCTCAATCAGATACGGCACTACGTATGATGCGCCGTCGGGCAGGAGGGCAGTACGTGTGGATAGCAGGTTGTCGAAGCATTCCCTTGCTTTGGCATGATTGCCGCTCTTCTCGTATGCTATTGACAATAGCGAGTAGTATCCGGCGTTTGCTACGTCGTTGGCACCGCTCACTGCCTCCTTCAGTTTGTTCAGTTTGTCCAGGCATTCCTTATATTTTGGCTGCATGTCAATCACCAACTTGTATTCCTTGATGTCGATAGCCGAATTCGCTTTCAGTGAGTACACGGTGGCGAGGTCGAAATATGTGTCCCAGTCGGGAGTCTTCTTCAGTTGTTCTGTAAGTATCTGTATGCAGCGGTCGAAGGTATTTATGGCATGCCACATGTTTCCCACTTCGCCATGACATTCGCCGATGGTCATCAGCAGCTGTGACACGAGTTTTCTGTCCTTATGCTCGTATGCCAACTTTATGCCCTTGTCTGCCATGGTAAGGCTTTCCACATAGTTGCCGCAACTGTAAAACTGCGATGAAGCCATGTAGTAAAGTTGCCTTTCCTTTTCCGGATATTTGTTGATGTCTGGGTCGTTGAGGGCTGCCATGGCATAGTTTGCCGCCTTGCTGTAGTTTCTCAGCGCGTTGTTGTAAACCATGCTCATAAGGTAATTAGCCTCGATGTTCGTCATCGAACCGTCTTTCTTTCCGGTCTCAATCATTTTCAGGGCGCGCTTGGGCTGAGTCAGACTGATGCCTCTAACGTATTCGAAGGTGTATTTGGAATTTGCCTTCTTTATAGCCGTTGATTTTGCCTGTTCATCCTGTGAACAAGCTATGAAGGCGATAGTCACTGCCAGTATCAGCAATATAGTGTTTAGTTTCTTCTCCATTTGTCTTTTCCTTTCACGTCTTTACCATCCACTTCCGTTGTCGGTATCGGTCCACATCCTTATACGTCGTTATATTTCACTTGCTTGCTTCTGTGTCAAGGAGTGATGCCGTTTTCCAGGAGGTTTCTCGGTAAGTCTTCTTTGTGTGGTCAGTATTGAATGATTTAGCTTTAATTGCGATGAGATAATATATATTAATGTGTTATTTATTCGCTACAAATATAATTCTTTTCTTTTATTCATACTTCTTTTCTTTGTTAATAATAGCAAAATAATTACATTTCCAGGCTCTCTTGCGATATGTCGCATAAATTTGTAGATAGCAAATGTTACAAATTGCGTTATTATGCTATTCATATTTTGTAAAACGTTGTGCTTTAGCTTGATGCGAGAATTTACGACATTCATTGATTTTGTAACTTTGTAAAAAATATCCTGTTTGGTTTATTTTGTTTTGTATTCAAATTTTTTTTAAAATCGTGTTGTTTTGTAACAATTGTATTATTCTGCGTAGCGTTACATGAAACAAAGTGTATTGCTACAATGAGTCAAATGAAATTATTGCAAGTATGGAATTATTTCATTTACTTTGCATCGTTACAACAAACAAGAACCTGACACGACGGTCGCCACCTTAGACCGACAGGTTTATCGGAAACACGCCAACACACCTGCTGAATCTTTATGGTCGCAGGTTCTCTATATATAAAATAAGTAAGCAATAATTAATAATGTTGTGAATCTTAAAACTAATGTCGCTAACAAAAAAGTAAGTTTAATCATGGACAGCCTCCTTCGGGAGGCGGCCACAAAAACTAAAAATTATGAAAAGTAAAACTACAAATTTAAATGTCGCTAATTACAGAAGCGTAATCAGGGCTGCCGCAATTCTCATCTTGACGATGATTTGCGGTGGTCTCTGTGCGCAGACCGTTAGTATTAGCCCAAAGACCGGTAATGTGATATCGGCGTTGAGTTATGGATCAGAACAACATGAAGCAGGTTACGGTGGAGCATGGGTTCACAATCAGTTGCCAATGACATTACTGAATTCTGATGAAAGCACGCTCACTGATAATGGCCTTATGGCAAAACATGCAAATAATGTTGGTGTCGTAGATGGATATATGGTATTTGCTTCTGGTGCCAAATCCACTACCATTAACCATATGTCATTGTCTTTGCCTAAAGGTTATCGTTTTACGAGTTACAAAATTGTGATGGACTATGCTAGCAATAGTGAGACTCAAAGTACTTTCAAAGAAATGAACTCTTCGTTCAGTTCAACCCTCGCAAGTGTTTCTGTGAAGCAAAATGATAAGGGTGTTGTTATACAGCGTACTTCTCTTAACGCTTCAGATATGGGTAATATCCTCTATTTTAAACAGGAGCATTTAGAAAATGCGCTTGCAAGGGTTAAAATTACTTCCTTTGTCGTTACTTTCGAATGTACGGAAAAGTTCAATGAGAACCTTAAGCCTGGTGTAACCACTTTGACGAGTGGTGTAAGCTGTCTTGCTTTGCCTTTCCAGACTCAGCGAGTTGACCTCGGACCGATCAAACAAGAAACAAAAAATGACTATACTTCATATAAGTACACTTACACCAAAGTGAAGGACCTCAAGGCTGACTTTCTGTTATACGAAAATGCAGGTATAGTAGATGGTGCTGCTAAACCAGAAACCGCTGGTGATGGAAACATTGCCAAATTAAACTTCGATGGAACTAATGCTTATATTGGTCTCAAGAACAGTACCTATTGGCTTGAAACACCAACGGATGCCATTGCTCAGGGTGATGTCCACATCCCTGTAGGCTATCGTATCGTGGGTGCCCGATTGGTTTACGTAAATAATGTGGCAGAGAACATCAAGAAGGGAGACAATATCTATATCTCCGACGGTAAGGGTAATTATATGAATGCCAGCTTGAAATTTACTTCAACCAAGGTAGTATGGAATTATGATACAAATGGAAAGTTGTCAACGAAATCTGGTAATTCAACGGTTTATTTGCGTCACAACAAGTCGGGTATTTTTAACATTAAATATTCTTTGAAAACTACGACTGATTCCAACCAAGCCTCTGCATTCAACACTGATGGCACCAGCCTTTTCTATGGCAGCGGAACAAATTCTCACATAATTTCTTTTGATGACAATGGCAATGCTGTATATGACATAACCCAACAGAATGCAATTGCATTAAACGCAGAGGTTTCTGTCAGTGACAATTCATTCACCGTCAAGGTATATGACAAGACAGGTGAGAATGTTGCCCATCAGGTGGCAGTTAACAAAGAGAACCCTACAGGCGACATCGTTCTTGCAAAACTCAACAACGACGCCATCAAGTTCCAGATTGAAGGACTTACAGGTGATCAGTTGGCATACGTTTGCCTGCAGGTACAGCTTGAGGCTCTCAACCCATACATCGACAAGATGGATATCTCTTGTACCCAGCCATCGGGAGGGAAGAAACTCAAGAACCAGTATCTTGCCGACGACTTCACCATCGGTACTAACGGTAAGGTGGATTTCGCTGTGCCAGCAAACTTCGGTACTACTGGTTTGCGTTTCGCCTTCGAAGGACTCCACCACAAGAATGCCGATGAGACATACGATGATCCTACTGTTGTGGGCAAGCACTCTCGCTACCACTTCGTGAAGTCTGAATACTACGATTTGATTAATGAGAACCTCCAGGATCATCGCTCAGAGGCTGCCGACTACGACTACACCAAGAAGATTGAAGTGAAGGTGGCAGGAACACAGGCGTTCAAGTGTAACAACTCCGACATCTTCAAGGCAGGAAAAACAGGTGACGGTACACACTATTATGTAGAGAACCGCTATTCAAATGCAGCATACAATACTCAGGGCGGAACATGGAATGAAATGGTCGTGAACAATGGTGACGGCTACGTGAAGCGTTATCTCGTGGTCTGCGACGAGACCCGCTACAACATCGCTCCTACGACTACTCCACGCCATGCCTTCTATGCATACTACTCAACAGACCTCAAGTTGACTACAGTAGACTATGTGCCGGAGCTGACTTATACCAAGGTGTACAAAGACGCCGTAGTGCCAAACACTTATGACGCAAACTATTACGTAGGCGTGAAGGTATCGCTGAAAGACACCGACGACAAGCCTATCGCAACCGGTCAGGGATATGTATACGCTAAGCAGATTATCGACAAGATTGACGAGGACATCAAAAACAAGAAGGAGAACGCTCCTGTAGACACCAAGCACATCCTCTATTTCGACGCCAGCAACATCAACTCGCTGCTTTTCAGTGATACGGATCCTACATGGGGAACCCTCACCGACCTTAAGGCAAAGCTCGGCGACAACGCACTGCTATATATGCCGGAGGGTGTGACAGCCAACCTGAAGAACGTAGTGACGAAATCCCTCTCCGGTGACGATTTCGTGTCGGAAAACGATATCGAACTGGTAGACCAGCAGCCGTTCTTCGCTCCTTACAGCATCCGACTCAATGCTGCCAACGAGGTGGTATACAAGAGAAAGGTGACGCTCAACCACAATGAAACAAAGAAGTGGGTATCGCTGATGCTCCCATTCACAGTGGCAGTGGACACAGAGACAGGAAGCTATGTGCAGACTAAAGACAACTGCGCATTCACGTTCTACACGATGAATACCGACAACACATTCAGCAACGCTCAGGAGACAGGCGAATATATCTATGAGGCAGACGCACACTTCTCGCCATTCAAAGGACAGTTCGTTACACAGCCAAACAAGGCTTACGTAGTGAGCATCGACCAGATGGAGGAAACCAACAGCGACAAGGTGCTCTTCGTTGTTCGCCAGAGCGGTTCTACTATCGAGGCAACACCGGCAACGCTCACACAGCCTCTCATCCAGGGTGAGACTGCAACGGGCAAGATCAAGGGCGAAGCTACAACCCTCGTGAACTACGGATCATACTGCGGAGTGAAAGTGCCGAAGACTGACGGAATATTCTATTTCAACAAGGATAAGTTCATCTCATCACTTCTCCTCGACGAGAGATTCCATGATGTGTACGTATTGCCATTCCGATCATACTACGCATGTCAGAACGGAGCTAACAATGTGCGCTACCTCAACATCTCGCTTGAGCCGAACACTGAGACATCATGGATAGACAATGCTACGGAGACTGCAACGACGAGCGCCGGCTTCATGTTCTCGGCAGAGACAGGCAAGCTGACCATCACGGCAACGAAGGATCTGCGCACCAATATCCGCAACATCAACGGACAGACAATAGACACTACCTCTCTTAAGGCTGGCGAGACACGCACAGTGGCATTGCCAAGCGGCATCTACATGGTGAATGGAACGAAGGTTGTGGTAAGATAGCCCTCATTCTGATGCACTGACTGAATATTAACGACTTAAAATGAATGAATTATGAAAAAGAATAAATATATCAAGCCGGCAACAGGAGTCGTGAATGTCCAGATTTATGGCAAGATGCTCGCTGGATCTCATGACAACTGGGCAGACAGTAAATCTCACAAGAAAGGACTGTGGGATGACGATGCTAATGAATATGATGAGTCTGCCAATTCCAATTGGGCAGGCTATCAGAAAGATTCACCTTCATGGTGAGAGTGATTGACTTGCTTGCGCATTTCAGAACAGTTTTTCAGAAATGCGTTGTTTGACAAGAAACCCCAGGCTCTGTGAAGAACTTGGGGTTTCGATTATTTTTTGCGTAGTAGGTTATGGAATGTGATAGACAGTTGATAATCTGAATACCAGATCGACTTCAGCCCCTCTCGTTCTCCCCCGTAGGACAACCCATCCTAACCTTCCCCAAGGGAGGGAACTGGTTACTCCGATTATGGATAATCCTTTGACAATTATACAGTCAATAGTATCTGTCCCTCCCCTTCGGGGGAGGTTAGGTGGGGGCTGAAGTCAATAGTGGGAGTAATTTATTTCTCCTCTTGGAAAAGGTCTTAAGATCATGATGGAAAACAAAAGAGACTTGTCGGCAGTCGTGTGGCTGCGAGACAAGTCTCTTTGTAGTTGGTATTTATTCTTTGCCCATATTCAAGCAGGAGACATTACGCCCGGATTCAAGCCGGGGCATCATGTCAAGGCATGGGGCATCAGGATTATTCCCACTCTATAGTTGCTGGTGGCTTTGAGGAGATGTCGTAGCATACGCGGTTTACTCCACGTACCTTGTTTATTATCTCGTTGCTCACCTTGGCCATGAAATCGTATGGCAAATGAGCCCAGTCAGCTGTCATGGCATCGGTAGAAGTCACGGCGCGCAGAGCAACAGGATGCTCGTAAGTGCGCTCGTCGCCCATCACACCCACAGAACGTACCGTGGAGAGGAGCACCGTGCCTGCCTGCCATATCTGGTCGTAGAGAGACACCTCAATCTCGCCGTTCTGCATGTCGGCAGGAACGCCGGCAGCCAACACGCGACGCGCATCCTCACCAGAGAGTTTCACCTTATACTCGCGCAGACCGCGGATATAGATGTCGTCGGCATCCTGTAGGATGCGAACCTTCTCAGGAGTGATGTCGCCGAGAATACGCACTGCCAGTCCCGGACCCGGGAACGGATGGCGTGTGATGAGATGCTCAGGCATTCCCATCGAACGACCAACGCGGCGCACCTCGTCTTTGAACAGCCATTTCAGCGGTTCGCAGAGCTGCAGGTTCATCTCCTTTGGCAGTCCGCCCACGTTGTGGTGGCTCTTTATCACCTTGCCCGTGATGTTAAGGCTCTCGATGCGGTCAGGGTATATAGTGCCCTGAGCCAGCCATTTTGCTCCCGTCTGCTTCTTCGCCTCGGCGTTGAACACCTCTACGAAGTCCCTTCCGATAATCTTGCGCTTCTTTTCAGGATCTGTCACTCCTGCCAGGTCGGCGAAGAATTTCTCGCTTGCGTCCACACCGATAACGTTCAGACCCAAGCACTTGTAATCCTCCATCACATCACGGAACTCGTTCTTGC
>OIYP01000983.1_pt1 | contig 15988 bp, 10 predicted proteins | sample 1588261 | NCBI WGS metagenome assembly OIYP01 (sample SAMN03283293) | human gut metagenome | biome: human-associated habitat; material: feces | host: Homo sapiens | place: Peru | collected 2012
TGGGCCACCGCGATTTGCCGAACGTTCACAAAGACTGTCCGTCGTTTGATGTCAAACGATGGCTGAAGTTGGTAGATTTCCACATCTAGCCGATTTTCGGAAAGGATTTCATTGTATTTATTTTTTTAAGTTGATTCAAGCCCCACAGGTAGTATTCCTGCGGGGCTTTTTCTGTTTCATCGGCGTTATATGGACTATTTATCAGAAAAATCATATACGAAAATGGGAAAAATAGCATCAATTTGTAAGAATGTGAAAAAAAAAGCGCAGAATTAACATTTAAAAGAGGTTATTTTTCAAAAAATATGTTATCTTTGCAAAAGATTTGGCAAGAACTTGAAGAAACATGCACAATAAAAAGCAAGAGATTGCAGAAAAACTAGAAATAGAATACGAGAAACAAAAAATAAACTTTATGCAAAAGAATCAGTTTACCCCTAGCGCTTGCCGCTGGATTTTGCTAGGTTGTTGCCTCACCCCCCCATCCCTTGCCTCGATACAGGCACAGAATGTGAATGGGAACGCAGCAGCCCAAACAGAAATTGCTGTTAAGCAAGGAGTGATAGAGGGAAAAGTTTTCGATAGCAGTGACCATGAACCCATGATTGGTGTAACCGTAGCTATCGAAGGTACAACCAACGCCGTAACGACAGACATCGATGGACACTTCGAACTGCCCGTTAGGAAGGAGTGCAACATCGTACTCTCCTTCATCGGCTACAAAAAGACAATAATCCGATTTACAGGCAGCAACCATGCCGACTTTGCCCGCATCATGATGAAATCTGAAGCCCAGAGTATCAAGGATGTGGTGGTTACAGGTGTATACCGACGCAAGAAGGAAAGCTTTACCGGTTCTTCGGCTACCTTCAAGGGCGATGAGCTCAAGAGCGTGGGTGCACAGAACGTACTCCAGAGTCTGAAAACCCTGGACCCATCTTTCAAGATTATGGACAACGCACTCTCAGGATCTAACCCTAACAAGATGCCTGACGTGGAAATCCGAGGTAAGTCGAGCGTTGCCGGACTGAAGGAGGAATATGGTTCCGACCCTAACCAGCCGCTCTTTATCCTGGATGGTTTCGAAACAACCCTGGAAACCGTGATGAACCTCAACATGAACCGCGTAGCATCGGTTACGCTGCTCAAAGATGCGGCATCTACAGCCATCTACGGTTCAAAAGCTGCCAATGGTGTGGTTGTCATCGAGACCAAGGCTCCGGTAAAGGGTAAGCTGCAGATTTCATATAAGGGCGACTACAGTCTGGATTTCGCTGACCTTTCAGACTACAATCTGATGAACTCCCGCGAAAAGCTGGAGTTCGAAAAACTGGCAGGCGTATACAAGGACAAGACCAACGATCCGTTCAACCAGATCAAGTTGGATAATCTCTACAATTCCCGTCTGCGCGATATCGAGCAGGGCGTAGATACCTACTGGCTCAGTGTGCCTCTGCGCACCGGATTCACCCATAAGCACAACGTATATGCCGAAGGTGGAGAAGGCAACGTGAGATACGGACTGGGGCTGAACTTCGGACAGGTGAACGGCGTGATGAAGGGCTCAGACCGCCAGACTCTGGGCGGAAACCTCGACCTGATTTACCGCACCGGCAAATTCCAGTTCAGTAACAAACTCTCCATCGACTATCTGGAGACCAACAACCCGACCGTTAGTTTCTCGGAATATGCCTATGCCAACCCATATTACAGAAAGTATGGTGCCGACGGCAAGATCAGCAAATATCTTTACTATCCGGAAGAGGGGCTGAATGACAACCCTGTATCAAACCCACTCTGGAATGCACATCTCAACAACTACGACAAGGGACAGCGTTTCGGCTTTACCAACAACTTCATCGCCGAATGGTTTGCTACAGCTGATCTCCGTGTGCGTGGCAAATTCGGTATCACCAAGTATGATGATACCCAGGACAAGCGCCTCTCGCCAGAGCATACCGACTTTGATGACCAGGAAGCAACCCAGAAGGGACTATTCCAACACAGCCTGCAGAAATATCTCTACTACGAAGGCGACCTTTCTGCCACCTACGGAAAGCTGATAGCAGAGAAGCATCAGATAAACGCCGTATTGGGTTTCAACTTCAGCAATACCACCAGCAAGACCAATGGCTATTCAGCCACCGGTTTTACCGACGACCAGTTTGATGCCCCTTCCTTTGCCAACAACTACCCTACAGGCGGCAAACCAAGCTACAGCGAAAGCATCAAGCATGCCTCCAGTTTCTATCTGAACGGTGGCTATGCCTACGACAACCGCTATCTGCTGGACTTCAACCTGCGCAACGATGGTGCCTCAATGTTTGGCACCGACAACCGGTTCCGTACCACCTGGTCAGTAGGTCTGGGTTGGAATATCCACAACGAAGAGTGGATGCAGGAGAACGGCATTTTCCAGATGCTCAAACTGCGTGCCTCTGTGGGTAATCCGGGCAACCAGAACTTCTCTGCCTACCAGGCCTATACCACCTATATGTTCAACAGTCTGATGACCAACGTATTCGGTACCGGTGTCATCATCAACAGCTTGGGCAACAACGATCTGGCATGGCAGGAGACCATCAACTACAACGTGGGAGCTGATATCACCACGCTGGGCAACCGTCTGAATCTGACGCTTGATTACTACATCAAGAACACCGACCCATTGCTCGCCATCATCACCACCCCAGGTTCTATGGGTGTAACGAGCGAGGCTCTGAATGCCGGTAAGCAGAAGACCAACGGATGGGAAGCCACCGTCAAGTTCTCGCCTATTTATATGCCTCATGAGCGCATCAACTGGAATATCTCGCTGAGTGCCACCCACTCCAAGTCGAAATATGCCAACATCGGCAATGCCTTCAGCGCACTGAACGAGAGCGGAAAGACAGGACTCCACAACACCACCCGCTATTACGACGGCGGAAGTCCTACAGCCATCTGGGCAGTACGTTCAGCAGGCATCGATCCTGCTACCGGCAAGGAGCTGTTCATCAAGCGCGACGGCACCTATTCGTTTACCTATGATGCCAGCGACGAGGTAGTATGCGGCGATACCGAACCGGATGTAGAGGGACTGCTGGGAACCACCTTCTATTACAAGGGATTCTCATTCAGCTGTTTCTTCCGCTACCAGTATGGCGGCCAGCTCTTCAACAGTTCGCTCTTCGACAAGGTAGAGAACATCGGAACAGCCGACATCTACAACAACCAGGACCGCCGTGCCCTCTACGACCGCTGGAGCATCAACAACCGCAATGCCCAGTTCAAGGGCATCTCGATGGTACAGAAGACCGACAAGTCATCCCGCTTCGTAATGGATGAGAATACACTTACATGCGAGTCAATCAATCTGGGTTACGAATTCCCGCTCAACATCGCCAAGAAGTTTGGCATGCAGGCACTCTCAGTTCAGGCCAACATGAACGACATCTTCCGCTGGTCTACCGTGAAGGCAGAGCGAGGCATCGACTATCCTTTTGCCCGTACCATATCATTCTCAATAGGTGCAACATTCTAAACAGAACGCAATGAAAAAGATATTATATACAATGATTTTAGCCTGCAGCACGATGATGGTATCGTGCGACAGCTGGTTGGAAGTGAAACCATACGACAAGATATCGGAGGGCGAGCTTCAGAAATCAGAAGAAGGCTACCAGAAAATGCTCAACGGTATCTACATCGACCTCAACAGCGATGCACTCTACGGCCAGTCGCTGTCGGTAGAGATGATTGAGGTGATGGGTGGTGCATACGCCATCGGTACCGACAACAGCGTATGGGGCAACTACAAAGACCTCTCCAACTACCAGTATGGCACAGAATACTGGCGCAACCGCCTGGACCAGACCTGGAACAAGGCTTATGCGCTGATTCTGAACTGCAACAAGATTCTGGAGAGTATCGACCAGAACCAAGGTCTCTTTACAGGCGGCAACTATTATGCCGTAAAGGGAGAAGCACTGGCGCTGAGAGCGATGCTGCACTTCGACATGCTGCGCCTCTTCGGTCCGGTTTATGCCAAGGACAGCGATAAGAAGGCGATACCTTATTATAATAAGCAGACCAACAGTCCGGAGCCTATCCTCACAGCCAAGGAGGTGGCAGAGAAGGTGGTTGCCGACCTGGAGGAAGCCCGCATCCTGCTTGCCAACGATCCGGTGAAGACAGAAGGAACCCTGATGAGCGGTTCGCAGGACGGTACTAGCAACTTCATGCGCTACCGTGCTCTCCGACTCAACTACTATGCCGTAGAGGCCCTTCTGGCTCGTGTGAATCTCTATATGGGCAATAAGACCGAGGCGTTCAAGTATGCCACCGATGTCATCAAGACAGCCGACCAGGGCATCTTCCCATTCGTAGACAAGAGTCTGGTTATAGGTTCGCCAGCCGACCCTGACCGCATCTTCTCTTCAGAGGTACTGTTTGCACTGACCAACACCAGCCGCAGCAAGATTCACAAGAATTTCTACGATCCGTCACGATTGCCAAACTATGTGTTCCGCATGGACGATAACCTGATGAGCAACATCGTATATGGCGGTGCAGCAACAACCGGCGGCTATCAGGACGACTACCGTTACCGTGCCAACTGGATAGCAACAGGCAGTAACCGTTATTTCTACAAGTATAGCGATATGGTGGCTAACGGAAGCATCCAGAACACGATGATTCCGATGATACGTCTGGGTGAGATGTTCCTCATAGCAGCCGAGAGCCAGAGCGACGATCTGGCAAAGGGAGTACAGTATGTCAACGCCCTGCGCAGAAACCGTGGTGTAGCAAACCTTCAGACCCTGACTCCTGATTTACTGAAGTATGAGTACATCCGCGAGTTGTATGGCGAAGGCCAGCTGTTCTATCTCTACAAGCGATTGAACAGCGACATCATCACCTCTTCTAACGCGAATAAGAATCCAAAGGCAAGCGACCTCATCTTCGTGGTTCCACTGCCTGACTCTGAGACAGAGAACTAGTTAACAGTTTACAGTTGAGAGTTTATAGTTAAGACTAATTATATACGATTTTTATATGAAATATCAGATAAAGACTCTATTGATTGGAGCGATGGTAGCCCTATCTCTAGGCTCATGTAGCGAACAGGAACCGGATGTTTTTCAGAACATTAACGGTGTTTACCTGAACAATCGCTCCAACACCAATATCCTACAGGCAAACACCAATGTGACCTTTGTCTATCAGAAAGGCGATGAGATGCAGGTGCCTGTCAAGATACAGCTGGTAGGCCGTCCTACAGACCACCCTCGCGAGATAGCCCTAAGAGTTAGCTCGGAGGATGCACAGGAAGGCACAGACTACATCCTGCCGGAAAAGGCTGAGATGCCAGCGGGCGAAACCGTACTGGAATATATAATTACGCTGAAACGTACTGCCATCCTGAAAACTCAGGAGAAGCATATACAGGTAAGTCTGCAGCCTAACGAGAACTTCACTCTTCCTGTTACCGAAGAGACGACAGCCAACGGCGATGTGGTTTCTACCCTTTCTTATCAGATTATCTTCTCTGACAAGTTTACCACGGCACCAAAGGCATGGAAGACCGATCTGCTCGGCGATTTCACCCAGCAGAAGTTCGAACTGGCTTGCAAGGTACTCGATCTGGACCCAGCCGATTTCAACGACGATTCTAAGATGACGCTTGCCATGCAGAGCTATGTAAGTTCTGAGATGCAGAGCTATGTGAGAGAGCAGCAGAAGCTTCGCAACAACGGCGAGGCATACGATGCCGATGCATTCGATGCAAAGGGCAATGCGCTGGCTTTCTATGGAGAATAAAAAAAAACTGGAAGATTATGAGAAATTATAAAATAATGGCAGCAGCTCTGATGATGGCTACGATGATGGCAGGATGCTCGCAAGATGAGGGCAACTACGATTATCACAGTCTGAACGAGCCTACTATCACCGGCGTACCTGAGACCATCTCGGTACTCACCCATGCCAACATCGACCTCGACCCGAATCTGGGCGATAACATCACCGACCTCGATGCCTACAACTACGAGTGGAAGGTCATCAATAAGTCGGGCGACAACGAGGTGACCGTGCTTGGCAACGAAAAACATCTCGTGCAGGAAATGACGCTTCCTGCAGGAGAATACACCCTCTACTTCACCGCAACAGAGAAGAAGACCGGACTCTTCTGGCAGCAGAGCTATACACTCACCGTGAGCGATACCTCTTCAGAAGGCTGGATGGTGCTCTGTGATGTGAACGGCAAGACCCGTCTCGACATGATATCGAAGATTACAGGAAAGACCTATCTCGACATCCTCAAGAGCAGCGGAATGCCTGAGTTGAATCATCCATACAGCATCCAGTATGCGCCAAACAGCGGACATTCCGACTCTCCTTTCTATCTCTTTACTGCCGACGGAGCCACCCGTCTGTCAAAGAACAGTTTTGTATGGCAGAAGGATTACGACTTCAAGTACGAGGTAGCCAAGCAGACCAATCTGAAGCCACAGAGCATGGTATGCGACCAGAGCGGCATGATGAGAATGATTGTGAGCGACGGCTATGCATATTCGGCATCCAACATGGGTATCCAGGGACTCTTCGCTGCCGTCAACAAGCAGCCTGTTCTTGCACCAGCTGTAGGAGCCAACATCGGAGCATCCTCTTACGCATCCATCTATCTGCTTTATGATAATGTGAACAAGTGCTTCATGTCCTGCTGTCCATTCCTGCCGGGTCTTTCACTCTCTGATGTTTCCTATCACAGCATGAAGGATATGGAAGAGATTGCTACCGGATACAAGGGATCGGATATGATAACCGGCAAAGCCTTCAGCGAATATCCTACCGGCAAGGATTTCGTGTATATGGAAAATACGAAATATGACCCGGGAAATGCCAAGATGGGCATCACATATACCATCCTGCGCAGCGGAAAGAAATATGAACTGTATGGCATCCAACTGGGTGATATGCTCTGCTATGCCGACTGCACCTTTGCACTGGGTAAGGCTTACTACGGCGACTTGAGCGACTGCAAAGACATCACCAATGCCTCTTGCTTCGCCTTCAGTTCGCAGAAGAACTACATGTATTATGCTGTAGGCGGCACCGTTTATCGCGTGAACCTCTCGGAGAAACCATTGAAGGCAGAGTGCCAGTTCAGTTTCAACGGCGAAACCATCACGATGATGAAGTTTAATTTCTATCAGAATTCAGCTTCAGCCCATGATTACGATCTCATCGTAGGTTCAGAGAACAGCAATGGTTCGGGTACACTCCGCATCTACGACGGCATGAGCGCAGAGGGCGATTTCTCTAAGGTTACACCTACCAGCTATTCAGGCTTCGGCAAGATTGTAGATGCTACTTACCGTGAGCGTACCAACTAATCATCAACTTAAAAAAAGAAAGTAAAAATGAAGAATAGAATATTAGCATTGCTTCTGTTCCTGCTTGCTGCAGTGAACATGCACGCAGCTGAGGGCATCACCATTAGATTTGACGTCAAGAATCCGGTGCTCTCCAATGTGGTACTCGTCTACCACATGAGCGTCAACGAATTTCCACTGACCGACGGAAAGGCTACCGTGCAGCTCGACGGCATGGATGCTCTCTATGCCAACGTTTATTATGGCGAGAAGACAAAGAACGTATATCTTCAGAAGGGCGACGATGTAACCATCTCGTTCGATGCCAACGATTTCGACAACACCTTCGCCGTGAAGGGCGGCAACGAGAAGGCTATCGATTACTTGAACAAGATTCAGTTAACCGGCTTGCCTAATGAGGCTTACATCCAGCCTTGGAGCGAGTTTAAGGCTACCGTTGACAAGAAGATAGCTTCGATGAAACGCCTGCTGAAGGCACGCAAGTTTGCTGCCGACGACAAATTCCTGAAGATGGAAGAAGGCAGAATCACCTACTTCTATGCCAATGCCTTCCTGATGTATCCGGTAAGTCATACTTATCTCACTCAGGATACCACTCTGGTATTGGGTAAAGACTATTACGATACCCTGCGCCAGTATGTGAAGGAGGATGATGATCTCGCCGACAACGATGAGTATCGCAACTATATGATTGAGACAGCCCACGTATTTGATGAAGCGGGAAAGAACATCCGCCAACTCTATCCTAAGGTGCTTGCAGAGATGAGCTATATCGGCGAGAATACGAAGAGCGACAAGGTGCGCGAATCGCTGATTCATTTCCTGGCTTTCACCTATGTTGAAGGTAATGGCGTGGAGAACATCACCGATCTGCAGAATCTGTACTATACCTATGTTACATCGCCTCGCCTGAATGACATCTTCAAGAAGGCATGTACCAAATGGGACAAAGCGGCTGTGGGGCATCCATCACCTATGTTCAAGGGTGTGGATGTAAACGGCAAGGAGATGACGCTCCGTGATTTCCGTGGCAAGTACATATATATAGATATGTGGGCTACCTGGTGCGGACCATGCCAGAAAGAGTTGCCATTCCTCAAGAAACTGGAAGAGAAGTTCAAGGGCAGAAACATCGTTTTCGTAGGTCTTTCTATCGACCAGGACAAGGCGAAGTGGGCTGCCAGGGTGAAGAGCGGTGCACTGAGCGGTACACAACTTTATATCGGTAAGGGCAGCAAGTTCCAGAGCGATTACCGCATCAGCGGCATTCCTCGCTTCATCCTCCTCGATCCTAACGGCAGAATCGTGAATCCAGACATGACCCGTCCTTCAAGCGAGGACACAGAGAAGATTCTGAACAGTCAGCCTGGGTTGTAAGAATAGAGTTTAAAAACAATATATTTATTAATTTAAACACAGCAGTATGAAAAAATTGATTTCAATGATGTTGATGCTTTGTGCATTCATCACTTTCTCAGCGTGTTCGTCAGACGACGATGGTCCTACTAACCCAGTAAGCAATGCAGTGGTTCCAACTTCTGCAAAGATTGGTGCCGAAGTAACAGTACAGGGTAGCGGTTTCGCTGCTGGTCAGACTCTTTATCTCCAGCCAGAGCAGGGAACTGAGGTTAACACCAATGCCAAGATGACTTCTAACGGTGCAACCTTCACCATTCCTTACACCATGACTGAAGGTAAGGTAAACGTAGTATTGAAGACAGGTAATGATAGCTGGACATTGGGCAGCATGACTCTTCTTGCAGCTGACAACCCAATCTCTACCTTGTCATTGCCAGGCGAGATGGGTATTGGCGAGGAAGTAACCCTTACCGGTATCGGTTTTGCCCAGGGCGACAAGATTGTAGTTGGTGACAAGAGATTAGATACAACAGTTACAACTGATGGCGTAAAGATTACTATTCCTGCTGATTTGGCAGAGGACGAATATGCCGTATCTCTGGTTCGCGGCAATGCTTCTTGGGAGTTGGGTAAGGTATATGCCTTCCAGAAACGCCAGGTTGAGAGCATTACTGTATCAGATAATGCGGCACTCAACATGTATGCCCCTACCTTGGGCCTTACAGAAGGCGTTTTAACTCTCAACATGTCTTACAATGAAGATGGAACTCTCAAGGAAATTACTTCTAATGGTAGTCTTGGTTGGGTTTTCAATTACAACGGAAAAACTGTTTCTGTAGAGAATAATCCTTATACTTATACTCTTGATGATCAGGGTCGCGTTATCAGCAGTACAGGTATGGATATGATGACAGGCGAAAAGGCAACTTATACTTGGAGCTACGATGCAAACGGTTACCTCACAAGCGTTAAGCAGGTAGGTGCAGCAGATGACGCTGATGTAAATTTCCTGAGCACTTATACTGATGGCAACTTGTCTGCATATACTCTAAGCTTAACTAACGAGTTCACAACAAATAAGAGTATCCGTACATGCCCAAACACCGTAGAGCCTTATTATTTGCTGAACACCTTTAGCTGGTTAATGAGCCGTGATGACTTATTCCTTGGTTTCCTTCTCAACCGCAACGTAAAGGTATCTACCTATGTTCCAAATCAGGTAGTTGCTGATGATCTGGATATGGAGACAGGAGAAATGATCAAAGCCACAACAGGTATTGAGAGTTCATTTGAGAACAACGCTTTGACCATACAGAGCACAGGTGCTGCCATTTCACAGGCACAAGGCATTTATGCCAACAAGGTAGTTGTCAAGTACAAGAACAAGTAATCGGTTAAGCCTTTACAAATCGCTTAAACGATACATAATAATTAAAGCCCGACAGGAAGCAGCAACGCTCTCCTATCGGGCATTAATTATTGTGTAAAGAAGAGACATTCAAAAAAAAATATGGAAAAGGCTTGCAAGTTTCGGAATATTGGCGTATATTTGCAGAAAAAAAGAAAGGCTTATGAAATATTTGGATCCTAAGGCCGATTTGACCTTCAAAAAAGTGTTTGGCGAACATCCCGAGTTGGTAAAAAGTTTGCTTAACGCCCTTCTTCCTTTTAAGAGTGAGGAAGAGGAAATCACTTCTGTGACATATCTTACGCCTGAAATGGTTCCCCAGACACCCACACGAAAATATAGCATAGTGGATGTGAGATGCGAGGATGCCCAGGGACGTCAGTTTATTGTAGAAATGCAGATGGTTTGGTCTGCGGAGTTTAAGCAGCGAGTTCTCTTCAATGCTTCCAAGGCATATGTAAAGCAGCTAAACAGGGGAGAAGATTATTCTCTTCTGAAGCCAGTTTATTCTCTCAACTTGGTTAATGAAGTATTTGAGCCTGAACTGAATGATTATTACCACTATTACCATCTTGTACATGAGGAACATACCGAAAAAGTAATTGATGGTTTGCATCTGGTATTTGTAGAGTTGCCGAAATTTACGCCTCATACGTTTACAGAGAAGAAAATGCAGGTTTTATGGCTTAGGTATCTGACAGAAATTGATGAGAAAACGAAGGAAGTTCCGGCAGAACTGCTGGCAAATCCGGAGATAGCCAAAGCCGTATCAGAGATTGAAGAATCAGCCTATACCGAGGAGGAACTTCTGGGTTATGATGAATTCTGGGATATGGTGAGCGTAGAGAAGACGCTTGCCGGCAGGTTGGAGCGTTTGACGAAAGCTAATGATGATACTGAGGAGAAACTTAAGGCAACCTCTAGTCAGTTGGAGGCAACGTCTAGTCAGCTGGAGGCAACGTCTAGTCAGCTGGAGGCAACATCTAGTCAGCTGGAGGCAACATCTAGTCAGCTGGAGGCAACATCTAGCCAGTTAAAAGAAGCTGAGGAGCAGAGAAAAGAAGCTGAGGAGCAGAGAAAAGAAGCTGAGGAACAATTAAAAAGAGCTAATGAGGAAAAATTGCAATCAGCCCAAAAACTTCTACAGGCTGGAGTATCAGCTGATATTGTGGCAAGTACTCTTAACTTAAGTATGGATGAAATAAAAATTCACTAACTTTGCATCAGATATATACATTAGAATTCTTTACAAATAATAAAATGGAGAATAAAATAACGACAATGGAGCGGGGAATGCAGCGACGCACCGAACTGCTCCTGGGAAAGGATAATCTTGAGAAAATTCAGAAGGCAAGAGTGCTCATCTTCGGTATCGGAGGAGTAGGATCATGGTGCGCAGAAGGACTCCTGAGAAGCGGCGTGAGAAACATCACAATCGTAGACAGCGACAGAGTATGCGTAACCAACTGCAACCGCCAGCTGATGGCTACAAGCCGAACCATAGGCGAAGTGAAGGTAGAGGCGCTGCGCAACCGACTGCTCGAAATCAACCCCGATGCCAACATCACAGCCTATCAGAAAATATATCAGGCAGAAACTGCCGATGAATTCCACATGGAGCAATACGACTTCATCATCGATGCCATCGACTCGCTGAAGGATAAGGCTGACCTCATTCTGCGTGCCACTGCCCTGCCTAAGGAAATCACCTTTATATCTTCTATGGGAGCTGCCCTGCGCACCGACCCCTTCATGGTAAGAAAATCTGAATTCTGGAAGGTGGATGGAGACCCGCTGGCAAGAGCACTGCGAAAGAAATTCAAGAAGAACAAAACCTTCCCACAACGAAAATTCCAGTGCGTATACAGTGAAGAAAAGCCGATGCAGAACCAAGGGATGAACAAAGCCTGCGGCACGGGCGGATGCCTATGCCCGAAAGCCAAACTCATTAGCGGAGAGAGGGGTACCGATACTGCCGTATATGATGCTCCGGGCGACCAGCGACTGGTAGAACACGAATGGTGCTCTACTAAGGCACAGATCAACGGTTCGCTCTGTCACATCACCGCAACCTTCGGAATGGCTATCGCAGGAATGGTCATCAACCACATCATTGAATAACTGTTTTCTTTACAACAGTCACTTGAAAAGAAACTTACAAAACATACGCAAAAGGCGAGGCGCTTTCACAAGCTCCCCGCCTTTAACCTATTAGCTAGAAGATTATAGCTAACAACTAACACTAAAGCTTATAACTATTTTTCAAATCTTAATCGTTATTTGAACCTATGAACGAACATTTTTTTAAATTAGAGGATAGTCTTAACTGCCTCCAGCATGCCCTTCTCCTGAATAAGGTCAAGATCTTTCTTAACCAACTCGGTAAGGCCAGGAACTGTCTTGTTCAAATCCTCGTGCCAGATATAGTCGAAGCCCAATACGCCCTCAGCTACCTTCTGGGTATCTCCGGTAGCCCAAAGCTCGGTGAGCTTGTCCATAATCTTCTGGTCATCGTTTGGCTGGATAGGAGCACCATCCTCGCGAACACCACCCTTATAGTAAGTGATGATAGCAGCGAGACCGAATACCAAACCCTGTGGCAACTCGCCCTTACGCTCAAGATAAATCTTGACACCAGGCAGGTCGCGAGTCTCAAACTTAGGGAATGAGTTGAGCATGATGCTGGTTACCTGATGATCTACGAATGGATTCTCAAAACGCTCCAATACGTCAGAAGCGAACTTCTGCAGCTCATCCATTGGGAGGTTCAGCGTCTGCATCAACTCCTCAAACTGTACCTTGTGGATGTACTTGCCCAATACTGGGTGCTCGCAGGCATCGCGAACAATGTTTACACCGCTGAGGTATGTAACAGGGCTCAATACGGTGTGAGGACCATTCAGCAGGGTAACCTTACGCTCGTGGTATGGCTTCTCATTATCTGTGATAAGCACGTGGAGACCTGCCTTATGAGCTGGGAACTCCTCCTGCATCTGCTCTACTGTCATATTTTCTGCCTTCTCGATAACCCAGAGGTGGAAGCTTTCTGCCTTAACTACGAGGTTGTCCTTGTAGCAAACCTTCTGCTGAATCTCCTTGATGGTATCGCGTGGGAAACCTGGAACGATGCGGTCTACCAATGTAGCGCAAACGTAGCAGTGGTTGGTGAACCACTCCTTGAAGCCCTCGTAATCAGCACCCATGTCTTCCTTCCAGAGCTCGATATACTGATAGATGCACTCCTTGAGGTGGTGACCGTTCAGGAAGATCAGCTCACATGGCATCAGGATCATACCCTTGGTTGGGTCGCCCTCGAAGAACTTGTAGCGGTGGAACAAGAGCTGAACCAACTTGCCTGGATAAGAAGCTGCAGGAGCATCTGTAAACTTGCAAGAGTCATCGAATGCGATACCAGCCTCTGTAGTGTTAGAGATGATGAAACGCATCTCTGGCTGCTCAGCCAAAGCCATGAATGCCTGGTTCTGAGAATATGGATTCAGTGCACGGCTGATAACGTCGATACGCTCCAATGTGTTGATAGTCTGGCCGTTCTCCTTACCCTGAAGGTTTACGTGATAGAGGCAGTCCTGACCGTTCAGCCAGTCAACCATACCACCAGCCAATGGCTGAACTACAACGACAGAACCATTGAAGTCGGTCTTCTTATTCATATTCCATACAATCCAATCTACGAATGCACGGAGGAAGTTACCTTCACCAAACTGAATGATTTTCTCTGGAGCGACGCTCTTAGGAGCAGTGCGCTTGTTTAATGCTTTTAGCTCTTTCATGATTTGTTTATTTTGTCTTTATTATTTTACTTTTCGTTTTAAATTCCAATCTATTCATCAGATTGTTTTTTCTGAGTGCAAAGGTAGTAAATATTTCGTTTGATTGTTCCAAAAACAGCGAAAAACTTCACGCAAACCTTTACGCTCCACTCTGGTTCTATACCTTATTATATATAGACTGCGCAGGCACAAAATAAAGAAGTAGGGATTTTCCCCCACCCCTTTAGGGGAAATCCCGACCGTGGAAGAAAAAAACATCGTATCTTTGCACCAGAAAAAAGAAACATGAAGTATAACAATTTAAAGATATACGATTATGAAACGAATGATAATAGCTCTGGTAGCCATGTTCATGATGACATTCACTACTGCTTCTGCAATGAGTTATGAGCAGGCAAGACAGCAGGCTCTCTTCCTGACAGACAAGATGGCTTACGAGCTCAATCTTACAGAAGACCAGTATGAGGCAGCTTACGAGGTGAACCTCGACTACCTGATGAGTGTAGATACATACGATGACCTGTATGGTGCTTACTGGCGCCAGCGCAATATGGATTTGAGCTATATCCTGCTCGACTGGCAGTATAGAACATATCTCAATGCCACCTATTTCTACCGTCCGCTCTACTGGAATGCGGGCTACTGGCACTTCGGCATCTACGCCCGCTATCCTCGCCGCGACTATTTCTACTTCGGTCGCCCTCACTTCTACGTATCTTACCGTGGAGCTCATAGCTGGCGAGTAAACGGAAACAGAAGCTGGTATTACGGAAGAAGTTTCGGCGGTCCTCACTCTGGTGGACATCCTAGAGTAGGTATGAGAGACGGATTCAATCGTGGTGATTACGGCAGAGGAAGATCTTTCGGTAATCTGAACCGCGAGAACAGACCTCAGATGAACCCAAACCGTGGTTTCGGTAATGCAAGCCGCCCTAACAACAACGCTGGCTTCGGAAACAGCAACCGCCCTCAGAACGGAGGCTTCGGAAATAACAACGGAGGTTTCGGCAACAGCAGCAACCGTGGCTTCGGCAATAGCAATAGTCGCCCTAACCGCGGGTTCGGCAGCAGCAACAGCAGCACCAGCAACAACCGTGGGTTCGGAAACAACAGCCGTGGTTTCGGAAACAGCAGCTTCGGAAGCGGAAGAAGTAATATCTTCGGGGGCAACCGCAGCAGCATGAGCCGTTCATTCAGCAGCGGGTCTGGCAACCGTGGCGGCGGATTCACCCCTCGCTCTTCTACACCAAGCAAGAACAATGGCGGTGGAAGCTTCGGACACAGAAGATAAGAAAAGAGAAAGAGTTATAATTTCAAGTTTATAAAGACAGAGAGTTAAGAAAAATCAAGACCTCAAGCAAGAGAGTAAGAAAAATCAAGTACAAAAAATGGGAATTTGCATCGGTTCATACCATTCGCAAATTCCCATTATTATTTTATCAACTTCCAGTAAAAGAATTACTCCAATCCGAAGAGCGATTTCAAACCGCCATCTACGCCCGAGAAGCCCATGAAGGCAAGGCTGAGGAGCGCTGCAGTTACCATGACGATAGCTACGCCCTGCATGCCCTTAGGAATGCGGACCAAAGCCTGCTGCTCGCGAATGCCGGCGAAAACAATAAGCGCCAGGGCAAAACCGAGAGCGGTAGAGAAGGCATAAACCACACTCTCAAGCAGATTATAATCCTTCTGGATAACCAGGATGGCTACACCGAGAACAGCACAGTTGGTAGTAATCAGCGGAAGGAAAATACCGAGCGCCTGATAAAGTGCAGGAGAAACCTTCTTCAGGATAATCTCTACCATCTGAACCAAGGCAGCAATCACGAGGATGAAAGCCAGGGTCTGGAGATATTGCAATCCGAACGGATCGAGCACATACTTCTGAACACACCAGGTAATGATGGTTGCCAAGGTCAAGACGAAGGCGATGGCACCACCCATACCGATGGCTGTATCAACTTTCTTCGATACGCCCAGGAACGGACAAATACCGAGGAACTGCGACAAGACGATGTTGTTGACGAATATCGCAGAGATAAATATCAATAAAT
>OIYP01000985.1_pt1 | contig 15980 bp, 10 predicted proteins | sample 1588261 | NCBI WGS metagenome assembly OIYP01 (sample SAMN03283293) | human gut metagenome | biome: human-associated habitat; material: feces | host: Homo sapiens | place: Peru | collected 2012
TCGAGCCGCAGCCGAAGTTCTTGCCGGCGACGAGCACCTCGCCGCTGTAGGTCGGGTCGTTGAGTACAAAGTCCTTTTTGCTGCCGTCGGCGTTGTAGCGCCAGTCGCGGAAGAGGTTGTCGCCGAAACCTTCCTTGTCGGTGGCCTTAAGGAAACGGGCTGGAATGATCTGGTCTGTGTCGACATTCTCAAGGGGCAGGGGCACGCAGGTGCTCTCTATGATGTTGAATTTCTGTTTCATGATGGGAGTTAAAGATTAAGCCGGTTTCGGGGTTCCAAGTCATAAGTGCCTACCGGCTCAGCTGAGAAGCGTCCGCGGGTCGGTGATGACACCGGTGACGGCGGCGGCAGCAGCGGTCATGGGCGAGGCCAGGCAGGTGCGCGAACCGGGGCCTTGGCGACCCTCGAAGTTGCGGTTCGACGTTGAGACGGCGAGCTTGCCCGCTGGCACCTTGTCATCGTTCATGGCTAGGCAGGCGGAGCAGCCAGGCTGGCGAATCTCGAACCCAGCGTCGGTGAGAATGCGGTCGAGTCCCTCGGCCTTGACTTGTTCGGCCACACGCCACGAACCGGGCACCAGCCACGCCGTCACGCCTGGCGCCTTGTGCCTACCGCGAGCGATGGCTGCGAAGTCGCGGAAGTCCTCGATGCGTCCGTTGGTGCAGGCGCCGAGAAACACGTAGTCCACCGGTTTGCCAATCATCGGTTCGCCGGCGGCGAAGTGCATGTAGGCCAGTGCTTTCTCGTCTGATGCCGACTGTGGCGCAGGAATGGTGGCCGTGACGGCGATGCCCATGCCGGGATTGGTGCCGTAGGTGATCATCGGGGCGATGTCGGCGGCGTCGAAGACGACTTCCTTGTCGAAGACCGCGTCGTCGCCACTGCGGAGCTGCCGCCAAGCGTCGACCGCACGGTCCCATTCAGCGCCTTTGGGAGCGTAAGGGCGTCCCTTGAGGTAGGCAAAGGTTACCTCGTCGGGGGCGATGAAACCGCCGCGGGCACCCATCTCAATGCTCAGGTTGCAGAGTGTCAGGCGGCCCTCCATCGTCAGTGAGCGAATGGCCGAACCGGCGTATTCGACAAAATGGCCCGTGGCGCCAGCCGTCGTCAGGCGGCTCATGATGTAGAGGGCTACGTCCTTGGCCGTGACGCCACGCCCGAGTTGCCCCTCCACACTGATGCGCATCGATTTGGGCTTGGCCTGGAGGATGCACTGCGAGGCCATCACCATCTCCACCTCAGACGTGCCGATGCCGAAAGCTACGGCTCCGACGGCGCCGTGGGTCGACGTGTGCGAGTCACCGCAGACAATCGTCATGCCAGGCAGCGAGAGCCCCTGTTCCGGACCGACCACGTGGATGATGCCGTTGTCGGGGTGCATCATGCCGAAATAGGTGAGCCCAAAGTCGCGGGCGTTTTTTTCCAGCGTCTCCACCTGCCGGCGCGATACGGGCTCGGCGATGGGCTTGTCCTGGTCGTGGGTCGGCGTGTTGTGGTCGGGCATGCAGACGATATGGTCTGGGCGAAAGCACCTCAGGCCGCGTGCCCGCATTCCGGCGAAAGCCTGCGGGCTGGTCACCTCGTGGGCGTAGAGACGATCGATATAGAGTTGGTCGGGGCCGTCATCGATGTGTTGCACCACGTGGCTGTCCCAGATTTTGTCGAAGAGTGTGTTCATGTCAAAGCTTTTGATTGATAGATAAATGAGGCATTGCCTGCGGCCCGCCTTAGGGGCTCAGACGAAGAGAAGCGCGACGCTTAGCGCTGTCAGTGCCACGCCGAGTCCGATGACGGTCACTCCCGTGCGTTCGAAACCGCGGCGATGGAGGTCGAGTCCCCCGAAGAAGCAGAGAATCGGCACCAGCCACACGAGGTTCTGCGTGATGTAGAGCAGAAAGTCCACCACAGCGTAGCCCGACGGGCTGAAGAGGCGCAGTCCGCCGAAGAGATAGAGCGGGCAGACGAAGACGGGCACGATGCAGATGAAGGCCAGAACGAGCAGCCAGCGGGGAAAGTCTTTCATTTGCGGAACTTGTTGATGCAGTCAATGTAGGCTTCCACACTGGCTGTGACGATGTCGGTGTTGGCGCCGAAGCCGTAATAGATCTGGCCGTCGTGCTCCACCTGCATGTGCACCTTGCCCACATCGTTCGAGCCGCGGTTGATGGCTTGGATTGTGAATTCCTTGAGCACCATCTGGCGCTTGATGATCTCCTTGAGGGCGTTGATGGCGGCGTCGACGGGGCCATTGCCCTCAGCGGCGGCGCGGAACTTCTCGCCCGAGATGTCGAGCACGATGGCGGCGACCGGGCGCACGCCGTGGCCGCTTGTCACCTGTAGGTAGTCGAGCTTGATGCTGTGGCTGCTGGTGCGCTCAGCGCCGGCGAGCACCATGATGTCGTCGTCGGTGACCTCCTTTTTCTTGTCGGCCAGTTTGAGAAAGGCCTCGTAGATGGTGTCGAGCTTCTCGTCCGGAACATTGATGCCGAGTACTTCGAGGCGGTGCTTGAGGGCGGCGTGCCCGGAGCGGGCAGTGAGGATGATGGCGTTGTCGTCGATGCCGACGTCCTTGGGGTTGATGATCTCGTAGGTCTCCACGTTTTTCAGTACGCCGTCCTGGTGAATCCCCGAAGAGTGGGCGAAGGCGTTGCGCCCGACGATGGCCTTGTTGGGTTGGACAGGCATGTTCATCAGCGAAGAGACCATGCGGCTTGTGGCCGCGATCTTCTGGGTGTTGATGTTGGTCTGTATGCCCAGGTCGTGATGGCACTTCAGGATCATGGCGATTTCCTCCTCGCTCGTGTTGCCGGCCCGCTCGCCGATGCCGTTGATGGTGACCTCGACCTGGCGGGCGCCGTTGAGCACGCCTTCGAGCGTGCAGGCGGTGGCCATGCCCAGGTCGTTGTGGCAGTGGGTGGAGAGGACGGCGCGGTGGACGCCGTCGACATGTTCCATCAGGTACTTGATCTTCGCGCCGTACTCACGCGGCAGACAGTAGCCTGTTGTGTCAGGGATGTTGACCACGGTGGCGCCGGCCTTGATGACAGCCTCGACCACGCGGGCCAGGTACTCATTGTCCGTGCGGCCGGCGTCTTCGGCGTAGAATTCCACGTCCTCGACGTAGCGCTTGGCATACTTGACGGCGGCGACGGCACGCTCGATGATGGCCTCGCGGGTGGAGTTGAACTTATAGCGGATATGACTGTCGCTTGTCCCGATACCGGTGTGTATGCGCTTGTGCTTGGCAAACTTCAGGGCCTCGGCGGCGCAGTCGATGTCCTTGTCGACGGCGCGTGTCAGGGCACAGATGGTGGGCCAGGTGACGGCTTTGGAAATCTCAATGACGGAGTTGAAGTCACCGGGACTGGAGATGGGGAATCCGGCCTCGATGACGTCGACGCCGAGAGCTTCGAGCTGTTTGGCCACTTGTATCTTCTCGACGGTGTTGAGTTGGCAGCCAGGCACCTGCTCGCCGTCGCGCAGGGTGGTGTCGAAGATGAAAAGTCTGTCGCTCATGGTGTGTTGCTTGAGTTGCGTATGTGATATGTTTGTGATTGCGGTTGGTCCTGCTGGCGCCTCTCAGGCACCCTGCAAAGCGAAGCGGTCTCTCTGCACCTTGTGAAGTGAGAGAGACCGCCGCGTTGTTTGTTCGATGAGGCGTACGCCCCGACGCTGTAGCTTGCCGACCGGCACATTGCCGACGCTCACTTCCGTTCCTCACCCGAGGATAGAAGCAGGCTGCGAAGTCGGAGCGATGTCGTGGAGCTGTGCATATATCGGTAGTTTCTTTTCTGACTGCAAATGTAGGAAAAATATTACACACGGAAAAAGCCTGCCCTGTTTTTTTATCAAAATCATAGGTCAGCGCTGTAGCGGCACACGGCCTGTCCGTCGCTGCCGGGCCTTGGAGACGGCCCGTCGATCACACGTTGTCCAAGTGGCGCGGATAGAAAATGTAAGTCTTCTGGTCGCCGGGGCTCGTGGTGTCATTGCGGATGATGGAAGAGACCTCAGAGACGTCCTTGACCGTGCCGTCGGACATCAGGATGCCTATGCCCGACGCCGTCTTGGAGTACATCTCATTGCCGACACTTTTGGATTTGACGAAAAAGGCCGCCTCTTCCTCGCTCCAATGCTCTTGGCGCATCAAGGCATGCCTTATCTCCGCCATTCTTTCGTCGACATTGCCCGTGCCGCAGGTCTCGACTTTGAAAAGCTTGCGGTTGGTCAGGCCCTTGGCCAGGGTGGAAAGCACACTGTCGCCTGATTCCTGCCATACCTTGATGGCGGATATCAGGTCACTGTCGTCGAGGGCCGCATAGCGTTTCAGACAGCCGGTGCCGGCATCGGCAAAGTCCGCCTCGCTCACGTCGGCCGTCAGGAAATAGTCGAGTGCCGGCGAGGCAAATAGCCGCTTCCCGTCGCGGGAGACGAAACGGGCCCGCCGAAGTATGGCACGGAGCATCTCTTCGGCAGCCAGGGCTGTTTTGTGAAGATAGACCTGCCAGTACATCAGCCGCCTTGCCATCAGATAGTTTTCGACCGCATAGATGCCCTTGGCGTCCACCACAATGTGGTCGCCGGCCAGATCCATTGTGCGGACGATGCGCGCCGCGCCGATGTTGCCCTCGCGCACTCCAGTGAAGAAACTGTCGCGGCAGAGGTAGTCGAGCCGGTCTACGTCCAGCTGGCTGCTTATCAGCTCGTGCAGGAACGGCTTGGGATAGTTGTTCTGGAAAATGCTGATGACCATGGACAGTTCGCCGTGAAACTCCTCATTGAGCCGCCTCATCATCAACTGCGAGACATATTCATGACTGACATTCCTTACCAACTCTTTCTCCAGCACGTGCGAGAATGGCCCGTGCCCGATGTCGTGCAGCAGGATGGCCACTTCTGCCGCCTCGATCTCCGAATCGAAAATGAAATAGCCCTTTTCGATGAGGGTGGAGAAGGCCAGCTGCATCAGGTGCAGGGCACCGATAGAGTGCTGCTTGCGTGTGTGGTAGGCGCCCGGATAGACCATTGGCGCCATGCCCAACTGGCGGATGCGCTCCAGACGCTGGAACAGCGGATGGGCCACGAGACGGCAGAGCAAGCCTCGCGGGATGTTGATGAACCCGTAGACGGGGTCGTTGATGATGAGTGTCTTAGTCGGCATGGCTGAAATGATGGGATTCCAGGACGCGGGTCTTCCTCGGTGACCCGCTGCGACGCACCGGAGACCGTGTGTCGTAGCGCGGGGCGGGGTGGGGTGGTGGCGACAGATGCAGTCGCCATCTCCCCGCCCCACAAAATTACGACATTCTTTTGACAGCACCAATCCTGAGACCGGATGTCCACAAAAATGGCGGTTTTGCCCCATGGCATTGGAAAATAATTGCTACTTTTGCCCCATGGAAATAGACTATTAAAGCATCTTCGAATATGAAAAAAAGAATTTTGGTCACTGGCGGTACAGGATTTATCGGCTCGCACACCACGGTAGAGCTGCAAAACGCTGGTTATGACGTCGTCATCATCGACAATCTTTCTAACTCAAAGGCCGATGTTGTCGACGGCATCGAGCAGATCACCGGCATTCGCCCCGAGTTCGAGAAAGTGGACTGCTGCGATCTGGCCGCTCTCGAAGGCGTATTCCAGAAATACCCTGACATCAGCGGCATCATCCACTTTGCCGCTTCCAAGGCTGTCGGCGAGAGCGTGGAGAAACCGCTCAAATACTATGAGAACAACCTGCTCTCTCTGATCAACCTGCTGAAGCTCATGCCCAAGTATGGCGTCAAGGGCATCATCTTCTCTTCCAGTTGCACCGTCTATGGCCAGCCGGATCCTGAGAACCTTCCCGTCACGGAGCTCGCACCGATCAAGAAGGCCGAGAGCCCCTATGGCAACACCAAACAGATCAACGAGGAGATCATACAGGACTATGTGAAGAGTGGGGCCAACATTTCAGCCATCATCCTGCGCTACTTCAACCCGATTGGCGCGCATCCCACAGCTATCATCGGCGAAATGCCCAATGGCGTTCCCGCTAACCTGATTCCTTATCTCACCCAGACCGCCATCGGCATACGTCCTTGCCTCTCGGTCTTCGGCGATGACTACGACACGCCAGACGGCTCTTGCATCCGCGACTTCATCTACGTCGTCGACCTGGCCAAGGCCCACGTCGCAGCGATGGCGCGCATCGTTGAAGGCAAGAACACCGACCCCGTCGAAATCTATAACGTTGGCACGGGCAAGGGCGTTAGCGTCTTCGAGCTCATCAACACCTTCGAGAAATGCACGGGCGTGAAGCTCAACTATAAGGTCGCTCCCCGCCGTCCGGGCGACATCGAAAAGGTGTGGGGCAATGTCGACAAGGCCAACAAGGTTCTGGGGTGGAAGGCTGTCCACACCTTGGAAGAGGCGCTGAGCTCCGCTTGGAAATGGCAGTTGAAACTGCGTGAGAGGGGCATTATGTGATATAGACGGGTCCACCAGGGCCAGATAGCAATATTCACATTCAAATCACCATAGAGAAAGGCAATGATGCAGTGCCCGTACCCTGCGTCATTGCTTTTTTCTGATATACATGACAGCAAGTTTGTCTATGACTGGAATCAGCCTGCCATACTATGAAATCGAAGAAACCCGCCTCCGCCGCAATCTGGAACTCATCGCCCAGATCGCGGAAGCGGCCGGCGTAGAGTTTATCTTGGCGTTCAAGGCCTTTGCCCTGTGGAAGACTTTCCCCATATTCCGTGAGTACATCTGCCACACGACCGCGTCCTCTCCCTTCGAGGCCCGGCTGGCGTATGAAGAGTTCGGCTCGAAAGCGCACACCTATTCGCCGGCATACGAAGACGGTACTTTCGGTGTGATCAGGAGGTGCAGCAGCCACATCACGTTCAATTCCCTGTCCCAATTGGCGCACTTCAGCCGCCAGATAGAGCCGGCGGACGGCGTCTCCATCGGCTTGCGCATTAACCCGGAATACAGTGAGATAGAGACGCTGATCTATAATCCCTGCGCTCCAGGCTCCCGTTTCGGCGTCACAGCCGACAGTCTGCCGGAAGTTCTCCCGAAAGGGCTTGATGGCTTTCATGTCCATTGCCACTGCGAAAGTCCCGCATCGGCTTTGGTCCATACCCTCGAGCACGTGGAGGCAAAATTCGGGGCCTGGCTGCCACAAATCAAATGGATAAACCTTGGCGGCGGCCATTTGGTCACCCGTGAAGGCTACGACGTCGGATTGCTCGTGGACACCCTGCGGCAGTTCAAGGCCCGGCATCCGCACCTGAGCGTCATCTTGGAACCGGGCTCGGCCTTTCTCTGGCAGACCGGGACACTGAGGGCCTCGGTCGTCGACATCGTCAGCAACAGCGGCATCAAGACCGCGATACTCAATGCCAGCTTCACCTGCCACATGCCCGACTGTCTGGAAATGCCCTACATGCCGACCGTCAGAGGGGCTCGGACGCTGTACCCGGAGGAGGCCGGTGGCAGGGAGCGTGAGGAAAACGTCTACCGCCTTGGCGGCAACAGTTGCCTGAGCGGCGACTTCATGGGCTACTGGGAGTTTGCCGCACCGCTCAGTGTCGGCGATGAGATTGTCTTTGAGGACATGATACACTATACGACGGTCAAGACCAATATGTTCAACGGCATCGCCCATCCCGCCATCGTCATGCGCCGCACCGACGGTCGGCAGGAACTGTTGCGCACATTCTCTTATCAAGACTACCGAGACCGCATGGACTGAGCAAAGACTCACACCACCCTAACCTATCACCTATCACCATTTCATCATGAAGGAAACATCTTTACCTGAAAACGCCTTCCGCGAGCTCAAGGAAGGCGAGCACTATGAACCGGTCATGAAACCAGAACGGCCCTACCGTGAAATCACGGCGTGGTCCGTCTGCTGGGGCATCCTGATGGCCATAATTTTCTCAGCCGCCACGGCCTATCTGGGCCTGAAGGTCGGCCAGGTGTTTGAGGCCGCCATCCCCATCACCATCATCGCGGTCGGACTGTCTGGCGCTGCCCATCGGAAAAACGCACTTGGCGAGAATGTCATTATACAGAGCATCGGGGCCTGCTCCGGCATGATTGTGGCAGGAGCCATCTTTACATTGCCGGCTCTCTATATCCTGCAGCACACCAATCCGGACATCACCATCGATTTCGCCCAGGTGTTCCTCGCCTCTGCGCTTGGCGGCATCCTCGGCATACTCTTTCTCATCCCGTTCCGCAAATATTTTGTGCAGGACATGCACGGAAAATATCCCTTCCCCGAGGCCACAGCATCCACGCAGGTGCTCATCTCCGGCGAGAAGAGCGGCGGACAGACGAGGCTGCTGCTCACGGCTGGCGCGATAGGCGGTCTTTACGACTTCGCCGTCGCCACGTTCGGGGTTTGGAGCGAGAACTTTACGAGCCGGGCTGTGGCGATGGGCAGCCTTGTCGCTGACAAGGCCAAGCTCCTCTTCAGCGTGAACACCAGCGCCGCCCTGCTGGGTATGGGCTACATTGTCGGCCTGAAGTACGCCCTGATCATCTGTGCCGGCAGTGTTGCCGTGTGGTGGGTGATCGTTCCGGGCATCGCCCTGCTTTTTCCCGATCTTGTGGTCAATGGGGCAACGGGGACAGTCGCTGCGATGGCCCAGCCCGAAGACATCTTCGGATACGCCAAGAGCATCGGTATCGGCGGCATCGCCGTGGCCGGTGTTATCGGCATCATCAAAAGCCGCAAGGTGATCGGCAGCGCCTTCAGCTTGGTCGGCAAGGTGTTCAAGGGCGGCGAGGCCATGAAAGAGGACAAGGCCCGTCTGCGCACCCAGCGCGACATCTCCATGAAGATTATCGCGGTCGGGACGTTGCTCACTATCCTGGTCACCGCGCTTTTCTTCTATTTCGATGTGATGGACGGCAACTTGCTGTTCACCGTCGTCGGCATCGTCATCGTGGCCATTATCGCCTTCCTATTCACTACCGTGGCTGCCAATGCCATAGCGATCGTGGGCTCCAATCCTGTCAGCGGCATGACCCTGATGACCCTCATACTGGCCTCCATCATCATGGTTCTCGTCGGGCTCAAGGGCACCGCCGGCATGGTGGCTGCCCTCATCATGGGCGGTGTCGTCTGCACGGCCCTCTCGTCGGCAGGCGCCTTTGCGACCGACCTCAAAATCGGATATTGGCTTGGCAGTACGCCGGCCAAGCAGCAATCCCTGAAGTTTATCGGCATCTTGGTCTCTGCCGCCACCGTGGCGGGAGTCATCATGATTCTCAACAAGGCCTATGGATTCACGCCTGACAACACCGACGTCATGGCCGCCCCCCAGGCGCGTGCCATGGCCGCCGTCATCGAACCGCTGATGAGTGGCAGCGGTGCCAACTGGCTGCTGTATGGCGTCGGTGGCATACTGGCCATCGTCTTGAACGCCTGCGGTGTCTCCGCCCTCGCGTTCGCACTCGGCATGTTCATTCCCTTGCAACTCAACCTGCCTCTCCTTGTCGGCGGTCTCATCAGCTGGTTTGTCAGCTCACGCTCCCAGAATGCGGCGCTCAACCGCGAGCGCAACGAGCGCGGTACGCTCTTGGCCTCGGGCTTCATTGCCGGTGGGGCACTCATGGGCGTCGTCAGCGCCGCCCTCCAGTTTGCGAAATGTGATTTCTCCCTGGGCGCCCAGTGGACAGGCTCTGACTATGCGCAATGGGTGTCGCTGCTGGCCTATGTCGCGCTTATCGCCTATCTGGTAAAGGCTTCAGTCGGAAAGAAGAAGGCATAGGCTTTCCCACGTCCGTAAAAAGTTGTACCTTTGCACCGCCGTTACGAGATAACGGCACGATTCAAACCTATATAATAAAAAGACAAACAACAACATGGCAACTAGAATCAGATTGCAGCGTCGTGGACGCAAGGGCTATGCTTTCTACAGCATCGTCATCGCCGACGTAAGAGCACCACGTGATGGTAAATTCACTGAGAAGATTGGAACGTTCAATCCTAACACCAATCCCGCCACGGTAGATTTGAATTTTGAGCGCGCCCTTTATTGGGTGGAGACTGGCGCCCAGCCTACGGACACCGTACGCAACATCCTTTCGGACGAAGGTGTCCTGCTGATGAAGCACCTCCGCAAAGGCGTCAGGAAAGGTGCTTTCGATGATGCCACTGCACAAGCTAAGTTCGAAGCCTGGAAGCAGGAGAAGAGCGACAAGACCGCAGCTTTCGTCAAGAATACGGCTGAAGCCAAGAGTGCGGTTGCTGCCGAGCGCCTGGAGGCCGAGAAGAAAGTCAACGACAAGATCGCTGAGAAGGTAGCCGAGAAGAAGGCCGCCGCTGCCGCCGCCAAGGCTGAGGCCGAGGCCGCCGCAAAGGCAGAAGCCGAGGCTGAGGCTACTGCAAGCGCTGAGGCTGAGACTGAAACACCGGCCGAAGCTTGAGGCATACACAGCTTATTCGTACCTCAAAACAAGAGATGCGCGCCCTGACCGGGTGCGCATCTCTTGTTTTAAGGGGGTATGGGCTTGGTGGTGGGCGGTGCCAATCTGGCTGTGTCATAGGTGCCGCAGCGCAGTCGCCGCTGCTTCGCAAGGGGCGAGTTCCTTCGTCCCTTGCGTGTGTGGCGCACTGGGCAAGGGCTCAGGCGGTCGGCGGTTCTTCTGCCGGTTCGCCCGTCGCTGCGGCTTGGCGGCTGGCGGCGGTCTTCTTGAAATTGCGCGGTGGCGTGTCGAAGTAAGCCTTATAGCATTTGGTGAAGTAGGAGGGCGACGAAAATCCGGTGGCGAAGCACACTTCCGAAACGCTCTTGTCCGTTGTGCCGAGCAGTTCGGCGGCCCGCTTGAGGCGCGCCGCCCGGATCAGTTCGATGGGCGAGCAGTTGCAGGCCTCCTTCACCTTGCGGAAGAGCTGCGCACGGCTGAGGCAGACTCCTTCGGCCAGTTCGACGACGCCAAATTCGGGGTCGGCGAGGTTGCGGTTGATGACATCGCGGACGTTGGAGATGAAGCATTGGTCCTCGGCCTTCTCCAGCCGTTCAGTCAGCAGAGCCAGTTGGGTGCGCTGGTTGAGGAGCTTGTCCTTCTGCTGTTCGAGCGTCTCAGCCTGTAGTCTGAGCTGTGCCGTCTGCTCGTGCAGCCTGTCGGCTTGTTTTTCGAGATCCATCTTCTGCTGTTCGAGCATGTGTTTCTGATTGACGAGCGTCTTCTTGTGGCTCTCGAGCAGCATCTTCTGGTGTTCGAGGGTGGCGCGCTGTGTTTCCAGTTTCAGCGTCTGCACCTCCAGCGTGTGCTTCTGCGCTTCAAGCGTACCGGTCTGCCCCTCTAGTCGTGCCTTCTGGGCTTCCAGCCTATCCTTCTGCGTTTCGAGGGTGGCCTTCTGCTCTTCGAGTTCCGTCTTCCTGATGTTGAGTTCGCGGTTGGTCTTCACCTTGCTCCAGTAGCTCCTCAGGACGAGGACGATGATGACACCGATGAGCACGATGATGATGATACAGGTCGAGAGCATGGTGCCCTGTTGCGAGAATCTGTCCCAGAAGGAGCCCAAGCGCTGGTTGAGGCTGTTGATCTTGGCTTCCTCCTTGGCTATCTGTATCATCTGCAGTTCGACGATGTGGACATTGGCACTGTCCACGAGCGCCACGGGCAGTGAGATGTCGCGCTGCACCTTCAGGCCGCGCATGAGGCTGTCGGCCACCTGTATGGCCCTGTCGCCTCCACTCGGATAGATCAGGCTGGCCAGCAGTTTTCTGTCGAGCACGTAGCCGATGCCGTGCTCCTTGCCGTTGAGGGCGTCGACACCGATGAAGTGGGGTATCCTGACGCCCGGAGTGTCGGCGTAGGCTGAGCGCGCACCGGCCGCCATGCGGTCGTTGTGCGCGAAGATGAGGTCGGGCTGTGGCAGGTCGGCACTCGCGATAAGCGTTTCGGCGGTCTGCCTGGCGTCGGCATCATTCCAGCTGGCGTCGATGCTTTCGGAGAAATTGATGCCCGGCGACTCCTTGAGGGCGTCGGCAAAACCGCGGTGGCGGTCTTCGGCCGACGAGCTGCCGCGCAGTCCCGTCAGTTCGACGATGCGTCCCTGGCCGTCGAGCGCCGACGCGGCATAGCGGCCGGCCTTGTAGCCGATGGCGTAGTTGTCGGCACCGATGAAGACGTCGTAATCATTGGTGGCGATACGCCTGTCGACGAGAATGACTGGGATGCCGGCGGCGCGTGCGCGGCGTATGGCGGCGGTGACTCCGAGTGCCTCGTTGGGTGAGACGATGAGCAGATCCACCCCCTCATTGATGAAACTGTCGATGTCTGCCGACTGCCTGTCGCTGTTGTCGGCGGCGGAGCGGATGTGGAGCTCCATGTTGCCGATGTAGGCCGCCTCGCGCAGCATCTCGTTGTTCATCTTCGTGCGCCAGTCGTCCGAACTGCATTGCGATACGCCGACGTGGCGCACCGTCCGCTCTTCATGGCAAGCCACGAACATTGCTGTGAAACCGGCGAGGATCAGGAGGCGGAGTAGGCGGAGTTGGCGTTGCATATGTTAGCAGTTTTAAGGATTCCGGTTGGGCAAATATATGAAGAACTACTGACGTGAGCAAGCTATGTCAGTAGTTTTCATGATAATAAATTTTTAAGAAGCCGGATAGCCTGTTGCGGAGTCGCGGTTCAGTGCCCTGTGTCTTGGTGTCTGTCGCGGTGTGTGCGGGCTGTGATGGCCTTTGCCGTGCGGGCTGCTGCATAGATGGCGATGGATACCATGATGACCGAGGCGCCCCCCGGCACATTGGCTATATACGATATCCAGAGTCCGCCGGCACAGCCTGCATACCCGATGATGGCTGAGAGCGTCATCATGCCGCGGAAGGTGCGGGCGAAGAGGCCCGCTGTCATCTGCGGCACAGAGAGAAGTGAGATGACCAGCACGATGCCCACCATGTGCAGGCACCCGACGATGGCCAGCGCGGTGAGCGCCGTCATCACCGTCTCGACGGCGCGAACAGGCAGTCCTTGGGTGATGGCGAAGTCGCGGTCATAGGCCACGGTGATGATGGTGTCTGTGCAGCGGTAAAAGAAAATCCCGGTCATGAGGGTCAGTGCGCCGATAAACATGAGGTCGCTCCGAGTGATGGCCAGCACGTCGCCGAAGAGGTAGGCCGGCAGGTCGGTCATGAAGCCCGGCGTCAGGTAGGCGAAGAGAATGCCGACACTCATGCCAAAAGTCCACAGCATGGCGATGGCCGAATCCTCGCGTACCCGTTGCCGGCGCGACAGGCGCTCGATGCCCAGTCCCGTCAGCAGGGCGAAGACGGCCGCTCCGACCAGTGGGGGGAATCCGAAGTAAGCCCCCATCCCGACACCGCCGAGCGAGGCGTGCGCCATGCCGCCGCCGACGATGACCGTGCGGCGCGTGACGACGTAAGTCCCGACCATGGCGCAAAGCAGGCAGGCCAGCAGGCTGCCGATGAGCGCATTCTGGAAAAAAGTGTAAGTGATGGGCATGAGCGTCTGTAAACTACAGGTATATGATTCCGCATGTTCCCCTGTCACGCCAGCGCTTCAGGGGCTTCTGGCGGCAGGGGGTGCAAAGATACGGATTTTCCCCCAAACGGCTGTACTTCGTCTTCCTCAATCGGTTGCCGGGTGCAAGTGAAGTTTGGCGGCTAGCGTCCAACGGCAAATGCAAGGTTGGGGAAAGTTCCCGTAGGGCAGGAACCTCGGGGCTAATCTTCTGCCACGGCGTTCAGTCCCCATATTCGTTGGGATAGAAACTGTCCCAGTTCACGATGTCCGATGTGTTCTCAATCTTCAGGGGTGGGTATTTCCAGTTCTCGCCCATCTGGATGATGACGCCGCCTTTGAGGTGCAGCCTCTTGTTCTCTTCGTTGTTCATGTAGTCAATGAGGGCATTGTGCTTGTTCACTGCCTCGGGGTCGCTCTCCTCGCTCTTGGTGTCGAAGAGGAACAGCTGGCCGCTCTTCATGCGTATCACAAAATCCACATAGAACAGGGCTTTGTTGCCGTGGGCATTGGTATAGCCCACGGCGTAGTGCTGCTTACCGGCATCACCGTTCTTATACCACCAGTCGATGTGCTCGGCATTGGCTTCAAGAAAAGCGGCAAATTCCCGTTCTGGGCTCGACGCGTTGTTCAGCTGCACAAAGGGCATCAGGGCGTGGTGCTTCACGTTCTCCTCCACGTGGTTCGTGTCTTCCTTGTACAGCCGGTCTGCGGGCACTTCCCAGCGGTAGGTCACGAAACCTTTGGCCTTGTAGTTGTTCATGCGCTGCTGCAGAATTAGGGCATAGCGCTTGAGGGCACGCTGAATGACGTCCTCAAACCTCGGGCGGTTGGCGTGGTAGAGTATCACCTTCACCGCGTCGCTCTCAAACAGATCGAAGAACTCTTCCATCGCCTCTTCCAGGTCAACGGCCAGCGTGCGGATACTCACCTTCTCATAGGCGGCACCGAGCATCTTCGCGCAGAAAGCCATAAACGTGGCATCCAACTCCTGCATGGTGCGCACATACTTCACCTTGTTTTCGACCATTGTACGGCCCACTTCACCGGTGATGTTCAGGTCTTCCACGATGTCGATGTTGATGCTCTGCACCTTGAAGGTGATCTTGTCCTGTACCGCCTCACGGTTCTTGAACGGCTGGCTCTGGTTGCCGTCCTCATCCGCTTCAGGGTCTTCATCACCTTCCAGTTGGGCAAGCGTGAACAGCGAGGGTTGCCGGTGCTGCAACAGCCAGACATCGGTGAAACAGTCAATCAAGACCTGCTTGAAGTCTGATCCCAGACGGTTACGCTCGGCCGAAGTGCACTCGTTGTATGAGGACAACAGACTCACGTTGGTCAGCCCGTCACGCCTTACGGCATGGAGTGCCGTCATGTAATCCATGTCGTCCTTGACAATCTCGATGATGTCCTTGCTCAGGTTCGTATAGACGTAGCCCCGGTTCAGGCGGTCATCCTGGTAGAAATGCTGTTCGGGCATACGCAGGATACGGCCTACGGTCTGCGCCGAGAACGTGAAGCTCTCAATCTTGCGGAAGATGAGCAACACGGCTGCCCGCGGGCAGTCCCAGCCAAGGGCAATGGCCTGCTTGAAGAGCAACACTTCGGTCAGGTCGTCTTGGTTGGCAATGTTGGCCAGGTTGTCGGTTTTCTCCTTGCTCAGCCAGATGGCCAGTTTCCCGTTGGCGGCAGAAATGCCCTTTATCACGTCGAGATAGTTGACCACCTCCTCTTTCACCGTGTTGTCGTCACTGCTCATGCTCTCGCCGTCGTTCGGCAGTTGTATAAGGAGCAGCGGATTGACGTGTACGCCGAGCTTGCGATAGGCCTCGGCCAGTTCCTCCCGTTTCTGCAAGGCCAGATGAATGAGGTGCTGGTTGAGCGAACCCAATGCCTCGTTGAAGTTCAGGGCGGGGTTGAGCACAACCCCCTCCTTGATCATTTCCTCTGCGATCACCCGTTCACGCGGCACGATGACCGTCTCCCTCGCCTTGGCCAAGGTCTCGGGCAACGGCGTGGCCGATATGCGTATCTCCACCTTGGGCTGGATGCTGTTCAGCACCTTCTCCGATTTCCTCGCATTGCGGCTGCCGAACATGTGCTCCTCGTCCACAATCACGATGATGGGAATGCCGTGGTCTTCCTGCGTGCGGCGTGTCAGGTCGTAGAGGGAGGCACAGAGCTCGGTCTCCCTCACCATCAAGGCATTGTCCTTGTTCACGCTCTCCCAGTTGACGAAGAGTATCTCGCCGGGCTTGATGTAGCCGTCCGCCGAATGGTCGAGCTCGTCATAGATGACGGGACGCAGCTCCCGCGTCTCGGTGAAGGCGTTCTTCATCTTGAAGTAGCTCTGCTCGTGCAGCTTGTTTGGGGCTATCCAGATGTAGGCCGCTTCGCTGTAAGGGGCGTCGGGGCGGTCGCCCAGCTCATCGTTCAGGCGGCGTAGCATCTCACTGGCCATTACCGTCTTGCCT
>OIYP01000987.1_pt1 | contig 15920 bp, 18 predicted proteins | sample 1588261 | NCBI WGS metagenome assembly OIYP01 (sample SAMN03283293) | human gut metagenome | biome: human-associated habitat; material: feces | host: Homo sapiens | place: Peru | collected 2012
GTGTCACTTTAAAAAGCAATGGTAGTAGTATATATACTATTACTAGAGGTAGTGGTCTTACAACAGGTAGTATTTTAAATATTTCCAATTCGAATAATGTGATATTTCAAAATATAAGTATTGATGGCAAGAATATAAGTTCATCTAAACCTTTAATCTACGTTTCAGGTTCAAAGTTAACATTAAATGGTAATGGAACATATTCTAATAGCGTGCTAACTAACTTAGAAGGCTCAGTAATCACTGCTTATTCAAGTTCTAATATAAGCATTAACAGTGGAACAATTACTAATAATAAGTCAGCAGGAGGTAGTGCTATATTTGTAAGTGGCGCAACTTTGAATTTTAACGGAGGAACTATATCCAATAATACGAATACAAACTATGGAAGTAAAAGCGGTGGAGCTGGCGGTATTAGTGCCTGGGAATCTACTGTAAACGTTAAAGGAGGAACAATTTCTAATAACAAAGGATGTTGGGGCGGTGGACTTTTAGTTAATGGCCGTACTAATAAATCTGTTTTGACAATGTCAGGTGGTACTATAAAAAATAATTATGCATCATTAGCAGGAGCTGGTATACTGTTACAAAATGATGGTACATCAACTACAACCGCTACTATAACAGGTGGTACCATAATAGGTAATAGTTGTTATGAAAAAGGTGGAGGAATATATTTAGAAAAAGCTACAGCAACAATTCAAAATGTAATTGTTGAGGATAATTTTACTGATCAGTGGGGTGGTGGAATTGCAGTCTGGTATGGTAGTGTTTTATATTTGAAATCTGGAGCAAAGGTACAATCAAATATAGCTGATTTAAATGCTGGTGGAATAGACGTAAGTCAAGGAGCCAGTAAATTATATATGCAAGGAGGTAGCGTTACAAATAATACATGTAGTAAGTCAGACGGTATTGGTGGAGTAAGTATAAACACGAGTGGTGGAGCAACATATTCGTATTCATCAGGTACTATAAGTGGTAATACGCCTATTAATTCCAATGTATAGTTATTAAGACTTTATTAATAAGAATTATCTTTTTAAATAATTTTCAAATCACTTTCGACATTGTTCGAAAGTATGTGCTTTTACCTGACAAACCTTCCTAAAATATCCTACTCATTTGTAGAAAAAGAGGCTTTATAATAAGCCTCGAATCTTTAGTTGTTAAGTGTCCTCTAGAATGGGGTATAGTTATGAGTAAAAAAGATTTTTTAATCTTACTAGTTTTTTATTAGTTGGCTTATTATATGCAGTAATAATATAATAGTCACCTTACCTTATTTAAAATAAAAAAAACGTCTAAACAATGTGTTTAGACGTCACCAAGAAAATCGAGGACGTCTAGCTCATCAAAACTAGAGGTTCTCTTTTTTATTATATGAAATTGCTTTCATTACATACATATTAACATAAAAAATATTTGTATTCAATTAAAATTTATAATGATTTATCATTCAAATAAAAAAACAAGCATTATGCTTGTCTAACCTCCATTATGACAGGTAATATCATTGGGTGTCTACCTGTTAAAGCACTTATATATGGAGATAACTCTAAAATAATTTGTCCTTTTAAATTAGTATAACTATAATTTCCCTTACTCATACAATCTCTTACTATTTGAGTTACTTTGCGTTCAATTTTATCAATTAAATCAGCATTTTCGTTTACCATAACAAATCCTCTTGTTGTAACATTTGGTTTAATTAATAATTCTTTTTTTAATGGGTTAATATTTACTATAGCCATTAAAATACCATCATGACTCATTATCTTTCTTTCTTTAATAACGGAGCCACCAATGCCCCCAATTCTTGAGCCGTCAACATAAACATCTCCTGCTTCAACAGGCTCATCTCTTACAACCCCTGTATTAGTAAGTGTTATTACATCACCATTTTTACAAACAAATATATTTTCACTCGGTATGCCACAATCGGTAGCAAGACTTTTATGACTCATAAGCATTCTATATTCACCATGCATTGGCATAAAATACTCAGGTTTAACAAGTCTAAGCATTAATTTTAATTCTTCTTGTTTAGCATGCCCACTTGTATGAATATCACTAAATTCCTCATTCGTAAATACTTTAACACCTTTTAAATAAAGTTTATTAATTACTTTATTAATACTAGCCGCATTACCAGGTATTGGTTTACTTGAAAATACTACTAAATCATCATTTAAAAGTGATATTTGTTTATGAACCCCATTGGCTATCCTTGATAAGGCAGCGAGTGGCTCTCCTTGACTACCAGTACATAAAATACAAACTTCATTTCTTTTTAATGTTTTTGCTTTATTAGCGTCTATAAAAATACTTCTATCTTTTAACAATCCGTTTTCAAATGCTATTTCAATACTTGTTTCCATACTACGTCCAAACGTTACAATTTGTCTATTATTCTTTCTACAAGTTTCAACTATATGCTTAATACGATAAATATTAGAAGCAAATGTAGCAATTATAACCCTACCATAATGTCTAGAAATAATATCATTAAGTGTTTCATCAACACAAGACTCTGATTTTGAAAATCCCTCAGACAAAGCATTTGTACTATCTGAAAGTAATAATTTAACGCCTTTTTCACCAACTCTTGCAATTTTATGTAAATCAGCCATTGGTCCTATTGGTGTCAAGTCAAATTTAAAGTCACCTGTTTCAAAAATAACACCTTGTGGCGTATCAATTACAACAGCGAAACTATCCGGTATGGAATGAGTTGTATTGATAAACTCCACTTTAAAATGCTTAAAATTTAAAATACTTTCTTTTGTAAAACTTTCGATATTTTGATAATCCAAATGATTATCCACTAATTTGTTTTTTATTAAACTTGCTGCAATTCGTGGTGCATAAATAACAGGAATACTAACATTTTGCAGTAAGAAACTAATTCCCCCAATATGATCTTCATGACCATGGGTAATAATTAAAGCTTTAATTTTCTTTTCATTTTCCTTTAAAAAATTCACATCTTGAATAACGTAATCAACGCCCATCAAGTCACTTTCGGGAAACATAACACCCGCATCTATGATTAAAATCTCATCATCGTGAGCAACAACATACATGTTTTTTCCAACTTCACCAAGTCCACCTAAAGCAACAATGGACGTAGTGTCTTTATTAAATTTCATAATTTCTCCTTTCAAATTCTAAAAATAGTTGTTGTTTCGCTTTTAAAATTATATCAAGATAAATTGTAATTGTAAAGTTTTAATGTTATACTTATGGGGATATAGATGGGATGGTACTATGAAAAAAGGATTTACTTTAGTAGAACTTTTAGCAGTTATAACAATTCTTGGCATTTTAGCGACCGTGTCTAGTGTTGCTGTATTTAGAGTTATTGAAACTCAAAAACAAGCCTTGTTAGAAAATCAAATTAAATCGCTTGAAGATACAGCAGTAAGTTATGTAATAGCCAAAAAAATGTATCTAGGTACTTGTGAAAGTGTTGAACAAGCAACTTCTAGTTGTTACGTAGAAATATCTGTTAATGACCTAGTAAATTCTGGTTATTTTGAAAATAAAAACAACTTATGTTCTTTAAATGGAACTGTTAGGGTTTATAAAGTTATTGTTGGTAAAAATAACAAAAGTACTACTCTCGTTGGTAAATCAAGTGACAATGCTTGTCATTATTAGGAGGAAAGCACATGGGATTGTTTGATAAATTAAAAAATATTGTAATTAAAAAAAGCGTAGAAGAAAAAGAGTCACTAGAAACATATGATAAAGGCTTAGAAAAAACTCGAGATGAATTTGTTTCTAAATTAAGCTTGTTAGGTGTTAAATATACTAAAGTAAATGATTCATATTTTGATGAATTAGAAGAAATTCTTATTATGGCTGACATTGGTGTTAATACAGTCTATAAGTTTTTAAAACGTTTAAAAGAACGTGTTAAAAAAGAAAATATTGTTGATACTAAATATTTAAATGAGGTTATAGTAGATGAACTATTTATAATTTATGTAAATAATGAATCTATCTCGGCCAAAATAAATGAATCCGTATCAGGCCCAACTGTAATTTTGATGGTTGGGGTTAATGGCGTTGGCAAAACTACTACTATTGCCAAACTTGCTTATAAATATCAAAATATAGGTAAAAAAGTTATGATGATCGGGGCTGATACATTCCGAGCAGGGGCTGTAGAGCAACTACAATTATGGAGTGAAAAGCTAGGCTGTGCTTTTTATGGTAAAAGTAACACTGACCCAAGTGGTGTAATATTTGATGGCCTTACCAAAGCAAAAGAAGAAAATGTTGATTATGTTTTTATTGATACAGCGGGAAGACTTCAAAATAAAGAAAATTTAATGCGTGAACTAGAAAAAATGAATAAAGTAATAGGCCGTATTATTCCTGGGGCTCCTCATGAAACACTTTTAGTTATTGACGCAACTACGGGTCAAAATGGTATCCTACAGGCTGAAGCATTTAAAAGCATTACTAATATTACTGGTATTGTTTTAACTAAACTTGATGGCACGGCTAAAGGCGGTATAGTCCTTGCAATTAAAGAAAGTGTTGGGATACCAGTAAAATTTATAGGTCTTGGCGAGAAAATGACCGACTTAAAAACATTTGATATTGAATCATATATATATGGCTTATTTAAGGATATGATATAATGGATAAATTTTTATATTACAATAACTTATTTTCTCTTTATCAAAAATTGTTGACACCTAAAGAAAGACTTATTTTTTCTCTATATTATGAAGAAAATTTATCAATGGGTGAGATAGCAGATATAAAAGGTATTTCAAGAAGTGCAGTTGGTAAAACTATTAAAATAGTTACCGCAAAACTTGATAATTATGAAGAAAATTTAGGTATATACAAACAAAGAGAAGAAATAATTAAGATAAAAGATAGTACAAAAGATGATAATACTAGGGTATTACTAGAAAAACTATTATAGGAAGGAAATTATTATGTTTGAATATTTAGGAGATAGATTAAGTACAGCGATGAAAAATATTCGCGGTATGGGTAAAATAACTGAAGAAAATATCAGTGATGCAATGCGAGAAATTAGAATGGCTTTACTAGAAGCTGACGTAAACTATGAGGTAGTAAAAGAATTTACTAATAACGTTAAAGAGCGTGCCCTTGGCTTAGATGTGCAAAAGAGTTTAAAACCAGATGAGTTATTTATTAAACTTGTCAAAGATGAATTAGTAGAACTTTTAGGTGGTGATACATCACCCTTAGAAACTAAGTATAATCCGACTATTTTAATGCTTGTTGGTTTACAAGGCTCTGGTAAAACGACCTCGGCTGGCAAACTTGCTAATTACTTACGAAAAAAAGAATCACGTCATCCCCTTTTAGTAGCGTGTGATATTTATCGCCCAGCTGCTATAGAACAATTAAAAACAGTTGGTAAAAGTTTAAATATTCCTGTTTTTGAAGAGGGGAAAAAGGACGTTCTTACTATTATTAAAGATGCTTTAGAATATGCCAAAGAAAATAAATTTGATTATATTATAATCGATACGGCCGGAAGACTTCATATTGATGAAGAGTTAATGACGGAATTAAAACAAATAGAATCTACTTATAAGCCACATGAAACATTACTAGTAATAGATGCGATGATGGGGCAAGATGCTATTAACGTTATTAGTGGCTTTAACAATGCCTTACATTTAACTGGTGCTATTCTAACTAAAATGGATGGTAATACTAAAGGTGGTGTAGCCTTATCTATTCGTCACCTAACAGGAGTACCTATTAAATTTGTTGGTGATTCAGAACGTCTTGATGGCTTAAGTCCTTTTCATCCTAATCGTATGGCAGAACGTATCTTAGATATGGGTGACATCATGGGAATTGCCGAAAAAGTAGAAGATATCATTAGTGAAGAAGAAGCACTTGATCAAGCTAAAAAAATGCGTAGTGGCAAATATGATTTAGAAGACTTTTTAACTAATCTAAAACAAATTAAAAAAATGGGACCACTTGAAAACATCATTAAATTATTACCAGGTATGCGTAAAATGGGTTTAAATAATGTTAATATTGATCAAAAACAAATGGCTCATGTTGAGGCAATAATTCTTTCCATGACACCATATGAAAGAAGACACCCAGAAGTACTAAAAGCATCTAGAAAAAAAAGAATTGCTTCTGGTTCAGGAAGAAGCGTTGAAGAAGTAAATACTTTATTAAAACAATTTGAAGAAATGAAACGCATGATGAAAATGATGCAAAATGGTAATTTAAAATTGCCTTTTTAGAAAAAAGTGCTATAATAAAAAAAGTTATAGGAGGTTTTGTTTATATGAAAAAATATGGAGTTTTATTAATTTTACTAGTGTTGCTAGTTGTGCCATTTAAAGCTAGGGCAGCCGAAATAACAACGGGCACTATCAGTAACTTATCACATTGTGAAGATATCAATTTAGAAGATGACGGTACAGAAACCCAAAAATGTGTTTTCAAATACAAAGTTACTGGCAAAATTACCAAGACTAATGCAATTAAGATTACTTTAAGGCTTGAAAATACCAAAATAAAATCAGTTGAATTGGGTGCTGATTGGTCTATTAAAGAAAAATCTGATAATATGTTATATTTTGAAACTTCAAAAACAAGTTTAGAAGGCGAATTTGTTGTTGCAACTGTGACATTTGTTAAAGTAGATACAGCTAATGATTGTAGGATTGAATATTCTTGTGAGTATACTAAAATAGCAAGAAATTGTACTTATTTTAATGGTAAATATTATAATAAAAATGGTGAGATTACCGATGCCAAAACTTATCAAAAAGAATGTGAACCTCATCATTGCGTGATTTGGGAAGATGGCACTTACTTTGGTAAAGATGGTAATGTTACAACCAAAGAAACTTACGAAAAAGAATGTACTGATGCTTATAAATGCCTTAAAAAAGATGGCAAATTTTATAATAAACAAGGTAAGGAAACAACCCCTTTACAATACCAAAAAGAATGTCTTATAAATAAATGTGTTAAACTAAGTGATGGTACTTATTATGGCATAAATGGTAATATTGTAGATGAATCTACTTATAATACTGAATGCTCTAGTAACGAAGAAAAACACTATTGCAAGATTATTGATAATAAATATTATGGTAAAAGTGGGGTACTAGTAGATAAATTGACTTATCAAAAAGAATGTGAAAAAAATTATTGTACAGTTATTGGTGATACTTATTATGATAACGAAGGTAATATAACAACCAAAAGTGATTATGCTAAAAAATGTGGCAATACTAACAAATTTTATTGTACAGAAAAAGATAATCAATATTATGGTATAAGTGGTAATGTTGTTAGTAAAGAAGTCTATCAAAAAGAATGTAGTAAAAAATCATGTGAAATCAAAGATGGTATTTACTATGATAAGGATGGTAACGCGACAACTAAAAGTGATTATGCTAAAAATTGTTTAAATGAAATAACTAAATGTACTGAGTATGCTGATGGTACTTATAGCGATTCCAAAGGAAACATTGTTAGTAAAGAAGAATACTACAAATCTTGTGGAGTTGTAGATAACCCTAAAACTGGTTCATTTATCTCTTTTCTTATCATAATCATTGGTGGCATCCTTACCTGTGCTATATCATATTATGTAAGTAAACATGGAAAAATTTATAAAATTAATTAAATAACCTAGACACTGGTTATTTTTTTTCATATTCTACTATAGAAAGGATGGACAAATATGATGAAAAATAAAAATTGTGAAAGAGATAACATATCCATGAACTACCAAAGTGCATTTGGCTATAATATGCCTAATATAGAAAACTGCATGCCACCATGCCCACCATCTTGTAATGCAGAGTGTGAGCCTATTTGTGAATGTCCACAAAATAGAGTATGTCATAGAACTATGAATTATAATGTGCCTCATATTATTCCTATGCATACAACAGTAGTTAATCACCATGTTTATAATCATACCTATACCCCAGTATATTCATATTCTGAAGTAGATGAAGTATCAAATGTATACCAAGATAGATGCTGTAAATAGAAATTGCTCAAATAAGTAATTTCTTTTTTTAATATACATAAAATTACAATAGGTGATACTATGAATTTAAATAATAAAGAATTATCCTTTTTTCTTCGTTACCTTTATAGTTCTAAAGAAAGTATATTAACACTTATTAATCAATATTTATATCAAACTATTATTGTTAAAAATCAAAGATTATTAAAAACCCTAAATCACCTATTAGAACAAGAAATAATCCATCTTAGAATTTTAGGCCATATTTTAGATAAATTAGGTGAGTATCCAATATTTGCTATACTAGATTGTGAAAAAGAAATATATTTTAATACCTATGCTATTTACTATGATAAAGATGAAAAAACTATTATGGCAATTGATGAAGAACTAATAAATAAAATTATTAATAATTTAAAACTAGTTATTAAAACAATTAAAGATAAAACAATTAATAACTATTTAATTAGTATTTTAAAAGACGAATATAAACATTTAGAAGAACTAAAAAACATTTAACCCTTGTTTTTTTTTTGTAGTATTTTATAATAATGATAGGTGATTTCATGAAGGCAATTACATTACTACCAGCTGATAAATATTTAGTTGTTAATAAAACCATACTTACTGAAGAAGATAGAAAATACGTTGTTAGTCTCTATGAACCTATTATTGGCAGTGATGCAGTAAGCTTATATCTTACTTTGTGGCGGGATTTAGACAGGTTATCCTTTGTAAGTCCAGATTATAATCATCATCACTTAATGACTCTTCTAAAACTTAGTTTAGAAAATATAAAATTAGCCCGTAAATCTCTAGAAGCTATTGGTCTATTAAAAACTTATTTTCAAGCTGGTGAACCTAATAGTTATGTTTATGAATTATATTCACCTATGAATCCTAAAGAATTTTTTGCTCATCCTATATTCAATGTTGTTTTATATAATAACATTGGTTCAATTGAATACGAAAACTTAAAAAAAGAATTTTGTCCTGTTCTTATATCTTTAAAAGACTATACAGATATTACTACTAATTTTGATGAACTATATAAATCTAGTAGTGAACAAGTAAGCTTTGAAGCTATTGGTAAAGAAACAAGAGATATTGTTATGAGTGATAAAATAGACTTTGACCTTTTAATATCTAGTCTACCTAAAGGCTTTGTAAACGAAAAAACTTTTAGTAAACGTATGAAAGAACTAATTAATAACCTTTCTTTTGCATATGACTTAGATACATTAAAAATGTGTGAGATAATAAGAATTTCTGTTAATGAAAAAGGTTTTATTGATAAAAACACATTAAGAATACAAGCACGTAAATACTATCAATTTAATCATCAAGGTAAACTACCAACCATTGTTTATCGTAGTCAACCAGAATATTTAAAAAGTCCTAAGGGTGATACTTCTAAAAAAGGAAGAATAATAGAAGTTTTTGAAAATACCACTCCTTACGATTTTTTAGCTAGTAAATATAAATCTGGTACACCTACGCAAAGAGACTTAAGATTACTAGAATACTTATTAGTAGATATAGAGCTAAAGCCTGCTGTTGTAAACGTTTTAATAGATTATGTTTTAAAGAAAAACAACAATAAATTAAATCAAGCATTTGTTGAAACTATCGCCGGTCAATGGAAAAGACTTCATGTTGAAACCGCTAAAGATGCGATGGAAGTAGCAGAAAAAGAACACAAAAAATATACAACCAAACTTCAAAAAGAAACCAATAAAAAAATTACTAATGAAACACCAGTTTGGTTTGATGCTAATATTAAAAAAGAACAACTTAGTGAAAAAGAAACAAAAGAATTAGAAACTATGTTAAATAAATACAATGACTAAAGAAAGAGGTATCTATGAATTTTCATTATAATAAAGAAGAATTAGAAAAAAATTATGAAGAAGCAATTAAAAATAAAGCTTTAAAAGAACTAATTATCCATATTGGTTTAACTAAAGAAGAGGCTATGACTAAAATCACTAAATTAGAAGACACATTAAAAGAAATAGCTAACTGTAAAAATTGTAAAGGACTATATACTTGTAAAAATGCTTATCTTGGTCATGTTAGTGTTTTAAAAAAAGAAAATGATAAAGTATATGCAACATACGTGCCTTGTAAATATAAAAGAGTAGAATATCTTAGTCACTTAAAACATTTAAGCGAAGAAGATGCGGTTGCCAAAGCTAGAATGAAAGATATTGATGTAACTGATTACAATCGTAAAGAAGTTATTAAATGGTTAGATGATTTTTATTCTAATTATGATTTCTCTAAACCTTCTAAAGGCTTATATCTCCATGGTAACTTTGGCTGTGGTAAAACTTTTCTTATCAGTGCTTTATTGCACGAATTACAAATCAAAAAAAATGCTAAAATATTAATTATATATTTTCCAGAAATACTAAGAGAATTAAAAAATGACTGGGAAACATACGATTACAAAATAAAACAATATATGACTTGTGATATATTATGTATTGATGATATTGGGGCTGAAAAAGTAAGTGAATGGAGTAGAGATGAAGTTTTAGGTTCTATCTTACAATATCGTATGAACAATTCTCTAACTACATTTTTTACTTCCAATCTTAATTTAAAAGAACTAGAAAATCATTTTATGTCTAATACAAGTAGTGATGAAACTATTAAAGCAAGAAGAATTATGGAAAGAATAAAACAACTTACAATAGATATGGAACTTATTAGTGAAAACAGAAGAAATTAAATATAAAGGCTTGAATAAAAGAGTCTTTTTTTGCTATAATTGACTCATATAGAATATGAGGGATACGTATGCGATTAAAATATAAAATAAGTTTAGCAATAATATTATTATTGATGGTAGGCTGCTTTATGACTTATCAAAGCTATGCTTTATATGTAGCTAATTTAAGTGGTAATGATAACAACTTAAATATTGGTTGTTTTGCTATTGAATTTAGTGAATCATCTAGTTCTATCTCACTTGATAATACTTATCCTATTAGTGATACCAAAGGTCTTACTATTGCGCCCTATACATTTACAATAACTAATAAATGCACAACTGATGCTTCTTATAGTGTTATACTTAGTTCTTTAACTACTAATGGTATTGGTGATAATAATATAAAATATGTAATTTATGAAAATACAAAACCAAGTTCAGGTACACTTCTTACAAGTGCAACCTCTTACACAGATACTTCTAATTTAGCTAATGTAAAAAACAGAAAAAACTCTTATCAAGTAGCAACAGGTAGTTTAAAAGGTGCTCCTGAAGAAAATGGCACTGGTGGCTCTAAAACATATAATTTAATATTATGGCTAGATGAAGCAACAGGCAACGAGGCTATGGGTAAGTCATTTAATGCTAATATAAACATTGTTTCAGTTGCTCATGAACCACAGAATATCGCAGATTCTATAAAAGTTATAGCTTCAACTAGTAGTGATTTAGAAAATGACGAATTTGGTAATACAAGATATATTGGAAAAAATCCAAATAACTATGTATGGTTTGATGAACAAGTATATCAATATGATACATATTCTTTAATGTATGGTGGTGAGTACTATGGACTAGCTGTAAATACAACATTAGAAGAATGTCAAAATGCAATAACTGATGAAGGACTAGATGGTGACGCGGATGCTGAGTGTAAAAAAGAGCATTCAAAAGGAGATAAGATATTGTGGCGAATCATTGGAGTTATGAAGGACATAGATGATGGCACAGGAAACAAAAGTGACAGAGTAAAATTAATAAGAGCTGACTCTATAGGTAGTTATTCATGGGACACAAGTGAATCTAGTATCAATAGTGGTTATGGCGTTAACGAATGGAGTCAATCAAAATTAATGAAATTATTAAATCCAGGCTATGAAAGTGAAACAGTAGGTGGGTCTTTATACTGGAATGATCAGTCTGGAAAATGTTATATCACTGACAATAATGGAACAACAAGTTGTAATTTTACAAGTACAGGTATCAAAGACAAATTAAAAGCATTAATAAGTGATGCTGTATGGAATACAGGAGCATCAACGACAAGTAATCAAATAGCAAGTAAATTTTATACAGAAGAACGAGGAACTAGAAATGGCAAAATATGTCCAAGTGGAAAGCATTGTACAGACACAGTAGGAAGAAGAACTACATGGACCGGAAAAGTAGGCTTAATGTATCCAAGTGATTATGGCTATGCCACAAGTGGAGGTAGTACAACAGATCGAGCAACATGTTTAAATACAAACTTATCCAGTTGGAATTCTAGCATTGTAAGTGATTGTAAAAATAATGACTGGCTATTTAACAGTTCTTATCAATGGACATTATCGCCGGTTGCGTCCTCTTTCAATGCGGACCATGTGTTCTATGTGAACGACTATGGCCCTGTCAGCAACATCTATGCGATGGTCGACAATGGGGTTCGTCCCGTCGTTTATCTGGCATCGAATGTGAAAATATCAGGAGGAGAAGGGACAAGTAAATCACCATTTATACTTGAACTGTAGTTGCTGATCCACGAGGCGTTTAGTATATTAGCCATAGAGCCGTCTAGGCGAAGCTTAGGGTCGGGCAAATTTAAAAAAGAAAGAAAATAGTTTAGTAGGTGAAAAAATGATGTTAACAGAAAATATGTTATGTAAACATTTTAAAGGTCAAGATATTTATGATAAAAACATATATCGAATATTAAAAACTAATGTTACTGGTTCATCAGTTGATTGGGCTAATGTTATTTATACTGGTGATAATGATGCCAAGTTATCTAGCGACTTAGTAATCTATCAAAATATAATTGATGGCAAAATCTTTGCCCGTGAATATGCTGATTTAATATCCGTGTTATCTGAAGAAAAACAAGTCACTTATAAGCAAATTCATCGTGTAGAACCGCTAAGTGAAGAAGAGATAAACATAGTAACCCAAAAAGAATTTATTAAAACACGAAAAAAACATTATTAACGAAAAATAATGTTTTTTCTGCCATATGCCCAGGATACCAGTTAATGTGTTTCTTTATATAGAATTTGAATTTCTTCTGACATATTACTTACTGTTATTTTTTGTTGCAGGCAGAGCAAGAAATAAAGAAAATCTTCTAAGGATAGACGATTTGTTTGATAAGTATCATATTAGTTATTACCATTTTCTAAAAAATAAAAATAAATGGGGTTATGATATGAAAATGCTGATACACTATATAATATATTTGAAAAAACATTTGCTGATATACTTGAATTAGAAAGCTTTCTATCATAGTATAAATAGAAAGGTAATTCAAAATGAAGAAAAAATATCTTATTTTAATAATTATTATAGTAATATTGTTATTTCCTATCAAAATCCGTTTAAAAGATGGTGGTACAGTTGAATATAAAGCCTTAACGTATAAAGTATCTAAAGTTCATCGTTTAAATCCTTTAGATAGTAATAGTGCTTATACAACTGGTATTATTATTGAAATATTTGGTAAAAAAATATATGAAAAATTAAGTTAGGAGGATACAATGTTAAGTCCAAGATTAGAAACAGAAAGATTAATTTTAAGAAGATGGAAAAAAGATGATATTGATGATCTATATAAAATGATTTCTGATAAAAGGTTATTTACTTATTTAAAAAAGCCAAATATAACTAAAGAGGAAGAAGAAAAAAAATTAGATAGTTAGCTTAGGAATGTTAATGAATCTCTAGAAGAAAGATGGGCTATTACTTTAAAATCTACTGACGCTATAATTGGCCAAATTTCCGTTGAAAGTGTTAATACCAAGAATAACTATTGTACTATTGGTTTTATGCTGCAATATGCTTACTGGGGTCATGGTTATGCTTCTGAAGCCTTAAGTAATGTTACCGATTATTTACTTAATAAAGGATATTATTTAGTTGAAGGGTGTTGTAACGAATTAAACATAGCTTCTTCTAAAACTATGCTAAAAGCAGGTTTTACTAAGGATGGTTACATCAAAGAAAGAAGATTAAATAAAGATGGTACTTACACTGGTCTAGAGTACTATAGTAAAAAGTTAAGCAAAACCAACTAGCTTAATTTTTTTATGAAAATTATTGACATACATATGTATACTATTTATAATAGAAAGCATATTTTAAGTTTTAATTAGTTTAATTAAAGAAAGAGTGATTAATGTGCAATATAAGATTATTAAATCATCAATTAAGGATATAGACCTGTTAAAGGAATATAAAAAGAGAACCATTTATGAATATGCCAAAGGATTAAGCACTAATGAAATAGCTAGTATCAATAATTATATTGATAGAGAGGTTAACTCTTTAATTGATAATTACTATAGCATAATAGTAAATAATAAAATTATTGGTTGTTTAATGCTTACTGATCATGGTGCAGGTAAATTACTTGATGAACTTTACATTGAAGAAGTATATCGTAATCAAAAAATTGGGACAAGTATTATAACTAATATCATAAATGATAATAATCATGTTTATTTATGGGTTTATAAAGAAAATATTAAAGCCATATCCTTATATAAAAGGCTTGGTTTTAAAATAAAAGAGGAAACAGAAACTAGATATTACATGGAGTATAGTAATAATCCAAAAAATGGTTTGACTTAATTTTTTGTATTTTTTGGTTAAAAAGTAATAATAAAGGAGAAAAAAATGAAGAGAATAGGAAATGAATATACTAATAATATTTTTGAAAGTATAAAACACACAGATGAATATGATAATGAATTTTGGTATGCTAGAGAACTTTCGAAGGCCCTAGAATATAGAGATTGGCGAAATTTTAAAAAAGTAATAGATAAAGCAAAAGAAGCATGTAAAAACACTGGTTTTAATATAGATGAACAACTTGTTGAAATCAACAAGTTGTCAAAAAGAAATAATAACGCTATTGCTAACATCCAAGATTATAAGCTATCAAGATACATATGTTATTTAATAGTACAAAACGCTGATCCCAGTAAAGAAATTGTAGCCTTAGGGCAGACTTATTTTGCTATTCAAACAAGAAAACAAGAAATAATTGAGCAAGAGTATGATTCATTATCAGATGATGAAAAAAGGTTTTATCAAAGGAAATTAACGAGACAAGGTAACTATACATTACAAAAAGTTGCATCTTCTGCTGGTGTTAAAAATATGGCTGAGTTTCATAATGCTGGATACAAAGGATTATATAATGGTGAAACAGCAGATGATATTTTCAAAAGAAAAAAATTGAGATATAGAGAAGATATTTTAGATAATATGAATGAAGATGAATTGGTAGCTAATTTATTTAGAATAAATCAAACTAAGCAAAAACTTTTAAAAGATAACGTGCAAGGCGAAAAAGAAGCAAAAGATATCCATTATGAGGTTGGTAAAAAAGTAAGAAAAGCCATTGCGGATATTGGTGGTATGATGCCAGACAGGCATCCATAATCGTCAGATCCTGGTAAGGAAGTGCAATGTTCATTACCAGATCCGGTTTGTAACTGTTTATCAGCTGGATCAGCTGGTTTACATCATCTGCATCTACCTTTGCCGTGGTAATAACTGTTTTTGTTTTTCCTTCCAGCTTACGGGCAAGGGCATCACATTTTTCTTTTGTCCTGCTTGCAATACACAGTTCTGTAAATACCTCATCTGCCTGACAGCATTTCTGGATTGCTACACTGGCTACTCCGCCGCAGCCGATTACAAGTACTCTGCTCATGTTTTTTATCTCCTTTTTTTATATTTCACTATCGCAGCTGTTTTTATTTCGCCACTGCCAGCAGCAGTTCCCTGACCACCTTGCATGCTGTGGCTGTGGAAACACCGCTTGGATCCAGCATAGGTGCCAGCTCATTGACATCTGCTCCCACAATATTTAATTCTGATACCTTCCGGATAGCAGCAAGAAGCTCAAGGAAGCTTACGCCT
>OIYP01000992.1_pt1 | contig 15794 bp, 23 predicted proteins | sample 1588261 | NCBI WGS metagenome assembly OIYP01 (sample SAMN03283293) | human gut metagenome | biome: human-associated habitat; material: feces | host: Homo sapiens | place: Peru | collected 2012
CTGCTGCGGCGATGGGGAGCCATAACAAACCCATCAGACAGGCTTTGGAAGAAGTGAATTTTTCGAATCTGCTTGTAGAAAACGGCGATCTATGATAGCATGAAATCAAAGAAAAACAGGAGGGCTTACACATGGTTTTACTGGTTGTGGATACACAGAAAGGTATCGTGGATGAACGCCTGTATGCGTTTGAAAAGTTTGTCAGCAACATCAAAGAGCTGATCCGGACTGCCCGCGAACAGGGAATCGAGGTCGTCTATGTCCAGCATGACGATGGACCCGGCACTGGCTTCTCTATTGGGGACGATGAATTTGAGGTCTATTCCGGGTTTGCGCCACTGCTGACGGAAAAACGGTTCGTCAAGACCGTATGCAGTGCGTTCAAAAAAGAGAGCGGTCTGCTGGAATATCTGACGGCAAAGGGCGAAAAAGATGTGATGGTCTGCGGCATTATGACCGACTTCTGCATCAATGCAACGGTGGAGGCGGGCTTTGAGCATGGCCTGCACATGATCGTTCCTGCCTATGCAAATTCCACGCAGGACAACGAGTACATGACAGGGGAGCAGAGCTACCGCTATTATAATGAGTTCCTTTGGCCGGACCGTTATGCCGACTGCTTGCCCATGGAGAAAGCGCTGGAGCTGCTCAAAAAGTGAGAGGGGTATTTGCAATGATTTCTGAAAAAGCCAAAAATCAGATTCAAGTGGTGCAGGGTGACATTACTAAACTGGACTGTGACGGCATCGTGAATGCGGCCAATCGCGGTCTGCTGGGCGGCGGCGGTGTGGATGGTGCCATCCACCGGGCAGCAGGGCCGGAATTGTTGGCGGAGTGTCGCACGCTGCACGGCTGCCGCACCGGCGAAGCAAAAATCACCAAGGGCTACCGGTTGAGAGCAAAGTATATCATTCATACGGTAGGCCCGATTTATTCCGGCACAGCAGAGGATGCGGTGCAGCTGGCGGACTGCTACCGCAATTCGCTGGCTCTTGCCAAAGAGCATGACGTCCACAGCATTGCCTTCCCGGCAATTTCGACCGGCGTGTATGGCTACCCGCTGGAAGATGCCACGGAGATTGCGGTCAAAACAGTGGTGCAGTGGCTGGAAGCACATGCGGATTACGCAATGCAGGTGATTTTCTGCTGCTTCGATGCCCGGACGGAGCGGGTGTATCAGGCAAGGCTGTAACCGGAAGAGGTGTGAGAGATGGGCTTTTTCAAAAAGCTGTTTACAGGGATCGGGTTTGCGGCAGGTTTTCTGTTCTACGGATGCTTATCAATGATTTTATATGCGTCCCGCGGGCGGCATAAGCCCTGTCATCGGCGCAGCAGCTTTTGGAATACGCTGGAGCGCTATCTGATTTTTTCGTGGATCTGTGATGGTGTGCGCAGCAGCCGGAAACGGGTGGAAAGGTCCTATTATCGGCGAACTGAAGGCGATTTCTGGAAGACACAGACCCGGCCGGCAAGCGCCAAACATACGGTTCCTGCGGTGAAAACACCAAGGCCGGAGTCAAAAAGCACGAGCACAGATGCAATGCGGTCGGTGAAACCAAAGAGAACGGAGCGTCCTTCTGCGGCACAGAAAGCATCGGCAGCACAAAGCAGCGTCCAAAATGTGTCGGTGCCGACTATGGCAGGGCATAGCGTTTCGGAGGCCGACGCAGGAAAGCACAGCGAACGGTCAAAGCCTAAGCCAGAGCCCAAGCAGGAGGATGCTGCGCAACAGCCAGAAGCCAAAGAAGTACATCAAAAGTCCGCACAGCAATTGGAAGCAGAACGGCAGCAGAAACTGGAAAACCTGCGTGCTGCAATGCAAAAACAGATTTGCACCATTCATGCAGACGTGGAACTCCCGACGGACGGTCAGAATGACAGTGGGGCGGTGGAGCAGAAACTGCATGTCCTATTGTACAAGTCCACGCTGCCAGAAAATGACCTGAATCAAACACTGGGCGAGCTTCGGACGGAGCGCAGACGGCAAAAGGCAGAGTATCATGGCGCACCGTTTGCGGATGTGTTTCTGGTGAACCTGATTTTGTCCGATGAGGACAGTGAGCGGGCCTGCATCGTGGATGTGGGGGATACCGGCATGAGTTATGTCATTCCGTGGAGCAGTATTCCGAAGGAATTGCAGGAACCGCTGCACCGCTATGTATCGGAAGCGGAAGGAAGGCTCTGCGGCTACTGCAAGGAAGAACTCTGCAACAGTGAAAGCGGCAGGATGGTCGTGGAACTGTATCTTGGTAAACAGGATGGGCATGGCTTCCGAATCCTGTACTGAAAATGGAGTAAAGATTGAAATACAGAGAAATCGCAGACGGCATTTTTGTTGACCGTCCCAACCGCTTTATTGCCCATGTGGAAGTGAATGGAGCAGTGGAAACCGTTCATGTCAAGAACACCGGGCGGTGCAAAGAGCTATTGCTGCCCGGCACGGCGGTTCGGCTGGAAGTGTCGGATAACCCGAAACGCAAAACGAAATACGACCTTGTGGCGGTACATAAGCAAGGTCTTGGCTGGGTCAATATGGACAGTCAGGCACCCAATAAGGTGGTAGGGGAGTGGCTTGCAAAACAGGGCTACGACTATATCAGGCCGGAATTCACCTATGGCAAGTCCCGCATTGATTTTTATATGGAAAAGGGTGAGCAAAAGTATCTGATGGAGGTCAAGGGCTGCACACTGGAAGTGGACGGTATCGGCTATTTCCCGGATGCACCCACCGAGCGCGGTGTGAAGCACCTGCACGAGCTGGCACAGGCACAACAGAAGGGATATCAATGCGCTGTGGCCTTTGTGATTCAGATGGAAGGCATCACTGAGGTGTGGCCAAATGTCAGCACACAGCCGGAGTTTGGTACGGCACTGGCCGAAGCCAAAGCCGCTGGTGTGCAGGTGCTGTTTTTGCTCTGCCATGTAGGGCGGGATAGTCTGGAAATCGTGGAGCAGAGGGAAGGCTGAAAAAATTTCAGAAAACCTCTTGACCCTGACGCAGCGTCATAGCGTATACTGTGGCTGTCGCAAGGGAGGACAGCAAGATGATGACAGTGAACGAAGTGAGCAAACGAACCGGAGTGAGCATCCGGACCCTGCAGTATTACGACAAAATCGGTCTGCTGCGCCCGGTAGGCCGTACTGAAGCGGGTTATCGGCTGTATGACGATGCCGCGCTGGAACGTTTGCAGCAGATCTTATTGTTCCGGGAACTGGAATTTCCGCTGAAGGACGTCCAGAAAATCGTGGAGAATCCTGCTTTTGACCGGCAGAAAGCACTGGAACAGCAGATCACACTTCTGATATTGAAAAAGCAGCATCTTGAAGATCTGATCGGTCTTGCGCAGAAAATTCGATCCACAGGAGGAATGGTTATGGACTTTACCGCATTTGATACGCAGAAGATCAAGAAATATACCGAGCAGGCCAAAAAGGAATGGGGCGAAACGCCGGAATACAAAGAGTTTGAGGAAAAAACTGCCCATAAGACCGAGAAAGAAGTCAAGGACATGAGCAGTCAGCTGATGGACATCGTGGCGGCATTCGGCGGGATGCAGGGCAAAGACCCGGCGGACCCTGAAGTGCAGGCACAGGTGAAGAAGCTGCAGGAGTTTATCACAGAGCACTACTATAACTGTTCCAAGGTGATCCTGAATCAGCTGGGGCAGATGTATGGGGCAGGCGGAGCATTTACGGAAAACATCAATGCTGCCGGCGGTGCCGGTGCCGCAGAATTTTCGCAGAAAGCCATTGAGATTTATTGCAAGTGAGCCCAAAAACGCTTTGCGTGATTCAGTTACAGAAATCATAAATAGGAAATGTTATCATATAGACACAAGAAACACACCGATAATATTCCGATGGAGGATTTCGATATGAAGGCAAAGTTTTACATCTGCAATCACTGCGGCAACCTCGTCACTACCATCCATAACGCAGGCGTTCCGCTGGTCTGCTGCGGGGAGAAAATGAAAGAGCTGGTTCCCAATACGGTGGAAGCCAGCGGCGAGAAGCATCTGCCGGTGGCAGAGCTTTCCGGCAGTCGTCTCACGGTCACAGTGGGCGCGGTGGAGCACCCCATGGCGGATGTTCACTATATTCAGTGGATTTTTGTGGAGACTGAGAACGGCGGGCAGATCCGCTATCTGAATCCGGGGCAGGCTCCCAACGCGGTGTTTGAACTGGGAAGTGAAAAGCCGGTGGCCGTTTATGCGTACTGCAATCTGCATGGGCTCTGGATGACGAAACTCTGATACAATCAATGCAAACGGGGAGTGATTTGATGTCACTCCCTGTTTTTTGATGAGAACTTTATGCGGTTCTTTTGGTTCGGAACTGTGTATAAATGGGATGGATAAAATGAGCAGGCACACTATATGCGTTTGTTAAACACTGACAGCGTTTAATTTTTTTGCGTGGAATCGTGAAAATGAGACCTGTGAAAAACGTAGAAAATTTGATATGTTTGCGCTGCAAACGAAGACATATTGATGTTTTTGAAACGGGTTTATAGTGAAATATGTGTAATTCGAGTGCAGATATTCATTCTTGTGAGTTTGTTGTGTGAATTTGTCACGTTCCGCCGCAAAAAAGGACTTGACGGAAAAAATACTCTGTGGTAATTTATGAGCAAATTCGCTTTTGTGAAATAAAGTCGAATTTGAATCCGCATGCATTATCCTGGTATGCGGAAAAGGAGAAAGCATCTTTATCGCAGGGAGGATTGCAAACAAAACCCAGTTCCTCCGCCCAAACCGCTGCGTAGCAGCAGAAAGGACGACCGAATATGAGTTATGACAAAGTGCAAGTCGGCAACAGAATCCGCGGAAGCCGCCTCGAAAAAGGCTGGACGCAGGAACGGCTTGCAGCAGAAGCTGAAATTTCAGTGCAGCAGCTTCGCGCATTGGAAAAAGGACAGCGCAATCTGGGCGTAGACCACTTGGGACGCCTGTCGGACGCAATGGGGGTCAGCAGTGATTTCCTGCTGAAAGGTTGTTCTGAAAACAGTACATTGGTTTGCAAGATGCTGGATGACCTCAAGAAAAAATTGCAGCCACCGGAGCAAATCGCAGAAAAATGAGCGGTTTTGCAGCAAAAACAGTATATTTTAGCGCTTTACAGCAATGAAAGTACTTGCTATAATATCGCCATGGCGCAAGTTTCAGTTGCGCAAGAGGGAAAATTGCCTGAAATGCATTAAAGGCTGATAATACTCCGTGAGCTGCTCACAAGAGCAGCTCCATCGAGTCGCGGTCATTGTGCATTTTCAAGCTGAAAACAGGCCGGGACTTGGAAAAGGAGTCTCGGCCTGTTTGTGTTTTCGGCGCAAAGGAAAGGATTGAACAATGCGATTTGCGGCGGACGTATCCACGATTTGCGGAAAAAGAAGGGGATTACACAGGAACAGTTGAGTATAATGCTGAACGTTAGTGCGAACCATCTTGCAAAAGTTGAAACGGGAAGCCGCTGCTGCTCGATTGAGTTGCTGCAGGATCTTTCGTCCTGCCTGAATGTCAGAACGGACTATCTGCTGAACGGAGATGCACCGCATAACAACCATCTGAGGGAAAGACTGACGTTTCTTGCACAGGAATTAGAAAAGATTACGGCGGACCTCCCGGTATGGGGATAGGAAAAGCAAAATCCTCTTTTTCAATGCCCAAAAGCGTGGTAGAATAGGGAAAAGATTCAGTATCTGAAAAACGGAGCGCGCAACAATGAAGATTCTGGTCAGCGCCTGCCTGCTGGGCGAAAACTGCAAATACAGCGGCGGAAACAATTACAATCAGGCGGTCTGTGATTTTGCGCGGGGGCATCAGGTGGTTCCGGTCTGCCCGGAGGTTTTGGGCGGCCTGCCCACACCGCGGTGCCCGGCGGAAATCGTGCAGGGCGTTGTCACGAACAAAGAGGGCATCAATGTGGACCGGGAGTTCCGGGCAGGTGCAGCCAAGGCCCTTGCCATTGCAAAAGAAAATGGGGTGGAGCTTGCCATCCTGCAATCCCGCAGTCCCAGCTGCGGCGTGAAGGAAATCTACGACGGAACGTTTTCCGGGACAAAGATTCCCGGACAGGGCGTTTTTGCGAAAATGCTGGTGGACGAAGGCGTTCGTGTTCTGGATGCCGGGGAATTGCACCAAATTATCTTGAAAAATGAGGACGGAAAATGTCAATCAGACTGATTTGCAGCGACATTGACGGTACGCTGCTGCAATACGGCAAAAAGGAACTGGAAGGCGAAATCTTTGAGCAGATACGGGAGCTGCACCGGCGTGGCATTCTGTTTTGCCCGGCGTCCGGTCGGCAGTATACCAGCCTGCGCAAGCTTTTTGCACCGGTGGCGGACTGCTGTGTGTTTCTCTGCGAAAACGGCGGTGTGATTTATAAGGACGAGCAGTGCATTGCCAAGAATCCGATGCCGCGCGCGCTGGCCGAAGAAATCGCCAACGACCTGTGGACCCGCAGCGACGGGCAGGGCGAGGTAATGCTTTCCGGTCAGAATACTGCATACCTGATGGAGCGGGGTCTGGGAATGCTCAAGCGCATCCAGTTCATCGGAAATCGCTATCAGGTCATCCATGACCCTTCCGAGGTGCCGGAGGAAATCACAAAAGTATCGGTGTATCTGCACGAAGGCGTGGAAGCTTACACGGAACGGTTTGTCCCGCGATGGAAAGAGGCGAACTGCGCTGTGGCAGGGCCGTACTGGATCGACACCACCTTTGCCAACAAGGGCATCGGTGTGCGCAGCATCTGCAAGACTCTGGACATCGACCTTGCCGATGTGATGGCTTTTGGCGACAATTATAACGATGTGTCGATGCTGGACATTGTGGGTGTGCCCTACATTATGGATGGTGCCGCCGCACCGCTGCGGGAAAAGTACCCGAACCATACACCTCGCCCGGAGGATGTGCTGCGGGAGTTCTTGAAGCAAACGTAAATTTGGAACGCGCACGTTCCAAATTTGAAATGATACGATACAAGCTGCACGGCCTTGTTGGAAGAACTGCGCTGACAGGAGAATTTTATGACAGAACGTTATTGTGAGGGCGAACGGTTTGCTGACCTGTCGTTCACCGAGGAGACTTTTGAGGACTGCGACTTTACCGACTGCGTGTTTGTGGATTGCTCCTTTACCAAATGCGAACTGGATCATACCACGCTGAATGAGTGCAAATTCGTGCGGTGTGAGATCACAGGTCTGCGCAGCACCCATTCTTCGGTGCAGTCGCTGGATTTTGAGGATTGCCGTTTGCAGGAAATCGAGTGGGCACCGCTGATGTCCAATGGTGCCTTCCCAGACCCCATTCACACGCTGAAAGAGTGCAGTCTGAAATATAACACCTTCACCGAAATGAACTTCAATCGCTTCAACTTTTCGGATGGAAACGAAATCGTTGGCTCTATGTTTGCCAAGTGCGAGATGCAGCTGGCAAATTTCAAGGGTGTGGAACTTCACGAAACAGAGTTCTATCAGTGCGACTTGCGTAAGGCGGACTTCCGGGATGCCGCCGGTTATAAGGTGGATATTCTGGGCAGCTGCCTGAAAGATGCGAAATTCTCACTGCCGGAAGCGGTGAATCTTCTGGCAGATTTGAAAATCAAGCTGTCGTAACAAGGAGAAAAAATGCGTCAACTCATCATTGCACGAAAAGATTTGCAGATGTCACCCGGCAAACTGGCGGCGCAGTGCTGCCATGCTTCGCTGGCGTTCCTCACCGACCCCATCGGCATGGGACAGGGCGTGGAACCCATCGAGAAAGACGGAGAAATTACCGGCTATCGGGCAGAAATCATGTTGGAGAAAGCAACCTATGAAGAATGGTTCGATGGCTCTTTTACCAAAACGATCTGCGGGGCAAAGAACCGCAATCAACTGCTGAAAGCAAAGACCATTGCCGAGGAATTGGGACTTGTGGAAAACAAAGACTTCTTCCTTATCCGGGATGCCTGCCACACCGAGCTGGAACCGGAAGAATTTGATGAAAACGGCGAGGGCATGACTCTGACCTGCATCGGTTTTCGCCCGCTGCCGGACGAAATCGCACATCAGATCAGCCACAAGTTCCATCTGTATTGAGTAGAGCGGCCGCTTCTGAATTTATGAGTGACTCATAAATTGACCCATATCTTGTTGTTTCCGTGCAGCTTTTTTATAATGACACCCGAAAAGACCACGTTGGTCCAAACAAATTTAGGAGGCTGTCATCATGAATGATTCTGTGAAAAAGCTGCTGAAGGAAAGGATGTGGGATCTGGCTACCTGCGCAAATGGAGAGCCGAATGTCGTGCCTGTCGCGTTCAAGGACGTGACCCCGGACGGCAAACTGGTGGTGGGCGATGTGTTCCTCGACACCACGCTGAAGAACCTCGCTGCAAACGGCGGTAAGATCGCCATCTCTGTTTACGATGCCAAGACTCTGGAAGGCTACCAGATCAAGGGTGTGGCTGAGTATGTCACCGAGGGCGAGGTCGTCAAGACCTTCAAGGCCATGGTGGAGCAGATGTTCAACGGCGGAGCCACTGCCAAGGGCGCACTCATCATCACCCCGGAGAAGGTCATCGTCACCACGCCCGGTGCAGACAACAAGAAAGAGCTGTAAGGCAAAACACCCGCAAAACTTCTCCTCGTTTTGCGGGTGTTTTTCTACTCATAAATTACATAGTACCTTCCGCAAAGCCAAGCAATCTGCTAAAATGAGAGCAGAGGAGGGAGCGCACATGTATCAGAAAAAACTGGAAAAGGATATCCGCTGTCCGCTGGAATATGGGCTGAGCGTGTTTGGCGGCAAGTGGAAGTCCCGAATTATCTGCGTGCTGGCGGCGAAGGAGACTCTGCGGTACAGCGAACTGCGCAAGGAAATGGCAAACATCACAGACGCCGTGCTTGCCACTACTCTGAAAGAGCTGATTGCCGACGGCATTATCGTCCGGCAGTCTTACGATGAGATTCCGCCGAGGGTGGAGTATTCGCTGACCGAAAAGGGCGTCTCGGTGGTGCCCATTCTGCAGAGCATCTGCCACTGGTCTGGCATTTTTTATAAGGAAGAAACCGATACGCCGCTGTCTCAGTGTCAGCGGTGCGATTATCGTTAAAGGAGAAATATGATACAGTATACCGAAGAAAAACGTTTTACTCGGGAGCAGGTACAGGAGTTGTTTCTGTCTGTGGGCTGGGTGTCCGGCCAGTATCCGCAGCGGCTGTACAAGGCGCTGATGCACTCTTCCACCGTGCTGACGGCGTGGGACGGCGAACGGCTTGTGGGTCTGATCCGCGCACTGGATGACAGCGAGATGCTGGCGCAGATCCACTATGTGCTGGTTCATCCGGATCATCAGGGACAGGGCATTGCCGGGCAGCTTGTAGAGCGCATCAAGGCAAAGTATAAGAATTTTCTCTACATTGAGGGAATGCCCGAGGACGAAACCAACGTCCCGTTCTACGAAAAGCACGGCTTCCAGCGCATGGAGCATGGTGCCGCGATTCAAATTTGCAACTATTCCGATAAACGATAAATTCAAAAAAGGAGCATTTATTTATGAAAATCGCAGTTCCTTACGAAAATGGTAGGGTGTTCCAGCACTTCGGGCACTCCGCACAGTTCAAAATCTACAATGCGGAAAATGGTCAGGTCCTGAGCAGTGAGGTGATTTCCACCAATGGTCAGGGCCATGGCGCACTGGTCGGTTTTCTGGTTCAGCATGGTGCGGATGTCGTCCTCTGCGGCGGCATTGGCACCGGTGCACAGGTTGCCCTGATGCAGGCTGGAATTCAGATGTTCGGCGGCGTTTCCGGCGATGCAGATGCTGTTGTCGCAGACTATCTGACCGGTAAGCTCGTCTTTGACCCTGATGTCCACTGCACACATCATGACCACGAAGAGGGCCACTCCTGCGGCTCTCATTCCTGCCATGAGGATAAGGGTGGCTGCGCAGGTAACTGCCACTGATTAAAAAACCAGGCCTTCCGTATGCTGAACGAAACGAATCCAAAGTCATACAACCGACCCAGAACAGGCGCAGCAGCTGTACCGTCTGGCGGAGGAAAAGCACCTCTTTCTCGCTGATAAACGGCGCGATAACATGGCGTGCTCAGGAGAAAGGAAAAAAGGAGAGCCGAAAGGCTCCCCGGAAAGCCCTTCAGAATGAGCGTTAAAAGCGATTTTATCAAAATGTTATAACAATATTGCCCCTGTCAGCTGTGTGGGATGAAACCAAAGCTGACAGGGGCATTCTTTAATGTGGAAGATCGTTACTTTTCCGAAGAACGGATTGCAAGTGCGTGCAGCTTCCGGCTCAAATCGGCCAGACACCATGCAATTGCCATACCGCCGGCAATTCCAAGAGCGGCCAGAAAGGTCTGCTCTCCGAAATGCTCTGCAGCAGACAGATCATTGGAGACGACTGCGTTCATGCAGTAGTAGAGGGTGCTTCCGGGAATGAGGGGAATGGCAGCGGTGATGAAAAAAGGCGTAGAGGGCGCATTGCAGCATCGGGCAAGAATTTCGGCATACAGAGCGGCACAGAAACCGGCCAACAGATTGGCAAGAAAGACGCTGTGCAGGGTGTTGGCGGCAAGAAGATAAGCCAGCCATGCCAGAAGTCCGCCTACACCGGCGGCAGGTAAGTAGCGCCGGTTCAGATTGAAGATCAGTCCGAAACCGACCGAACCAAGGGCGGCACTGAGCAACTGTGAAAAAACCTGTATCATGCGGAAAGCCCTCCCATCAACCAGATGGCGGCCATCATGCCGAGTGCAAGGGTGGCGGCCATCAAAATAGCTTCCACCAGCCGAAGAGAGCCGGAAATAATGTCCCCGAGTAAGATGTCCCGGATGGAATTTGTCAGCATGATGCCGGGAATCAGCAACATGATGATACCAATCAGAACTTTATCGGCATGAAACTGCATCCCAAAGCGGCAGAGCAGCAGAGTGGAAATACCGCTGAGAAATGATGCTATAAACTGAAATTCTACGCCATTCATACAGAAAGGCGAGAGATAGCGATCCATCCAGCAAATCAGAACAGCAATGCCGCCGGCCAGCAGGCCGTCCCAGAGATTTCCGCCAAAGAAGATGGCAAAACTGGCAGCGGCCAACACACTGCCGGCAAGATGCAGTCTTGGGTCCGGATGCTGTGCCAGAATGGCATCCAGCTGGCGCTGAAACTCTTCTATGGAAGGAGGAGCTGTGCAGATACGGCGGCTGAGCGCATTGAGTTTTTCCAATGTCAGCAGATCATTGCCGGCAGCGTGACGCAGGCGGCGGGTCTCGGTCTGCGGCGGCAGCGAGGGCATGGTAAGTGTGACCACGATGCTGGATGTGATCACGAATACATTCACATCTTCTGCCCCATAGGCGACTGCGATCCGGTTCAAAGTGTCCTCTACGCGGAATACTTCTGCACCGCTGTTTTGTAACGCTTCGCCCATTCGGATCAGAATGTGGAGAAAATGACTGATCTCGGTCTCTTCCACAATATCACTCTCTTTTCATCTCTGTTTCCATATTATTATAGCGGGTGGACCGGCAGAACGCAAGACGCTGGGGGGACAGAGAGACTTTTTGATAACTGCATTGTTTACGCTGGCAATGTATCTTCTGGTTCTGAAAAAACGGCTTGCATCCGTTCTGTCACAGCGAAAGACTACGATTGGAGAAGAAAAAATTGAATCCAGTGCAAACGATTTTGCCGAGAATTGCATGAAATATTATAAAAGTATTATTCTTTTGTGAACTTTAGCACTCTGCTATTGACACTGCTAACAAACGGTGCTATAACAGTGGCGTGCTCAGGAGAAAGGGGCATGAGGAAACCGCAAGGCTCCCGGGAAGACTCCGCTCCTGATGCACGATCTTGATTTTATACCCGACCCGAACGCCGGGATTGGAGGGTTGTTTTATGTTTATGCCTGCTGTTTTCCATGAGAATCTGTTCGATGATCTCTTTGATCCGTTCTGGAACGATGGTGCGCTGGAGCGTGCGATGAACCGTGAAGAGCGTGAGACCTTCGGTAAGCGCGGTGCAAACATGATGAAGACCGATGTGAAGCAGACCGAGAACGGCTACGATGTGGCCGTGGACCTGCCGGGCTGCAAGAAGGAAGACGTTCAGATGGAACTGAACGACGGTTACCTGACCATTCAGGCCGTCCGTAATCACAGCAATGATGAGAAGGATGACAAGGGCCATTACATCCGCCGCGAGACCTTCTCCGGCACCTGCGCGCGCAGCTTCTATGTGGGCGATGCCGTAAAGAAAGAGGATATCCACGCAAAGTTCGAGGATGGCATCCTGCACATCCAGCTGCCTGCACCCCAGCAGCAGAAGGCTCTGCCTGCAAACCCCAATCTCATCGAAATTGAATAACCGTTATGCCAGTGTGAGGAACACCGGCGCATAACCCAAGCCCCTGCGAGCAATTGCCCGCAGGGGTTTTTGCGTCTGTGCCTTTTCTTACAGGCGGCAGTATGCTATACTTGTGACGATAAATCGGAAGTTGCAGGGGGTAACAGAGATGAAAAATAGGATAATCGGTGTTATCCAGTGGCTCTATGTGGAAACGGCGCAGGGCGGCCACATCCGTTATCTCCATCCGGGCGAGGTACCCAGAGCGTTTTTTGAGCTGGGCGACGAGACACCGGTGGCGGTCTATGCCTACTGCAATCTGCATGGCCTGTGGACGACAAAACTCTGATAAAACAATAAGTCCCCTCCGCGCAGATACCCGGAAAGCGAGATCCGGGTCTGCACGGAGGGGACGATTTTGTTATAGCAGAACTTCTTTGGTCTGTTCGATTTCAACAGGGCACTCTGCAAGCAGGCCGGAATGCTGCCGGTACGCATTCGGTTCCATCCGCCATGCGATCCCGCAGCCAGCAGAAAGTTCCCGCGGAACAGGGATCAGCCTGCCGGGAATCCCGTTCTGTTTGCAAAAGGCTTCCAGTTCCATGACCGCAGAAGTAGTGTAGAATGTCAAAACCTGATAGGGCTTTTTTGCTCTCATACGCTGCCGTTATGCCTGAAAGGTGATCTCAAAACAGCCATCCGCCCGCGTGGTCGTCTGACCGTCCTTGTGTTCATATTCCAGCATTTTTTCAATGTTTTTGCGGGTGTGCGCTTCATCACCGAGAACGCGGATCATCTCGCCCGGATGCTCTTCCATCGCATCCATCGTCAGCAACACCGGTTCAGGGCAGGAAAGGCCGCGAACGTCCACTTCAACAAATTTAGCCATTGTGCTTTCTCCTTTTTCAGATCACTTTGCCGCTTTTTTACGGCGCAGGTTGGTTGCTGCAATCACAAACAACAGTACAATGCAAACGATGACTGCAATCTTGCCAGGCATGGCCGGGCCGCCGGGAACAGCGGCATCGGTCGCTGTGGCAGCTTTGGCGGCGCTGCCGACCAGATTAAAATTGTGTGCAAAAGCGGCACCCAGAAGCATACCGAGGAACGTTACCGCGCTGTCGGAGGAACCCTGCCCTGCAAGGATCAGCTGACGCAGCGGGCAGCCACCGGCCAATACCGCTGCAAAACCGACAACGTACATGCCAAGGATGTTCCACAGATGCTGCGAATGTGCAATGGGCTGGCCGGAGAAGCTCAGATGGAAATTGCCGGTGGCAATGTTATAAATGGTCATGACCGCAAACAGCGCGGCAATAATGCTGAGCAGGTCGAAATTCTTCATCAGGATCACATCGCGGATGCTTCCGGCAAAGCACATACGGCTTTTCTGTGCGAGGGCACCGATGACCAATGCGACCACCAGTGCCAGCAGCAGCGGAGCGTGCTTGCTGCCGGGGCCTTCCGTGCTTGCCGCATAAGCACCCGTTGCCACACCAATCACCAGCAGAGCAGCCAGCAGAACCGGCAGCACCGCACCGCTGAGCGACTTGGTTTCATAGGCTCTTCCCAGAGAAAAGCCTTTTTTCAAGAAGCAGGAGCCGGTGGCGACACCGCCAGCAAAGCCGATGAGCGCCACATACGCATTCAGGTCACCGGCAGACATCCGTAGCACCATGCGCAGCGGGCAGCCCAGAAAGACCAGTGCACCGATCATCATAACAGCACCCAGCAGAAAACGCACCATCGGCGCAGAACCGGCGGTAGAGCGATACTCTTTGGTTGCCATGGAAATCAGGAACGAGCCGCAGACAAAGCCGACGATCTCAGGGCGGAAATACTGAACGGGTGCAGCGGTGTGCAGTTTGAGCGCGCCTGCCGCGTCGCGGATGAAACAGGCCACGCAGATTGCCATGTTGGCCGGGTTGCCAGACATGGCCAGAAGCATGACCAGAAGTCCGATGACCACACCGGACAAGGCCAGCTTCCATGTTTTGTCGAATAATTTCATGATTGCCTCCTTTTTTAGCGGGTGAACTTTACCAGTTCAGTATAACACACACGATTTTTCAGGTGAAATTGATTTTATTGATAATCCGTATGTACTTATTGATATAATCAATGAACAGAGCTATAATAGAAAAAAAGCCTTTTCAGCACAAAAAAGGAGCGCAGCATGGATATCCGCCAACTGGAAGCCTTTGTGTATACCGTAAAATACCAGAGTTTTTCCCTTGCGGCTCAAAAGCTTTATCTTTCGCAGCCGACCGTCAGTTCGCATATCAACAATCTGGAAAAAGAACTTCATACGCAGCTTTTGAAGCGAACGACCAAGAGTTTGTCGGTCACGCCCGCAGGGCAGACCCTTTACAACTACGCAGCTGAGATCCTGAATCTCCAGCAGAAAGCGATTCTGGAACTTTCCGATAAAAATCAGAAGCTGCTGCACATCGGTGTTTCCTCCGTTCCGTCCCTCTATCTTCTGCCGGAACTGCTGTCGGCGTACCATCAGGAAATGCCGGATGTCCGCTTCCGTACCAGCTGCTCGGACAGTCTGGATGTCATTCGGAAAGTAACAGATGGAACCTGCGATATCGGGCTGGTCGGCACGAAAATTTCGGATACACCCTGCCGCTTTCTGCCGGTCACTTCGGATGAACTTGTGATCGCGGCCCCGGCTACACCGCATTTTCAGGCTTGTCTGGAATTGAAAGATCCGGTTTCCATGCTGCTGAAAGAACCGTTTCTCCTGCGGGAGGATACTTCGGGGACAAAACAGGAAACGCTCTATTATCTGAAAAACCGGGGGCTTTCGCTGGACGATCTGAATGTAATCGCTGTGATGGATGATGCCGCTTCGCTGATCCGCTGCATCACACTGGGGATGGGCATCTCCATCCTTTCCCGCGCAACGGTTCAGAACGATGCACAGCTTGGAAAGCTGTTGATCATTCCTCTGGAACAGTCGGCTTTCTTGCGGAAACTCTATATCGTGTATTCTTCCACACAGTTTATGTCGGAACAGACGGCGCACTTTTTTGCGTTTATGAAGCAGTTCTATGCCATTTCCTGAAAAAGGAACCGATTGCTCCCGGCCTGTGGATGACAAAACTCTGATAAAACGAAACGTCCCTTCCGCGTAGATACCCGGAACGTGAGATCCAGGCCTGCACGGAGGGGACGTGCGTTGTTTCAGAGCTGTCACAGGCATTTGCCGCAGTTACTGCACCCGTTGCAGATGAGTCTGCTGCCGCAAGTGGCGCAGTTAGAGCGGAAGTGTGGCACATACAGCTCTTCCTGCGGGATGGGATAACCCCAGTCGTCCACGAGGTCAAAATGAATGGGCCTTCCCTGAAAGTTCATACCGGACTTATAGGCCATCCGGCTTTGCAGCTGTTTGCTTGGCAGGTGGTAGCGTTTACCGTCTTTGATGAACACAGTGCC
>OIYP01000994.1_pt1 | contig 15755 bp, 11 predicted proteins | sample 1588261 | NCBI WGS metagenome assembly OIYP01 (sample SAMN03283293) | human gut metagenome | biome: human-associated habitat; material: feces | host: Homo sapiens | place: Peru | collected 2012
GGCGCAGACGGTCGATCTCGTCGTTGATGGCGCTGTCCTTTTCAATATAGGTATCGGTGCTGGGGATGTAGGCTTCCGGCTGGTAGTAGTCGTAGTAGCTGACGAAGTACTCCACCGCATTGTTGGGGAAAAACGAGCGGAACTCGGTGCACAGCTGCGCCGCCAGCGTTTTGTTGTGCGCCAGCACCAGCGTGGGGCGGTTGCACTGGGCAATGACATTTGCCATGGTAAAGGTCTTGCCGCTGCCGGTCACGCCCAGCAGGGTCTGGCAGCGGTCGCCCCGCTGCACCCCCTCCACCAGCGTTTCAATGGCCTGGGGCTGGTCGCCCGTGGGGGCATAGTTGGAGACGAGATGGAACTGTTCATCGGCCATGTCTCGGTTCTCCTTTCTGTTCTCAGATAGAACTACAAATAGTTGTGCTTTTCATGTTGATTATAACACAATTATTTTATAATATCAATACGGCCTGAGCATCTCCCCGGTCTGGAAATCGTAAAACGGCAGGCGGTTGGCCTCCCGCATGGAGAAATATTCGCTCTCGGTCAGGATGATGTGATCCCGCAGATGCACCTTGACCAGCCATCGCCTAAAATCTTAGTCAATTAGTTGCAATTACCTAAGTTCTAAATACAATAGCTACTAGTAAAATGCACAGGCGCAAATATGTTAGAAGCGGATTTTTATTCCTTCACTTAAAAACACTACCGTGTTGCTTTTAGCGTAACTTCTGTCGTTAACTATTGGTTTAAAGTAGCTACCTTGTACTTTTAGTTAGTAGCTAGCTATTGGTTTTTCGTAGCTACTCGGGCTTTGGGCCTCTACTTAAATACATTGTATAATGCATTGAAATGCATGGACCTAAACCTTTACTAATATACTTCTACGTTAAAAAGGACTGGCAAACATGACTTGTACCATCAACAAAAAATGTGTAAATTGCGAAATGTGTGAACCAGAATGTCCGCATGGCGCTATAAGTTTTAATGGTAAAACCTTTGTTGTTGACGAAAGCTTATGCACTGAATGCGAAGGCATTTACCCAACTCCACACTGTATGGAGGTTTGTCCGGTAAACTGTATTAAAAGAACTAGTAAAGTGAAAGCTTCTACCAAAAACTCAAACCATAAAAAATAATTTTGTAGCTTAGGCTTAAGCCTTAAAAATTAATTTATGGTTGTAGTTAGCGCTTTTGGTGAGCATAGGATTTTACTATGGTTAAGATTTGCGTCCTTTAAAGCCCAAAATCAAAGGTATCAGGCCCGAAATAGCGACTTCTAATCTCTTTAGAATCAAGATAAATAAAAGGTAATGGGAGCTCATCTATCTCTTGGTACGCCAAGAGATAGGCGTAAGCTTCAGCTCTAGCAGCAGCCGTGGATTTGTCTTTTTTAGTTAAGAAATTAATGTACTGAGTCCACATAGAATAAAAGGTTTTATAGCGTTCGCACCCTATATCATCGTTTAAAAAACCACATATGGCTTGGCGTCTTTCTTTAAGTTTTTGGCGATAAATAGCCGTAAAATTTTTCCAGCAATTGCGGTTTTGTTCACAGACCATGTAAAACCCTTCAAGGTCACGAGGCATAAATTCTCCCCCGTGTGAATGACGCACTAACCATAAAGCCACAAAACGGTAATTCATTAGATTGATGCGATCTGCTAATACGCGTTCCATACGTAAGCGATCGTTGATACTAATGTGTTTTGCTGGTTCATACATAAGTACTTCAGTGTAGGCGATACGCAGTTGACGCAAATTATCTTCACGGTCATTTCTATAAAAACGAGCTAATAACGCCTCGACTCTTGAGGTAAAATGCTGCTGTTTATTACGCCATAAACTGCTATCGTATTGCCGAACTAACGCATTACGAATAGCTCTTAATTCACGTATAGCCTGGCCATAGTTTTCACTATCTTCTAAATAGTGTTCCACTTCTGTATAGACGGTAACGACGTTTTCTCGGATTAAATCTTCTTGAAATTGGACATTATCCGAAATTGAGGAACTCGATTTGGCGGTATCTTTTTGGGTGTTAGCTACTGTTTGAGCGTTGGAAGCTTTTTGAGCCTTGGCCTCCTGAGTCGCTTTTAGTTCACGTGGATCTTGAGGTATAAATTCTTGAGGTGTTTTGCCGGTAGCATGCCATGAGTCCGCAGCTTGCGCTTCAGAGCTTCCCCCAAAACTCAACAGCCCCCACAGCAAAATGACACTAAAAACCGCAAATCTTAAAAAACTCACCCGCTTAAAATTAAAACCAAGCTCTACCTGACCACCTAAGCCTCCTAAGGAAGCGCAAAATTTTGAGAAGTTTGAGTTCTTAGTAGGACTAATAGCAGACCTCCCTTTTAAGCTCAAACTAAAAAGGGCAATCAAGGTTAGGCAGCACAATCTCCCCCTAAGCGTAAACTTAGAACTAAGCTTAAACAAAGATGTAAAGCTTGGTAAAAACAACCTAACCTCCAGACCAAAAAATTAAAAACTTAAGTCTAACTTAAAAACGGAGTTGGGTCGCCTGCGCCTTCACGCATAATATCTGGAGTCCCATCTTCCGTAAAGCCAACTACCGTAGTTGGAGTTTCCGCTAAATTACCCCCATCAACTAAGAGATCAACACGATTTCCGATCTCTTGGTCAATTTCATAAGGGTCACTTTCCGCAACATCGCGCCCAGGTAAAATTAAGGACACGCTCATCAAAGGTTCCCCAAGTTCTTGCAATAAAGCCTGCATAATTGGGTTTCCTGGTACGCGCAGACCGATAGTCTTACGGCGTTCATTCATAAGCTTACGTGGCACCTCTTTGGTTGCTTTCAAAATAAAGGTGTAAGGACCTGGAGTGTTATTCTTTAGCAACCGAAAAACTGCATTATCTACGCGCGCGTATAATGAAAGTTCACTTAGATCCGCACATAACAAAGTAAAATTATGGTATCTATCAATATTACGGATACTTAAGATCCGTTCACGCGCATCCTTGTTTTCTAGAGTACAAGCTAAGGCGTAACCAGAATCGGTAGGTAATACGGCACATCCACCTGCTCTAATCATTTCTACTGCTTTTTTTATGTTTCGTTCCTGAGGTGTTTCAGGATGAATTGTAATTGTCACAGCCATTTTTTTCTCCCTGGCCTTAAATGGCCCGGTTATTGTTTGGTGAGCTTTTAATTTTAAGCTTCAAGCTTAAAGTTAGGAGAGCGCCACACCGGAATAGTACGTTCCGGTAAAACCAAGTTGCTCCCTAAATCCATGTAATTTTTGCTACGATGAAAATCAGAACCACAGCTAGCAAAGAAGCCATATTCTAAAGACAAATCAGCTAAAAATTCTCGTTCTGCCGGTTGTTGCATACTACCGGCAACCTCCATGCCTTCGCCCCCAGCTTCCTTAAAGTCGGTTAACAAACGGCGGAGCCATTTATTGTTCATATCATAACGGCGCGGGTGCGCTAAAACCGGAATGCCACCGGCTTTTTTAATAGCGGCGACCGCAGCTCCGATTCCACCCCATTTTGAGGTTACATAGGCCCGACTTCCCTTAGAGAGGTACAAATCAAAGCACTTATCGACTGAAACAGCGACGTTTTCAGATTTTAAAAATAATGCAAAATTAGCCCGGGTTAATGAAGCCCCTTCTCCCGCCATCGCTTGGGTGCGCGCATAAACATCGGTAAAACCGCATTTTTCTAGTTTGGCCGCAATCGCCCGTGCGCGTTCATCACGTAATTCTTTTTGCTGTTCAACTAACGCTATAAGTTCTGGGCAACTAGTGTCAATACAAAGCCCAACCACGTGGATTTCGTTACTATGCCATAAGGTTGAGATTTCAATCCCCGCCACTAAATGAACATTTTCAGCGACCGCAGCAGCACGCGCTTTTACAATAGCCCCAATATTATCATGATCGGTAATGGCTAGCACATCAACTTTACGTTTAGCCGCATAGCTTACTAGTTCTTCTGGAGTATAGATTCCATCTGACACATTTGTGTGCGTATGCAAATCAAAGCGCAATGGCCATGATAGAATTTTATTCAGCTCTTCACCGGTAATCATATGTAATCGTCCTCCTTTATTTTTCAAGTTAAGCATTTGTAATTATATAGCTTATTTTAGGAGGTAACGCTTAAATTTAATGATTTACCGCTGATGGCGCGACACAAATCATTAAACGCACAATTCTGATCCATTTTTTAACGGTATTAACATTTTGGAGTTTAGATTTTGGGCCTCAACTTTTTACAAGGGCAAAGGCCAAACGTTAAACTTTAAGCTTAAAGCTTAACGCTTTAAGAGAAAAATTTAGCCCAAGTGGATTCCGAAATGAAAAAATTGCATTGAATCTTTAACCTAGAAATTGAATTTAACAATTTTACGATTTAAGAATTTCTTGACTTAAAGGTTTAAAGCTTGCCACTTGCCACGAGCAACTCGCAGCTTTTCACTTGCTAATTTCCACTTGTCGCTTAAAAACTAAAAACAAACTAAAAAAAACAAAGCTTGGCTTTATCCCCCGCAAAAAAAATGTCAGCCCTAAGACTGACAGTTCTACTTTAATTAACGGCTTAAGTTGTTAGCTTATAGCTAAGTTTTTAGTTTTAAGCTTTAAGAGCCTTGCGTCTTTTAAATGCAAGCCCTAAACCTAAAAGCCCTAACAAACTAAGCATATCAAAAGCCCCACGGCCATCTTTATTTACTTCAGCTTCGTTAACCACGCTTTGGTAATTACTTACAGCCAAGCTTGGGTCAATGGTAATGTATGACTCAGGAGTTGTCCCATTTTCCGTAGTTGAAGTTACTTCCTTAAAGGTTGCTGCATTTGGCTTAAGGAGCACATTAACCACCCTAGCCCCACTCATATTAGCAAAATCTTCATAGCTACCGTATTCAAAGGCTGTAGCTAAGATAACATTATCGTTATTGATTGCTACTGGCCAACTAATAGCATAATACTTACCATTAACAGCGCAGTTTTTAGCGTTTTCAGAACCGCTACAAATAAGATCGTTTAAGTAGTAAGTAGATTTATCATTTACGTTATAGATAAAACCTTCTTGAGAACGAGCAATCCCATGGTTTACCGGAGAGTTTTCAGAACGCATATCGCGCCAACCTACGACTAAGCCTTGATCGTTAATCCCGGCTACTTCAGAGTTAGCCCCTTTAATTGGCTGGTCTTCTAAAGGATAAATCACATTGCTAGAACTACCATCAGCATTAAGGCGACTTAAAGTAAAGACTTTGGCGTAGTTAGAATTCTTAGATGAATCCATCTTACGGTTAATAACGACATAGCCTTTGCTATTAACAGCTTTAGCGTCGGTGTAAAAGTTTACTTTATCACCATGAGCAGGTTCTTCAAGACCGGCAAATTGATGGCCATTATCCTTAAATGAAACTTTATCAGCTTCAAGGTTTAGAGGCCAGTAAGTAGCGATCCCGCCTAGGTAAATTTTACCCCCACCATAATCGTCGTTCATAGAGTGACCGATGGCATACACTTGATCCCCAATTGTGGTAAAACCACGGATATTGCCAATGGTTAAACGATCGTTATCACGGCTAGCATTAACAAAGTTCTCAGGTTGCACCCCGACAATTTCAGCGCCATCGGCCATGGTATTTGGGTCAATCAGCCAAATGGTAGCCTGATTTCTAAAACCAGGACAAGTAGCATAATCGCCTTCTTCATCGATATCGCCATTGTAGCAATAGTAGAAAAAGTCTTCATCAAAATGGCTAGTACGCGCCAAACCGCCAACTAAAATGCGGCCGTCGCTTAACTTATAAAAAGAGAACGCTTGCGCGTAATCACCATAAGCGCTAGTTTCGGTAACAGGGCTTTTTAGAATGAAGGTCTTTCCGCCAAATTTAGCGATCCCTAGAAGTTCACGATAACCGTATTTTTTTTGGTCACCGGCGATAGAACCAACCCCATCAGTTCCTGCGTCGATAGCTTCATAGGTCATTTCGTAATCTTGAGTTACGGCTCCATTAACTACAGAGCTTACCTGAGAGCGCTGGTATAAGAAGTCATAACGCCAATCAAGGGCCCCGTTAGCCATGTCCCAATACGTATCACAAACGTCATCATCAAGATAGTCATAGCAGTTATTAATGTGTAGAATTCGGTCCCCATCATTAAACTGCTGCGGAGCTAAGTTAAAGAAAGAAAAGGCATCATTCTTTAAATAGCGGCTCGCCACATCTGGCGTGGTACCAGAACTTAAACCTACCGCAAAAGGACCGTGTTTAAACCCCGCTCCTACGCCATTTTGAGATTCAACCACCTCAATATTAAAAGCCGGAACTTCCGCAGCCACCGCGAAACTTCCCCCTAATAAATACATTGCGCTTAACGAAGCGGCTACCGCTCCACTCAATTTTTTAAAATTCAAGTTTATTTTCCTTATGAATTTGCTATCGCGTCGAGCTCTTCCCAACGGGCATAACTCTTTTCAAGTTCTGTATTCGCAGCGTCATAACGACTCTGCGCTTGCTGTTGTTCTTCTGGAGTTTTCTTTAAGAATTCAGCTGTAGTAAATAAAGCTTCTAAAGACGCAATTTCGTCTTCAAGCCCACTAATCTTATCCATCATGCCGTCGTATTCACGTTTTTCATTAAACGAAAGACGACGTTTTTTATCATTGTCTTTACGCCATGAATTTGTGCCCGCAGCATTGTTGTCTTTAGCCGGAGCGCTCTTTGCGCTTTCTAAAGCTTGAGCCTTAGCTTCTTCGCGCGCCTTTAGCTGCGCTTTAAGATCGCTATAGCCCCCGGTAAATTGTTCGATATGGCCGGCCCCATCGAAATACCAGGTATCCGTAACTACGTTATCTAAGAAGTAACGGTCATGGCTAACTACGATTAAGGTTGCCGCGTACTCAGAGAGCAATTCTTCAAGTAACGCCAAAGTTTCCATATCAAGGTCATTAGTTGGTTCGTCAAGAATCAATAAGTTACATGGTCTTAAGAAGATTCTAGCTAAAAGCAGACGATTCTTTTCCCCACCTGAAAGAGCTTTAACCGGAGTTCGAGCTCGTTCTGGGCTAAACAAAAAGTCTTGCAAGTAACTTAATACATGCTTCTTACGGCCAGCAATTTCAACTTCAGTTTTACCTAAAGCTAAATTGTCCATCACGCTCTTTTCAGGATCAAGCTGCTCACGGTATTGGTCAAAATAGGCAATCTGCAGGCTACTACCCATTTTAATTTCACCTTCGGTTGGTTGAATTTGACCGAGCAATAACCGCACTAAGCTAGTTTTCCCAGTCCCATTACCGCCGACTAAACCAATTTTATCTCCGCGTAGCACCAACCCACTAAAACCGCTAAATAGTTGGCGACCGCCTAAGTTTAAACCTAGATTCGAAATTTCGACCACGATCTTGCCAGAAAGTTCCCGATCATCCACGCGAAGATTAACATTACCTAGACGATTACGGCGTTCGCGGTGTTCTACGCGCATTTCCTTTAAGCGTCTAATCCGGGCGTCACTTCTTGTTAAACGGGCTTTAATACCTTTACGAATCCAAGCTTCTTCTTCAGATAAACGGCGATCAAAATCTTTGTTTTCGATTTCTTCTAGGCGAAGCGCTTCTTTTTTGGCTTCAACATAAGCATCGTAATTACCAGGGAATACCGAAATCTTACCGCGATCAACATCGATCACTCGTTCAGCCACCGCATTAATAAAGCTACGGTCGTGCGAAATAAAGACTACCGCCCCTCTAAAATTACGAATAAAATCTTGCAGCCATTCAATAGCTCCTATATCTAAGTGGTTGGTCGGTTCGTCAAGCAACAATAAATCAGGACCTGCTGCCAATGCTCGCGCCAAAGCTGCACGTCTTAACCAGCCCCCAGAGAGACCTTTGAGTCTAGTTTCAGGTTTGAGTCCCAATAAACTCAAAATACGCGCGACTTCTTTTTCTTTACCCCAAGCACCTTGTTCTTCAAGTTCAGCACTGATACGGACCGACTTATCGGTTTCACCACGCACTAAAGCCATAAAGTATTCAGAGAACAAAGGACCTACTTCTGGTAACCCCGAGGCGCAATAAGCTTCGGCGGTCATATCGCCGTATTCTTGTGGCGGATCCTGTTCAAGGCGCGCTACGCGCAAACCTTGTTTGGCTATTACTCGACCTTCATCCGGCACAATTAAGCCTTCTAAGATTCGTAAAAGGGTAGATTTACCCGCCCCGTTGCGTCCAACTACCGCTACGCGATCCCCTTCTTCAATCGCAACTGAAGCGTGATCGAATAAAGGCGCCGCACTATAAGATAGATAAATTTCATTCAACGATAAAATTGACAAACAAACACTCCTTGCAAGCATTACCTAAGTGCCTATCATTTAAAGCGATATCCACTTGCAATCAATTCATTTAAATTCTTTTTAGATTCTTAATCTACTGCTTTCACATCTATAAAGATGCTTAACTAAAACCTAAAGCACCTATACGTGCTCACCACATTTTTTGGTTTTAACCTAAGCCTTGAGTTTACTTTAGGCTATTAAGTCTATAGTTTTAAGCCTTAGGAGCTTGGGAGCTTTTGGCCTTTAAGCTACCTTTAAGCTTTAGAGGCTTGAGCCTTTAGGTTTTAAGGGCCTTAATTTTAGGCTTTAGTAATAAGCCAGCAATTATGAATCTTCTTATTTTTCTTAAAGTCTTCAGAAATAGTAGAAGCGGTAATTTCCTTAACTTCTACTCCAAGCGCCGTGATCGCTTCTTCATCAAGCTTAAAGGTTCTTAAGTTGTTCGAGAAAATAAGCTTCCCTTGAGGTCTTAAGAGTTTAACTAAAGAAGTAATTAAGCTCACATGGTCACGCTGCACATCAAAGGTGTCTTCCATACGCTTTGAATTAGAGAAGGTTGGAGGATCCGCAAAAATAAGATCATAACTACCAGTCGCTTCGCTTAACCACTTTAAGCAGTCCGCCTGAATAAATTCATGGTGGTCTAAACGTAGATTATTAGCCTTGAGATTGTCTTTAGCCCAAGACAAATATGTTCTACTCATATCCACGGTCGTAGTTGAGCGTGCACCCCCTAAGGCTGCTTGCACGGTAGCACTACCGGTATAAGCAAACACATTTAAGAAGTCAGTTCCTCTAGCCATTTCTTTAATGCGGCGACGAATTAAACGGTGATCAAGGAAGAGCCCGGTATCAAGGTAATCCCACAAGTTAACGGTAAAAGCCGCCCCGTATTCATGCACTAATAAAGTATGTTTTTGGTTGTCGATACGTTCATACTGTTCGCTCCCGCGTTTGCGTTCACGTACTTTAAGAACTAAATGTTCCCCATCGATACCAGTTACGGCTAACACAGCTTGAATCATGTCAAGCATGCGTTGGCGGGCGACCGGAGCTGGAATCTTCTTTGGCGCTGCGTATTCTTGCATCACGATATATGGGCCATAGCGGTCGATAGCCGCAGCATAGTTCGGAATATCAGCGTCGTATATACGATAACAATCAAGGCCTTCACGTTCGGCCCAGCGATCAAGGTGTTTAATATTCTTAATCAAACGGTTCGAAAAATCAGGAGCCGCTTTTAAAACATGCTCTAAAGTTACAGCTGGAGTCTTAACTGGATCAAGCCCGTCCATAGCAGATTCTGCGTCCCAAGCGGACTCACCTTGGTTGGCTGCTGCCTTGCCACAAGAGGCTTCACGAGAAGCTAAAGCTATGGCATCTTGATTAGATGAAGCATCTTGACCTTTAATAACAGCGCCGTCGTTAATTCTAAATGTACGCAACTGACATTCAAGAGCCCCGTTATAAAGTCTAAACTTGTTTTCATAACGCAAACGTAAGCAGCTTAAAAGATCCGCATCTGATGAAATAATCCCAGCGCGCCATGAAGCAAATTCAGTTCTAAGCTTAAAGCCTAAGGTGGTATAAACTTCCAAGAGTTCCGCAAAATTACCTAAACGTTCACCGTAAGGAGGGTTACACACGATTAATCCTGGAGTCTTACCTAAAAGCGGATTTTTTAATTGGTGTAAATCGCAAGTTTCCACCTTAATTAAATCAGATAGATCAGCGCGCGCAATGTTATCGCGGGCCTTAGCGACAACATCAGGATCTAAGTCAAAACCTATAAATGAAACCCCAGCTTCTTTTAGGCGCTTACGGCCAGCTATAAATTCACGTTGGGCGCTATCTTTTAAAGCGGCAAACAAAGAAGCATCATAGGCTTTTAAACGGTAGAAGCCATAGCGGTGTCTAAATAAACCGGGAGCCGCCCCACAAGCTTGTAGCGCCGCTTCAATAATTAAAGTCCCAGAACCACACATTGGGTCGATAACGTTACCACCACTGTAACCACTACGAGCTACTATAGCTGCGGCTAAGTTTTCTTTTAAAGGCGCCGCCCCTTGAGTCGTACGGTAATCACGTTGATGAAGTGGAGCCCCAGATAAATCTAAAGACACGGTAAAGTTATTATGGCGGTCAAGATGCACGTTTAGTCTAATATCAGGGTTTTCACGGTCAACGTTTGGTCTAAATCCTTGAATGCGTACAAAGCGGTCACATACCGCATCCTTTATACGTAAAGCCCCATACTGAGTATTGCGCACAAAATCATTCTGCCCATTAAAACTTACGGCAATTGTGGCATCGTGATTAAAATACGCTTCATACCTAATGTTGTAAGCTCCGTTATAAAGCTCAATGTCACTATCAGCCTTAAAAGACGCTAATGACAAAAGAATTCTCGCGGCGTAACGACTCCATAAACAGGCTTTTAAACCAATTTCCATTTCCCCAGCAAAAGAAACCCCAGCTACTGTTTCTTTTACAGTGCTAGCGCCTAACTTCTCAAGCTCGGCTTTTAGGAGCCCTTCAAGCCCTTTCGGACAGGTGGCAAAGAACTTCAACATAATGCATCTCACTTAATGAAAACAAGTCGCCTATTATACCAAAAATCAAAGTCCTTCACGAATTTACCATGCGAGAAAATTCTATATTTAACTTTAGGAGATGCTTCTTGCGGTAAGTTGAGCGCCAAAGGTCAAGTTAAGCCCTCGCTAAATCGGCACGCTTTAGGTCAAACTAAGCACTCGCTATATCGCGCACTTTAGCATTTAAAATCAATATATCTTGAACCTTAGGCTTCTAAATTTTTAAAGCTCATTAGTTAAAACCAAAGTTTTAAGGTCTAAATTTTAAGGATTAAGTTTTAAGACCTAGGTTTTTAATGAAGATTCTTGCGGATAATGTTGCGATTCTGATAGGCGTTACTACTCTCTAATAAGCCACAATGGTTCAAGGCACCTCAAAACCTCAAAGAGGCGACTTAATCTACTTACACTTACTTAAATTAAAGACAACTCAATATTTCATTCCATCGACCGAACCTACATCTAATTACTTACATCTAATTACCTGCATAGGGATGCCCCTATTATTAAAGCTAAATCAACTTGCCTCTAAACCTATTCCATTGAAAACCTCCCCCTCACTTTAAGCTCAAATTTACGTTTTTCACACAAATACAGCGTTAAATTTGCAAAAAAATTTTTAGGTATACTGTTTATAAAGTAAAATACAGCGTTTTATCAGTTTGAATTTACCGCTTCAAACTGCCAAAAATTAGGATTACATCCCTAACACAGTTGGCCAAAAGCAGGATTACTAAGCATGACTACCGCCACCTCTTCTTTAAAACCTCATAATTTTATTTCCGCCACTTTGCCACTAATATGCCTCATCATTATGATGTCACTTAGTGTGCATATCTTTGGAGCCGATAGCTCTCAAGGGCCAAACCAAATCGCCCTCTTTATTTGCGCTATTATGGCCATTGTCATTGGTCTATGGCGTGGCATGAAGTATGACGATATCGAACATGGCATGGTGCAAGGTATTAGTGTGGCGTTAAGCGCTTGCTTAATTCTACTCTTTATCGGGGCATTGATCGGGGTGTGGATGCTTTCAGGGACCGTACCAACTATTATTTACTACGGTATCCAAATTATTAACCCGCAATGGTTTTTTACCTGTGCCTTGGTTGTTTGCGCCTTGGTTTCTATTAGTATCGGTAGTTCTTGGTCTACTTGTGCTACTATAGGCGTGGCATTTATAGGGATGAGCGTACCTCTAAACATGCCAATCGAAATCACCGCTGGTGCAGTAATTTCCGGGGCATATTTTGGGGATAAGATGTCTCCATTATCAGAAACTACAAACTTAGCCGCTGCGGTCGGGGAAGTTAGTTTGTTTGACCACATTAAGAATATGATTTGGACCACAGCTCCAAGCTTGATTATTGCTGCAATCATTTTCTCGGTACTTGGTTTTAATTATGCCGGTAACAATGGGGATTCAGCCGTATCATCAATGCAATTAATCAATGACTTAAAAAAGTACTACGACATCTCATTAGTAAACTTAGTCCCATTAGTCGTGTTGATTACCCTTACAATCATGCGCTTACCAGTACTTATCATTATCTTTATTAGTATTGTCGTCGGGGCATTGGTGGCGTTATTACTCCAAGGTCCTGCCATTGCTGCTACCTTCGAACACGCTAACGAACTTTCATCTAACTTAATTTCCATTTGGAAAGCAAGCTTCAACGGCATTGAAATGTCTACTTCCAACCAAGAACTTAATGAACTTTTAAGTGGTGGTGGGATGAATAGCATGCTTAACACTATTTTCCTTATTATTGCCGCTCTTTCCTTTGGGGCCACTATGGAAACTACTGGTAGCATTACCTATATGATTGGCCACCTCCTTAAGATTGCCAAAACCACCGCTAGAGTCTTGATTGCCACCGTGCTTTCATGCGTTGGTCTTAACATCGTAACTGGTGACCAATACATGTCTATCATTATGCCAGGCCGTATGTACAAACGCGCTTATAAAGAATTAGGCTTAGGAAATTTAGCCTTAACCCGTAACCTAGAAGACGGGGCCACGATCACTTCTGTTTTAGTACCATGGAATACTTGTGCAGTTTTCGTATCCGGCGTACTTGGGGTCTCAACCTTTAGCTACTTACCTTACTGTTTCTTTAATCTTCTAAGCCCAATTATTGCTATTCTCTTTGCTATTTTTGGTATCAAGATTGTCAAAGCTGTAGCTGAAAAGAAGAGCGAACCTGAAACTGAAGTTGAAGCTTAGGCTTAAACCTAGAAGGTTAAATTATGCCTTAATTTAACTGAACTCGGCAAGAAGTCTCCCACCTCTAAGGTGGTGAGATGAATTGCCGAAATCTACTTGACAGCTTTCTAAACATTATGCCATAATGTATTCAGTCGAATACAGGAGAAAGGCTGAAATACAATGAAATTAGATAGTAATGCACATTCAGTATTTTTGATGTATTATCATCTTGTGCTTGTTGTAAAATATCGTAGAAAAATTTTCGATAATGTCGTATCGGACAGAGCCAAAGAAATATTTGAGTATATTGCACCAAAACACAATATTACGTTGCAAGAATGGAATCATGACATAGACCATGTTCATATTTTGTTCAAGGCTCATCCGAATACTGAAATAAGCAAATTTATAAATGCATATAAGAGTGCAAGCAGTAGATTACTCAAAAAAGAATTTCCTGAAATACGTCAAAAACTATGGAAAGAATACTTCTGGAGTCAAAGTTTCTGCTTGCTTACAACAGGTAGTGCACCAATAGATATAATTAAGACATACATTGAAAGTCAAGGTGAAAAGTATTGAACAAAGCCTATAAATTCAGAATATATCCAAATTCAGAACAGCAAATAATGTTTGCCAAAACCTTTGGTTGTGTACGTTTTATTTATAATCATATGCTTGCAGATAAAATTAAGCATTATGAAGAAACCAAACAAAAGTTAAATAATACACCTGCACAATACAAGAATGAGTTTGACTGGTTGAAAGAAGTTGATAGTCTTGCTTTGGCAAATGCACAAATGAATTTACAGACGGCATTTAATAACTTTTTTTGTTCTCCTAAAGTTGGGTTTCCTAAATTCAAGTCAAAGAAATCTAATCGTAGAAGTTATACCACAAACAGCGTGAATGGAAATATTAAAATATCTAACGGACTACTTACACTTCCTAAGGTCGGAAAAATAAAACTTAAACAGCATAGGCAAATTCCATCAGATTATGTCTTAAAATCCGTTACAGTATCGCAAACTCCAAGTGGAAAGTATTATGCAAGTATTCTGTATGAGTACGAAAATCAAGTACAGCAGATAACTCCGCAGACTTTCTTAGGTTTGGATTTTTCTATGCATGAATTGTATAAGGATAGTAGCGGCAATGAACCCGAATATCCACGATATTATCGCAAGGCTGAAAATAGACTTGCAAGAGAACAAAGGAAATTGTCTCTTATGCAAAAAGGTGGCAACAATCGAAATAAACAGCGTGTCAAAATCGCAAGTCTTCACGAAAAGGTTGCAAATCAGCGTAAAGATTTCTTACATAAACAGTCAAGGCAGATAGCCAATGCTTATGATTGCGTATGTATAGAAAATCTTGATATGAAAGCAATGTCAAAAAGTTTGCATTTTGGTAAATCTGTTTGTGATAACGGTTGGGGAATGTTCACAACATTTCTTGCGTATAAACTTGCAGAACTTGGAAAACAACTTGTTAAGGTTGATGGATTTTTTGCAAGCAGTCAAACTTGTTCTGTATGTGGTTATAAAAATACTGAAACTAAAAACTTATCTGTCAGAGTTTGGGATTGTCCGAATTGCGGTACTCATCACGACAGAGATGTAAATGCTGCTATAAATATAAAAAATGAAGGTATGCGGTTAGTAGCTGCATAAATTCAAAACATAAAACCGTGGGATACACGGGGTTAGCTCGTTGATACTGTACTCATTAGAGTGCTTGAGCGAGAACTGAACCTATCTTATCGGTGGGAAGCCCCCACCTCTATAGGTGGGGGAGGATGTCACTGCAGAACTATTGAGTTCTATTTGAGATGAACAACAGACTAAAACTAAAAGAGATTAATACCTTCAGGAAGAGGAAAATCTGGAATAGCTTTAAAACTCATTTTTTGGCCCGTGCGTGGATGGAAGAAGGTTAAAAAGCCAGCATGTAAATATAAGTGTGGCGCCATAGCCCGAATTTCTGGGGTTGCATATAAATGGTCGCCCAAAATAGGATGACCTAATTCTTTCATGTGAAGACGCAATTGATGAGATCTACCGGTATGTGGTTTTAATCGCACCAAGGTCTTTTCTTGGTCAGAATAGAGGCAGATGTAATGCGTGATGGCTACACGGCCATTTTCATAGTCAACATGCTGTAATGGTCGGTGTTCCCAATCTACACAAATTGGAAGATTGATGACCCCTTCTGGTTTTTCTGGAGTGCCGGCAATCCATGCAAAGTAAACCTTTTCTGTTTTGCGTTCTTGAAATTGCTTACCTAGTTTGCCTGCGGCCACTTTATGTTTGGCGACAACGATAATGCCGGAAGTGCTCATATCAAGGCGATGTACCGCTTGGGCTTCAGGGCTGTTTACTCTGACGCGACTTAAGACACTATCGTTGTGTTCAATTTTCTTACCAGGGACACTTAACAAACCAGATGGTTTGTTAACCACGATAATATCTTCATCTTCGTAGAGAATGTCTAAAAATGGCTCTGTAGGTGGATTGTAGATAAATTCTTGTTCCATGTTGTATCCAATCTGACTGCTCCCACGGACAAGCCCTTGGGGTTCTGATTGAAGTGTAGCTTGTAATCGTACACCATTTTCAGGCTTTGGAG
>OIYP01000995.1_pt1 | contig 15738 bp, 14 predicted proteins | sample 1588261 | NCBI WGS metagenome assembly OIYP01 (sample SAMN03283293) | human gut metagenome | biome: human-associated habitat; material: feces | host: Homo sapiens | place: Peru | collected 2012
AAAAGAGGGGGAAAAGGTAAGCCGTCCGCAGGACTTATTTTTAAAGGGGTTGTTTCGTTTTTTTTTTTGTTAAAATTTTGATAATTCGCGTTGGATATACCCGGATGTATCCGGTATATAAAAATGCGTATAAAAGGCCGTTTTGGTCGTTTGTACAAGGATAAAAAATGAAAAAAATCACACTTATCTCCGCCTGTATGCTGTTATTTACAGCCGTCAATGCGGAGCAGATGCAGTTTGTAACCACCATGTCCGCCCCGGTGGGTAACTTTGCTCACTTGGACGCGGCAGACTCCACACACGTTACGCGTGTGGGCAAAGATGGGGATAGCAGCAGCGGATATCTTAACTTTTGTAATACGCGCTCTAGCGTGGGGAATATTATCATCAAAGGGGCGGGGGCGTATTTAAAACAAATAGATATCCAAAACGGAACAACCTTGGGATCTATCAATACGCCCGAATACCGTTTGGGTGAAAACCTGAGCATAGAAAACGGCGGAATGGTAACGGCGGGGCGCGTAATGGCGAATGATGTTACTTTTAAAGATACGAATTTCCATAAGAGTAACGTAGCAAATACTATTTACGGAAACGACGTAGCCGTAATGGGTGGGAAAACAGATAATATGGATATTTCCGGCACCGCCAAAATTACCAAGGGTGCGCAAAACTCAGCGAACCTGGGGGAAGAACTATGGTGGGATAACCAATACGCGAGTGATTATGATGCTTCCGGCAACAAGAAAAGCAATGGCAAAACCTACACCTCATTTTTGCTTAAAAGCAAAAATGGGACCAATTCTACCACGAAAGAGGATGAAGGTATCTGTACGACTTGGGTAAAAGAAGGAACTCCTTTTTATGTAGTGGCTCCTTGCCAAGAGTGCGCGACCGAAGGGGCAAGTGCTTCTGGAAATGATGGAGATTCTTGCGATGAGGTTATTGCAAAACAATTTAATCCTGACACCTCACATATTAATTTGATTTCAAAAAAGGAGAAAGTTTGTTATGACATTTACCCAACCACTTTTCCAACTTATATGCAGGGTATTCCAGACAGGGTTAGTGGGATTGATTTATGTTGGGCCACTGGAGACTGGAGTTCTTCTTTTCACGATTACAATATTGAGGAAATCAATCTTGCACAAGATTTACCAAATAATGGACATAATGGAACTCCTTATGTGCGAAACAATTTAAAAGTATTTGCTTCAAATTATTTAAGCGCAGAGGAAAAACAAAATGGTACTTTCTGGGCGTGTTATTATGACGCGTCGGACACCACAGTATTTTATAAAGCCGTTTATGTGAAACAAAAATGGGTATGTAAATAACCAAGATACTGATAATATTTATTTTCTCCGCAGTATGCGGAGATTTTTTATGCTTTTCCGCGCACCAAAGGGAGCCTTGGAACTGGTAAAATATATCATATGAATTTACTTTTGTCCGCCCCGGCGTTAAACGTGTATGAACAAATGGCTTTGGACGAGTGCCTTGTGCGCACCCGCCCGAATGACATTACGCTGCGCTTTTACCGCTGGACGGACAGCCCCGCTGTTACTTTTGGTTATTCCCAATTCGCGCACGAAGTGAAAAAAACACTTGCGGCGCGTGCCTTTTGGGGTCCGTATGCCCGCCGCCCCACGGGGGGAGGAGTGGTTTTTCACCAAAGCGATTTGACCTTTTCCTTGGTGTTTGTATCAGCCGAACGTCCAAGCGATATTTATAAAAAGTTTCATCATTTTATTTTGGCGGAACTTGCCGCGCGCGGGATAAACAGTATGTCATTTAATAAGGTGTTGCCCGCTTCCGCCTATGCTCCCAGCGTAAACCATACGGCTAGTGCCTGCTTTATAAATCCGGTGGAAAATGATTTACTGTCGGCGGACGGACATAAGATTTTGGGCGGGGCTATCCGCCGTTTTGGCCAAACCGTGTTGTACCAAGGTTCTTTACAAGTTCCTGACGGGAGGGAGAACCCTCTTTATAAAAATGCCGTTATCGGTGCCGTGCGGAGTTTTTTAGGTGCAGATTTGCGCCCGTGCGGTGCGAGTGCCGCCTTGATTTCCTCGGCGCGCCGCTTGGCCAATGAACAATATAAAACCCTTGCCTGGACGGAGAAATTTTAATGCTTTGGCGCCCGATAAAATTTTTATTTGCACTTATTTTGCTCCCTACGGCTTTTTTTACACTCTTGGAGACAGGTAAAATCTTGTGTGCGGTATTGGGCAATTTGGGTGCGGCACTCAGTTTTGTTTTAGGGGTTCTTATTTACTGCGGTATTCATTACGGATATTATAATTTTTCCCGCTTGTATGTTTTCGGGCACGAAATGACTCACGCGCTCGCCGCGCTTGTGTGCGGGTACCGTATTAAAGATGTATCCGTCGGCCAGGATAGCGGATATGTAAAAATGGATAATTGTAATGCGTTTGTGGTGCTGGCTCCGTATTTTGTGCCGCTGTATGTGATTGCGGCGGCCCTGCTGTATGCCGTAACCGATTTGTTTGTAGATTTAACTCCTTACCGGCAGGTGTTTTTATTTGTCATCGGTTTTTTGACCGCGTTTCACTTTGTGCAAACTTTTAAAACCTTGTTTGAAGCCGACCAGCCCGATTTAAAAATTGCAGGCGGGAAAATTTTTTCCGGCGTGATGATTACGCTGTCCAATTTGGTAGTATTGGCGGTGGTATTAAAGGCCTTGTTCCCGGAAACGGTTTCTTTGGTATCGGCCGGGAAAAATATCTTGGCGGGAACCGTCAATATCTGGCGAATTATAGTAAACTATATAGTAGAGAAAATGGTAAATTCCGGCAAATAATATGGGTAAGCAAAACAAAAAGAAAGGATTTTTTCGTTGGTTGTGGCGGTTTTTCAAATCGTGCTGCATTTTAAGTTTGCGCACGGTGTTGTTTACGGCTATGTTTTTAATGCTTATCTGTGCGGGGCTGTGGCTGCTGTTTTTAAAAACCTTTAACGCCCAGCATATTAGCGAAATTATTACCGATGAATTACAGCGCCGGCTGGACCGCCCTGTCGTTATTTCTTCACTTGATTTAAAATTTATAAATACGCTTGAATTAAAAGGTTTTGCTGTGTTGGATACAGACGGTGAACCCGGCAAGGCTTTTGTTTCGGCAGAATCTGTAACGCTTCGTTTTAATATGCTCCCGCTTTTAAACCAACAGTTGGTGATTGATGAGGTGTCCTTGAACGCCCCCCGGTTTAATGTGGTGCGCAAGGCGGACGGCACTTATAATATGCCTCAAATCCGCGTGCCGGAGGAACGCTCCGTCTATACAAGCGAACTGACAGGCAAAAAATTTACCGTCAGCGTAGAGGATTGGACAGTCAAAAACGGCGTGGTAAGTTACAAGGATTTGGGCGCCGGCCTTTCCCACGCGGTATATGGGCTTAATGTCCATTTTGAGCGTCTCCGCTTTAATGAACTGTCGCGCTTTTCGGCGGAAATGGTGCTCCGCAATAAGTGGGGGGACAACATTTCGGATATGGAAATTAAAGGCACGGGACACGTTAATTTTGCAGATTTTGAATGGCAGAATTTTGCCCTGCGCAGTTTGCGTACGCAGGTATATTTATTCCAAAAGCCTGTGGATATTTTATTAGATTTGGATAATTTGAGAACCCCCTATTTTAATATCAAAGCCTCCGTTCCTGCCTTTGAAGACAAGGACTTATCCCTTTTCCACGCCGAAAAGGGCCGTTTTTCTATTCCCAAGGCCACGCTTACTGCCAAAGGCGTGCTGACAAACGGTTACCGTTTATTGAAATTAAACCAACTGACCGCCAATGCGGCAGACGTAAAATTGACGGCTTCCGGTGCGGTGGATTTGGAAAAAGCCCCCTTTGAGGCCGATTTGCAGGTATCCACCAATTTCTTCAATTTAGCCGACAAAGAAAAATATTATCCGTTTATTGCTAAATATAAACTGACCGGCCAAGGTGCTTTGGCGGGCCGGATTACGCATACTTCCGGCAAGTATGCGCTTCCGCTTGTTACCGCACAGGTTAAAGATGCTTCGGCCTTGCTCTATGGCTTTAAGGCCGATAACATTACCGGTGAGTTCCAAGCCAAAAAAGATTTTACCGATTTGTATGCCGCTACAACGGACGGAAAGGTAACGGTGGACCGTTCGGTATTTGAAAAACTAAATTTAAGTGCCAGTTGGCGCAAGGGCAATTTGTATGCGAATATAGCCTCGTGTGAGTTAAACGGTGTACCGTTTAAAATGAATTTGTCTGTTAGAAATTTAAAAAGTGCCCGGCGTAAAATTCGCACATCTATTTATTGGAAACACCTGGACCCGATGGCTTTTATTGAAACGGTGCGGGATTTTGTAACGGTTATTGTGCCGCTCACCAAACACGGCGGCAAATTTAAAGCCCCTGTGGACGGGCCGCTTGCCTGGCTGCGCAACTTTCGCGACCGCCTGCCCGGCTTTATGCCCAACTTTGCAGGGACGCTGACGGCAGATACTTTTTCCACACAGGTATTATCGGGGAATCGTTTTAGCGCGGAATTTGATTTTACGGGTTTTAAGGCCGGGATGAAGCAACTTTCCGGTCCTTTGCACGCGCGGTTAGAGGGCGGAGTGATTCACCAAATGGAAAAATGGGCCGAAGAACAGCAGGCACTTAACATTACCTTCCAGCCGTTTTTGATTATGCACCGTATGGAACGTGCGGGAAGTTTTAAGGTGGGACAGGTGCTTAAAGATGTGCCGTTTACCGATATGGCCGCCTCGGTAGAATTTAATAAAGGGCCGATGACGGTGAACAATGCCTACACGGTGGGTCCTACTCTTTCCGCCGCGGTCAGCGGTTGGACTAACTGGGTGGACGAAAATTTTGATATCATAATATGGACGATGTTTACCAACACGTCGCGTTCCGGCGCGTTGGCTGAAAACCTAACGGACGAGTCGGGAAATCCGGCATTGGCGTTTAGGGTGTCGTCGTCAATGTTAAAGCCGAAACTGGAAATGCTGCGCGCCAAAAAAACGGGCAAAACGATACGCGCCGCCCAGGAAAAAGGCGTACCGACAGATTTTAGTGCCGCAACTAAATTTATCCAAGGAGATTTTAATGCCAAGAAATAATATGGACGTACTGTGCCTGTTGCAAGAACACGGTGCCATTTTAGAAGGACATTTTGTAATGCCGTCGGGCTTTCACAGCCAGACGTATATTCAAACCTCGCTCTTAATGCAGCACCCTAATTTAGCGCAAAAAATTGCGGGGGCGTTGGCGGATAAATTTACCAAGCCGGCAGATGTGGTGATGGCGCTTACGCCGTCCGATTCCGTCTTGGCGCAGGAAGTGGCCCGCGCCCGCGGCGTTCGTGCTATTTTTGCCTCGCGCGACGACAACGGCGAAATGGTTTTAAAGCATAATTTTACTGTAAAAGAAGGTGAAAACGTACTTATTGTGGACGACGTGGCCGTTTCCGGACGCAAAATTAATAAGGCTATTGACCTGGTGGGTAAACTGGGAGGCAACGTAATTGGCGTGGGGGTGATTGTGGACCGTTCTATGGGTTATTTGCCCTTGTCTGTGCCGCTTCGCTCGCTTTTGTCTTACCCGATGCAGACTTTTACGGCAAAGGAATGCCCGCTGTGTGCGGCCAAATTGCCAATTACTCCGGTAGAAGAGGTTTCTAAAAATTAATATGATTCAAATTACCTTAAAAGTAAAAGAAGAAAGGCGGCTCTTGGCGGGCCATTGGTGGGTTTTTTCAAACGAAATTGACGGTTTGGATACGTCTATTGAGCCAGGCTCTCTGGTGCGTGTCGTCAGCCACGAGGGCAAACAGGTGGGCATTGGGTTTTTCAACCCGCACAGTTTAATTGCCGTGCGCTTGCTGATGAAGGGCGAGGGCGAACTGCCGGAAGATTTTGTATTTGAAAATATAGATAATGCGTATGCTTACCGCAAGGAAATCGGCGTGCGTAAATACGGTCGTATGTGCTATGGCGAAGCCGATAATATGCCGGGGTTGGTGATTGACCGCTACGGCGATATTTTGGTCATAGATGTATTGACGGCGGGTATGGAAAAATTAAAGCCTGAAATCACCAAGGCCGTGCAAAAGATTTTTAAGCCCAAAGGCATTTATTACAAGAACGACAGCGCCTTCCGCGCGTTGGAAGGGCTGACCAATACGCCCGAAATCCTTGGCGAAGTGCCTGAAACTGTGGAAATTGAAGAAAACGGCGTAAAGTATATTGTTCCTATCCGCGGAGGACAAAAGACGGGTTTTTATTTTGACCAGCGCGAAAACCGCGAATTTTTGAAACCGTATTTTAAAGATAAACTGGTGCTGGATTTGTATTCCTACATCGGGTCTTTTGGTATTACGGCCGCCTTGGCCGGTGCCAACCAGGTGTGGGGGTGCGATTCCTCCGCCACGGCGGTAGAATTTGCTAAAAATAATGCCGAATTAAACGGCGTATCCGACCGCGTGGTATTCCACCGCGACGATGCCGAACGCTTGCTCTCGGCAATGAAGAAAGGCGAACTGCCCGACCAGCCCGATATGGTGCTGTTGGACCCGCCCGCCTTTGTCAAAAGCCGCAAGGCTTTGCCGCAAGCCGTGGGGCTTTATGTAAAACTCGTTAAAATGGCCTTAGAGGGTATTAAAACGGGTGGATATTTGGCATTTTCCACCTGTTCGCACCATATTTCGCGCGAACTGTTTGTGGATATTATCCGCCAAGGCGTGAGCAAATCGGGCCGCAAGGCGGTATTGGTGGAACTGCGCGGACAAGCCAAAGACCACCCGGTGCTTATCGGTATGCCGGAAACGGAATATCTGCATTTTGCGCTTATCCAGTTGCGCTAGGAGGAAATTTTTAAGCAGTAAAAATTTAATCTGTTTTTGGAACCATAGCAGATATGGTGTGTAACCGCTTAGGCGGTACGCAAACAGTCCAAAAGCAGTCGTTTTAGGTTCAAAGGCAAAAGGACTAATTACCCTTTTTCTTTTGGGCCGAGTGTTTGCCGTCCTTTGGGCGGCAAACCACGGCTGTTGTATGGGGCTACCTGTTTGCGGCTCCGTGCAATCAGTCGTTTTTTATGTGCGGAGCCTGATAAAAAAGGAGCGTTCGTATGAACAAGCAAACAGGCTTCACATTAATAGAATTGTTGGTGGTAGTGTTAATTATTGGTATTTTGGCGGGGGTGGCTTTGCCACAGTACGAAAAGGCTGTGGAAAAATCTCGGGTGGCTGAGGCAAGGCTTATGTTAAATACAATGTACAAAAATAGAGCCTTGTGTGAATTAAGCACACCGGGAGAATGTGGAACTGCCGAGTTTTTAGAGCCGGAAATTGAATATCCAGTGAAACCTGATTTTGAGGGTAATCATACTTGCGTAGATCCGGCTTGTTTCCGTACGAAATATTGGGATTATGGAACAGACGGAGAGTCTTATTATGCCAACCGTATTATGAATGTAAATAGCGGGGATTATGTCTATTATTTAGGCTTTGATTACCCAACCGATCCTGCCACTAATTTGTATTGCGACAACAATGGTGATGACGGCAAAGATTGGTGCAAAATGGCAGGATTTTCCGACTAATAGTTTTTTCTTGAACCGTCATTCCCGAGTGTTGGAGTCGGGAATCTGTTGTTAGTTGTTGTCGTTCCCTTACAGTACGGCAGATCCCCGACTAAAACCCTCGGGGATGACAATTACAATTCGGAATTTCTATAATAAAAAACCCCGCCAAAAGCGGGGTTTTTTAACAAAAGGAAAATGCCGAGGGACAGGATCGAACTGTCGACACCTGGTTTTTCAGACCAGTGCTCTACCACTGAGCTACCTCGGCATTACCTAAATATAATACAAAATTTAGAACACTTCGGCAATATTTTCTGCGTTCTACGACGGAGAAAAATATTTTATTTCATTAAAAATGGCAATTTTTTAGCAAAATTTCCGCTACTTTTTCAAAAAACACTTGGTCCTCTTGGCTAAAACGGCCCTTGTGCGGGGAATCAATATCCAACACGCCTAAAATCACGCCATTTTTGATAAGCGGTACCACCACTTCACTTTGCGAGGCCGAATCGCACGCAATATGCCCCGGAAATTGGTGGACGTCCGGCACAGACACGGTTTTACGCAGTTGCACGGCTGTCCCGCATACGCCGTGTCCTACGGAAATCCGCACGCAGGCTGGCTTCCCTTGAAATGGCCCCAGTACTAGCACACCCTCTTTTAGCAAATAGAAACCCGCCCAATTTAATCCCGCCAGTCCGTTATACACGAGGGCCGCTGTGTTAGCCATATTGGCAACAGAGTCCGTTTCGGCGGATAATAAGGCCTCTAACTGGGTGAGTAAAGTGTTTTTATCCATAAAATTATTGTAGCAAAAAAGGGTGTTTATTATTGCGCTTGCACTGGCAAAAGTCATATACTTTATATATGGGTTTTTCCGGTTCTACCCCCGGACCCACAGGAGAATTATGCCAAGAATTGAAGTGGACGCGAATAGATGTAAAGCCTGTTATCTGTGCGTCAGCGCTTGCCCTAAAAAATGCTTGGGCAAAGCCGAAACCATTAGCAAAAAAGGGTATTTCCCTGCCGTTATGGAACGTCCGCAGGACTGTATCGGCTGTAAGATGTGCTATATGATGTGCCCCGATATTGCCATTACGGTAATTAAAGAATAACGATTTGAGGATTTTATACCTATGACTGAAAAAACATTAAGAAAAGGCAACGAAGCCTTGGCCGAAGGTGCTATCCGTGCGGGTTGCCGCTTTTTTGCCGGGTACCCGATTACCCCTCAAAACGAAGTGCCGGAATTTATGTCTGCCAATATGGCTGATGCCGGCGGTTCGTTTGTCCAGGCCGAAAGTGAAATCGCCGCTATCAATATGGTGTATGGCGCGGCCGCTACCGGAACCCGCAGTATGACGTCATCTTCCTCTCCGGGTGTCAGTTTGAAGCAGGAAGGTATTACTTATTTAGCCAGCGCCGATTTGCCTTGCCTGATTGTAAACGTAATGCGTGGCGGACCGGGGCTTGGCAGTATTGCCGGTGCGCAAGGGGATTATTTCCAGGCCACGCGCGGCGGCGGTAACGGGGATTATCATATTATCGTTTTGGCTCCGAACTCCGTAGAAGAGTTGGGCAATTTCCCGAAACTCGGCTTTGACTTGGCCGAAAAATACCGTATGCCTTGTATGATTTTAGCCGATGGTATTTTGGGGCAGATGATGGAAAGTATGTCCTTTCATTTTGACCCTGTGGACCCCAACCAATTAGGTAAGTTTGATTGGGCGGTAGATATCAATAAAAACGGAAAAAAGAAGAATAATGTTTTTTCCTACAAGGGCGATAATTTGATTGCCGACGTGGTAGAACGCGCTAAACGCTACGGCTTGATTGAACAGACCGAAACCCGCTGGGAAGAACGCAATACGGAAGATTGTGATGTGCTGTTGGTCGCGTATGGCTTGTCCTCCCGCGCGTGCTTGGAAGCCGTAAACAAAGCCAAAGAGGAAGGCTTAAAGGTTGGCCTCTTCCGCCCGGTTACGTTATGGCCGTTCCCGTCCAAGCGTTTGGCGGAACTGTCTTCCAAAACCAAAGCCATCGTGTGCGTGGAGCAGAGTTTGGGCCAGTTGGTGCAAGATGTAAAACTGGCTGTAAACGGCAAAACACCCGTTTATTTAAATGCCTATCCGGCCGGAGGGCAACCGGACGGTTCTACCATTTTAACTGCCGTGCGCTCCGCGCTTACGGGCAAAAAGGACGGCTTGTTTGATTTGCAAGAACACGCCGCCGGGTTTACCTACAACTGCCAGCGTGATACCACCCTGGGTATGCAGGGCGACCTGAAAGGAGGCAAATAGATTTATGACGATTTTAGCCAAAAAACCCGCCAGTTTAACTGACGTGCCAATGCACTATTGTCCCGGCTGCGGACACGGCATTGTGCACCGCTTAATGGGCGAAGTGTTTGATGAACTCAACATTGCGGACCGTGTAATCGGCGTGGCCCCGGTGGGCTGTGCCGTGTTTGCGGATTCCTACTTTGCGTGCGATATGGTGCAGGGCGCGCACGGACGCGGTCCGGCGATTGCTACCGGTGTAAAACGCTCCAAACCGCAGGCGATTGTATTTTCCTATCAGGGCGACGGCGACCTCGCTTCTATCGGTATGGCCGAAATTGTGCACGCCGCCGTACGCAGCGAAAACATTACGGTCATTTTTATCAATAATGCCATTTACGGTATGACGGGCGGACAAATGGCCCCGACCACATTGGTCGGCCAGGTGGCTACTACCGCCCCCAAAGGCCGCGACCCCAAATTGCAGGGTTGGCCGATTAATATGTGCGAAATGCTCGCGCAGATTACGGGTTCCAAATACTTGGCCCGCGTGGCTGTGGACTGCCCGCAGAACGTAATGAAAGCCAAACAGGCAATCAAAAAAGCGTTTGAAAACCAGGTAAACGGAGTCGGTTTCTCTATGGTGGAAGTGCTTTCCCAATGCCCGACCAATTGGCACGCCAGCGTGCCGCAGGCATTGGAATTTGTGCGTACCAAAATGATGCCGCAATATCCGTTGGGTGTATTTAAAGACGAGGGGGCGAAATAATGTATCAAGGTATTAGAATCGCCGGATTTGGCGGACAAGGTGTTATTTCTGCCGGGATTTTGCTCGCACAGGCGGGTGTGGAAAACAAAAAGAACGCCAGTTGGTTGCCGTCTTACGGGCCGGAAATGCGCGGCGGTACGGCTAACTGTTCCGTAGTTGTGTCGGACGGAGAGGTTTATACACCGATTGTGTCTGCACCGGATACAGTTATTATTATGAACGAGCCGTCCTTGCCCAAGTTTGAGCCTTTGCTTAAAAAAGGCGGACTAATGATTATTAACAGTTCGCTGATTAATTCCCGCCCTACCCGCACGGATATCAAAGTGGTGTGCGTGCCGTGCAATAAAATTGCCGAGGAGTTGGGGATGGACCGCATTGCCAACTTGGTGGCATTAGGTGCTTTTATTAAATTGACGGGTGCCGTTACGCTGGAAAGCGTGGCACACGCGATGAAAAAGGTTTATAAACGCGCCAAGCCGGAAATGCTGGAACTGAATAAAAAAGCGTTGCAAGCCGGTTTTGATGCCGTCAATTAATCTTAAAAAGATAGTGATTGACCGAGAAGGGCCAAACATTACGTTTGGCCCTTTTCTTTGTACTATCTAAAAAAGGGAAGACGGTTTTGTCTTCCCTTTGTGGCATTAGGTGATAAGTATGTACAACTCCGGGCGGCTGTAATGCCAAGGACAGCGGCCCTATCCCCCTGCTGTTCGGTTCCCCTGCTGTTATTGTAAGTATAAATGGATTTTTTGAATTTGCCTATGGTTAAAAAGGGTTAGTTTCCCGCCGTTCGTATGAGGAGGCAATCCAAGTAAATACTATCCCCGGGACTGCCGCTAAACAGCACAAAAGTACCGCGGCTTTTAATCCCCACGCATCAGAAACTTGCCCGATAAGTACCGGGGATAACGCATCTCCCAAGGCGTGAATAATAAAAATATTAACGGCAAAAGCCATAGAACGTACCGGCGCGCGTGTGGCGGAAACAAGGGCTGCCGCCACCGGGCCGGTGGGCAGAAATAAACAAGTAATGGCTAGCCCAAAGCAAATCAGGGCGCAAATAACGGAGCCTGTGTGTATGCCTATCCAGGCAGGGGGCAGTAATCCCGCTAACGCAAGCCCGATTACCCAAAAGTAGGACTTGGGAGAAAAGGGAAGCATTTTATCGGCCCATTTACCGCCTAAATAAGTTCCTGCCGCCCCGCACAAGACGACCAGCATCCCGAAAATGGCTCCCGCACGCGCTACGTCCATTTGCAAATAACGGTGCAAATAAGTGGGCATCCAGGCTGACAGCCCCCCAATGATAAACGTAATCATTGCGTGCGCCAAACAAATAAATAAAAAGGGTTTGTTTTTAAGGAGGGCAGTATATTCTTTCAGGTGCGGAATTTCGGCTGGTTTTTGGGACAGGCGCCGTTTGTCCTTTAATTGGGTAAACGCTAAAAAACCTAAAAACAGACCCGGTATGCCCGCCAGCATAAAGGCGGCTCTCCACCCCCAATGTTGGCCGATAAGCCCGCCCAGCAAATATCCAAGCGCACTCCCGGCGGGTAACGCCAGCCCGAAACAGGCCAAGGCGGTGGCGCGTTTTGTTTTAGGGAAATGCTCTGCCAAAAACGGCTGTGCAAGCGTGGTGAATCCGGCTTCCCCTACTCCGATAAGCCCTCGCGTAAAAAGCAGGGAGATATAGCCTTTTGCGGCGGAACAGGCCAAGGTAGCCGCGCTCCAAATAAGCGCGCTTGCGCCAATCCATTTTTGGCGCGGGGTTCTGTCGGCAAAGTACCCCACAAATGGGGCATAGAACATATACACCAGCATAAACGCGGAGGCCAATGCCCCCAAGTGCATATCATTTAAACGAAGTTCGGCTTGCAGGAGGGGGAAAACCGAATAAAGCACTTGCCTGTCTATATAATTAAACAGGTTGAGTAAAAAAAGAATCCAAAACAGTTTTTTCGCGTTCATAGTGCTTTAAGTATTTTATAAAATATATACTATTAAAAGCCGGAGCAAATTTATATAATAAACTATCTTTTAAGAAAGGGGAATTGTATGAAGAAAGGTTTTACGTTAATTGAACTGTTGATTGTAATGGTAATTGTAGGCGTATTGGTAACGGTCAGTCTGCCCAAATACCGCGCGTCTATGGAGCGCGGCCGCGCAACGGAAGGGATTAACAATGTCCGTGCAATTAGCGACGCGGTAAATGCCAAATATGTAATGAACGAAAATTCGTATTCCCTTGCGGGTTTGACGGATTCCAACGGAAATGTAACCGGGGTGGATATGACTAAGAGCGTTAATTTTTCAACACCTAAGATGACCCTCTCCTCCGGCACGGTAACTGTTACCACTACGCGTACGGGCAGTTATACGCTTACGGCGACTAACCAAAACGGTGAACTTATAAGCATTGAGTGCACGGGGGATGCCGAAACCTGCCAAAATATAGGTATGGAGAAAAATTCCTCCGGCAAATATGTATTGCCTTTGTAAGCGGCCCTTTTGTAAAAAAACTTGTAAAAAACCCGCCAGCCGGCGGGTTTTTTTGTCTAATTCAAGCGGTTTTGGCGCAAGGCTTCAAAAAGCACAATCGCCGCCGACGAGGAAAGATTGAGCGAACGGACGGGGCCTGTCATAGGTATTGTAAACAGACGGGTTCGGTAGCGTTCGTAAAATTCCTTGGGCAGTCCGCACGATTCAGCGCCAAAGATAAGGAACGCATCGGGTGGAAAAATGGCATCCCAATAAGATTTTTGCCCCTTCGTGGAAAGAAAAAACATTTTTTCCTCTGCTGGTTTTTCGGCTTCCAAAAAAGCATCCCACGTTTCGTAACGGCGGTAATCCAAATTGGGCCAATAGTCCAGGCCCGAGCGGCGGATTTCCTTAGATGCAATTTTAAAGCCGAGTTTTCCCACTAAATGCAGCCGAGTATTGGTGGCTACGCACGAACGGCCGATGTTGCCCGTGTTAAAGGGAATTTCGGGGTTTATAAGCACGATATTTAGCATAATTTTTATTGTGTCATTGCCGGCGTGGACCGGCAATCCAGTTTGTTTATAAAGAAAAATACAAATCTTTCCATAGTGGGTTATCTTTCTCAATTAGTTGTGTTTTCCAAGCGCGTGTTCATTGCGTTTACTGGCTAAAATATATACCGCATAAGTGGACATAACTTATAAAAGACCTGGATTGCCGGTCCACGCCGGCAATGACAGATTAATTAGACGAGCACTATAAAAAACGGCCGGAAAAGTCCGGCCGTTTTTATAAGAATAACCTTATTCTTCCCAACGGATAAAGAGCGGAGTCAGAACGCTGGGGATATTCGTGTTATAGGGTAATACACGCAAGGCATAGTCCTGGCGACCGCTGTTAAGCGGGGACATAGATACTTCATAAGTGTAAGCATCTCCGTCTTTGCCGGTGCAGGTCATATCAATAGCATCTTCCTTAACAATGTCGCCCAGTGTTCCGCGTTGGCCCAAGTAAAGTTCTACTTGTATGTCTTCCGGAGCCAGTCCGCCCAAGACCACGCGGGCTTTAAAGTTTACCTTATCGCCCATTAAAATAGCACTTTCGGGTTGCGGAGTGATATCGGTTACGCCCACGCGATACCAGTTGTCCGCAATTTTACTGCGCCAGGCGGCTACGGCTTCGGCTTTGCCGGGCTCATTTAAAATAAGGCTGTAATTGTTGGCGGGCACATAGAAGCGTTCGTAATATTCCTTTACCATACGGTTTGTGTTGAAGAAGGGCGCGATGTGCTTGACCGATTCCTTCATCAGCGAAACCCACGGCAAGGAATAAGCGGAGCCGACTTCTTTGGCATAGTAAGCGGGGGCAATATCCTGCTCAATTAAGTTGTAGAGCGATTCGGATTCCACCGTGTCGCGTTCTTCGTCGGATTTGTACGTTTCCGGCCCGCCGATAGACCAGCCGAAATCGCACGGCCCCACTTCGTCCCACCAGCCGTCTAAAATAGACAGTGCAAGTGCGCCGTTTAAGGCGGCTTTCATACCGCTCGTGCCGCTGGCTTCCATCGGGCGAATCGGGTTGTTGAGCCATACGTCCACGCCCTGTACCATATAGCGGGCGACGTTCATATTATAGTCCTCCACAAAAACGATTTTGCCTTTAAAGCGCGGGTCGTTTTGTGTCAGGCCGACAATCAGTTTGATAAATTCTTTACCGGCCGTATCCGCCGGGTGCGCTTTACCCGCAAAAACGAATTGGACGGGGCGCTGCGGATTGTTGATGATTTTATCCAAGCGGTTCAAATCTTTAAACAGCAAGGTCGCACGTTTGTAGGTGGCAAAGCGGCGGGCGAAGCCAATGGTCAGCACGTCGGGGCGCAAAACGCTGGAAGCCTTTTTAACGGCCATCACGTCAAATCCTTGGCGGGTAAGTTGGCGTTTTAAACGGCCGCGCACCATATCAATCAGTTTGTTTTTGCGCGCGGTATGGACGTCCCACAACTCGCCGTCGGGGATATTGGTTATATTTTCCCAGGCTTGCGTGTCGGAAGGGTCTACTTCGCCGGTCTGGTTGTTGCCGAATAAATATTTGCGGTACAGTTCGTTGAGTTCGTGCGAAATCCACGAAGAACTGTGAATACCGTTGGTAATGCTGGTTATCGGTACTTCGCTGATAGGCAATTCGGGCCAGAGGTTGTGCCACATTTCGCGGCTTACTTTACCGTGCAGTTTGGCTACACCGTTGCAGAAAGCGGCCAAGCGCAGGGCAACCACCGTCATACAGTAAGTAGCAGAGTTGGCCTTTTCTTTACCTAAGGCTAAAAATTCTTCCCAAGAAATACCCATTTCTTTGGCATAGAAGTCCATATATTTGCGCACGAGGGCGGGGTCAAAGTGTTCGTTTCCCGCAATAACCGGTGTGTGGGTGGTAAATACGGAGGAAGCCCATACAATTTCGCGCGCTTGGGCAAACGTCAGGTTCTTTTCGCGCATAATGTCAATAATGCGTTGGAAAAGCAGGAACGCGCTGTGCCCTTCGTTAATGTGATAAACGGTCGGCTTAATGCCCATAGCATCTAATGCTTTCACACCACCGATACCAAGGACCACTTCTTGGCGG
>OIYP01000999.1_pt1 | contig 15701 bp, 13 predicted proteins | sample 1588261 | NCBI WGS metagenome assembly OIYP01 (sample SAMN03283293) | human gut metagenome | biome: human-associated habitat; material: feces | host: Homo sapiens | place: Peru | collected 2012
GTTGTTTGGTGAGAATCATCTGCTGCAAGGCAATGTCTTTCTGGCAGTTGATGGCGGTAACGAATTGACCGCCCGCTGTTTTATCCGGATTTTGGGTGTAAGAGAACACATTGAAGAAATCCTGCAGTCCTGGTTTCACCGTCTTTTCCGGATTTTCCACATAATCCACCAAGTCTTTTAACCGCCCCTGAATATGCCATAGCTTTGTAGTCGCCATCTACACCGCCTCCTGTAACCGCAGAATCAGCCCGGAAAGCCGCTGCTGTTCCGGCATTGGGAGAAGTGCCGTTATAGTGTACAGTTCTTCCAGCAACTCCCAGAACACATCCGGCGGCCTGGTTCTCGGTTCCCTGCCCAGACAGCACTGCCGGACATACCGGGACACACTCATACCGCAACGCTGGGCATTTCGCTCAATTTTTTCTTTCTCCTTTTGGCTCAGCCGTAGCTGAAGCCTGGTATCATTTTTCTTCATATACCTCCTTTGGTTTGGGTAGTCCACACCCGGAAGCGGTGTGGATTTTGGATTTGTGCCAACAAATCCGATGCTCGTTACCTCTAAGGACATACATTCCAGCCTCATCTGGTTCTTGGTGGGTTCCGTCCCGAACCGGCATCCAGAAGGAAAACTCTCTGGATGCTACTGAGAATACAGGGGAAATGGCTTTTTTCAGCCAATGCCCCCATTTTCTACAGGTTTTTGACCACACAGGAATTGCCGTCTTACCGGATTGCCTATGCGTTGCTGTCAGAAATTGAAAATAATTGCTTCCACTTTTCAACTTTTGACGGTAAAACTCCATTTCAATTGCCCTCAAATGAAGTTTTTCAAGAAATCATCCGCAATTTCCGCACTCGCTTCTTCGAAATTTGCCTTCTGAATAGGGGTTTCCTGTGCTTTTACGGGTACAGTTCCCACAAGCGCCGCCCCGAACAGCTCTTGAATCGTTTCCCGTAGAGACGCATTCACCGTCTGAAGAAAGCGCACCTTTGCCGCCTCCCGGTCAAGGTAGCTTCCATAGGCATTCACCGCATCGATTACAAACCGGCTCATGGATTTCTCCTGGCTGTTCAGGATTTCATTTGCCCGTCTGGCTTCCGGCTTGTCGAGATTCAGGCGGATTTTGATATTTCGGATGTTTCCGCTCATCTTTCACCCTTTCCCAGATAGTACGCCGTCAAAAACTCGTAGCCCTTGGCGGTAGCGCAAATGTCCTTATCGATGGTAACGCGGCTGGTGTCCAGCTTGGCAAAGTTCCGAATCAGGCAGCCTCCACCGCCGACCACATACAGCCGCATGAGGGACGGCGTGTACTCGTGGGCTTGCAGCCGCCGCAGGATGCCATGGACATACTGGGAGGCCGCCGTTTTCATGAGCTTCAGGAAATCCTTTGACACATCCGCCTCGCCGGTACGCAAATACCCCTCCACGATTCCCTCATCCATGACCACCTGGTACTTGTTCATCACCGCTTCCAAAATGGCATTCACGCACTGCTGGGTGCCGAATTTCTCCGTGTACATCCGGCTTGGGTCTGGGCGGCCATCCCGCAGATAGAGCAGATTCATGGTTCCGTTGCCAATATCGCACAGCAGCGTCACGCCCTTCATATCCGCAGCCTTGGCGGCAATGGCGGAGTAGCCCTGCGGGTAGATATCCACACCAACGATGGTTATTTTGTAGTCCACGCCCCGAAACACGAATTGCACTTCCTTGTTTTTCAGCAGGTAAGCATGGTAGGCCGCCTTCTGCTCCTGTACCCAGCTGAGCGGCAGTCCGGCAGAAATGTGGATGCTGGCTTCCGTCAAATTTTCCCGATTTAGCTCCATTGCAATGGCTGCCAGGGTGAGAATGTAGTAATCCTCGTCCAAGGTTTTCTCTGGAATATAGGTTTTGTGGCCCACGCCGATCAGGTAATACCGGTCATTGTAGACCAGCATATTCCCGGTAAACAGCGGCTCCGTATCGTAGGCGGTCAGCCCGGTTGGAAAGCAGTAGTTGGCCGTTTTGATGTTGCCATACCCATGGTCAACACCAATAATGTAAATTCCGTTTTTGTTTTTCAAGTTTTATCTCCTTTTCAAATTATTTTGCGCGTCTATTTGACCTCGCCCCCGTGCGCTCCTGGATTCATCTGATGCCCGACAGCGAATCGGGTCCATGGGAATCTTACCCCTGCGCTTCCGCCCAGCTCCTTCGAGAAGTATCATTGTCCCGCCCCCGCCGTCATCGCCTTGCCGGTTGCCGTCCGGCAGTAGAGGTCAAGGGAATCGCTCGCATTAGAAATGGTCATGGCGCATGGCCTCCCGGCTCAGGTGGGGAAGAATGTATCAGATGAATGAGTATGAAATTGTCAAGGTACATTTGAGAGGGCTTCAGCAAACACCTTTCACTTATCGCGGCGAAAATAGTGTGTTGTTAGGGTGCCTTAAGAAAATTTTTGAGTTTGTGTCCATACGGGAATTCTCGTTCCCCCAAAAGTCCTCTCACTTGGTAGGCCACGAGAAAGGCCAAAACGAAAGCTCGGCGAGAAAGAATTTTAATTTTTGTGAAACACAAATAATTTTCAGATATCCCTCTACTATTCAGTTGGGAACTTTTTAGCCCAAATGGAGAGGTTGAAATAAAAAATTCTTGCGCACCTATTTGAGAAACGCCCTCCATGTGGTAGGCATCGAGAAGAGTCAAAAAATTACATCTCTTGGCGAAAATTTTATTTTCGTGAAATATGCATAATTTTGGTGCAGAGAAATTGTTTACTTTACCCTGCCTTCAGGTTGCCCTAAAAGTCCTCTCAATTGGTAGGCATCGAGAACGGCCAAAACTCAACCTTTTTAACAAAAAACTTTATTTTCGGAAATATGCACAGTTTTTGCAAAGGAAATTATGCATTTCTCCTTGTCTGATAGGCATCTTCCCAAAGTCCCCTCACTTGGTAGGCCACGAGAAGGGCGAAAATGAAAGGTCGCTGAGAAAGATTTTTATTTTTGTGAAATGCGAACAAATTTCAGCTGGCCTGATTGTACATTCCATCGTTTGAACCCCCTCATATATTGAGCCCACGAGAAAGGCCAATTTTTTACATCTACGGTGAACATTTTTTATTTTCGTGCAATGTACACAGTTTTTCAGCATTCAATTGTGCATTCTGCGATTCCAGGAACTATAAAATGCACCGCAAGGGATCAATCACGCAGGCAGAATTTCTTCCGTCTGTGATTTGGCCCCTTGCGGTGCGAATCAATTGCGATAAATGTTCAAATGTAAATCAGTTCGTGTAGGATTATTTCCTCTGCACGGTTCCGAATGTTGTTCATTCGCCGAATCCATTCCAGCTGGTTTTCGGCTTTGAGCTGTTCTGTGACATTTTCCTGCTGTGCCAGCTGAGAACTAAGCTGCAGCTCCATCTTGTTGGCTTGCCTGTCTACTTCCTCCAGATGTGCATTCAACGCGCCCTTCATGAGCATTCCGGTATAGATTCCTTCCCGATGATTTCGTAGATAGCTGTGTCGCAGCATCCCCCAGCGGCCTATTTTGGGGCTTCCCGGGGGAATGAGGTTGGGGACCAGGTAGTCGCCGACTTGGGTGTAGGTGATGGTCATATGGGTACCTCCTTAGATTTTGATAATACCCATATTGTAGTGAAAATATAGGTGCCTATCAAACGTGTCCAGTGCCACTGCCCTATCCCAATATGCCGCTTGCCATGCTTCGAACGGTTCTTTTTAGCACATTATCTAAAATTGGGGCACATCTTACAGAATTGAATTGTAATTATGCTAGAATTGTGATAGAATATACAAGACAATTCATTTCGTTTCATGTCTTAATCATCGTCACATTCTGTGCGGCATGTAAAACAGATTAGGGGGAATCCACATGGCAGGAAATACCGCCGGTATTGGCTTTGAAAAGCAAATTTGGGATGCAGCTTGCGTGCTGCGCGGCAACATTGATGCATCTGAATATAAGTCCGTTGTTTTGGGATTGATTTTTCTGAAATACATTTCCGACCGCTTCGACGAAAAGCACCAACAGCTGGTTGAGGAAGGAGACGGTTTTGAAGAAGATGTGGATGAATATATCTCCGAGGGCATCTTCTTCGTTCCTGAAAACGCTCGGTGGAGCGTAATTGCGGCCAAGGCACATACGGCCGAAATTGGGACGGCAATTGACGATGCTATGCGGGCGATTGAAAAGGAAAACAAGCGGCTGAAAGACATTCTCCCCAAAAACTTTGCCCGACCTGAGCTGGACAAGCGCCGCCTGGGTGATGTAGTCGATTTGTTTACCAATATCAAAATGGTAGATACGGGGTCCAGCCGGGATATTCTGGGCAGGACTTATGAATACTGCCTGTCACGGTTCGCAGAGCAGGAGGGAAAGCTGGCCGGTGAATTCTATACCCCCGCCTGTGTAGTGCGCACATTGGTGGAAGTACTACAGCCTTACAATGGCCGTGTGTATGACCCTTGCTGCGGTTCTGGCGGTATGTTTGTCCAGAGCGCAAAGTTTATTGAAAATCACAGCGGCAATATCAACAACATTTCTGTGTTCGGGCAGGATTCCAACCCCACTACCTGGAAGATGGCACAGATGAATCTGGCGATCCGCGGCATTGAGGCAAACCTCGGCAGCTATAATGCGGATACCTTCTTCAATGACTGTCACCCAACCCTTCGTGCGGACTTCATCATGGCCAACCCGCCTTTCAACCTCTCCGGCTGGGGCGCGGACAAGCTCAAAGACGATGTGCGCTGGCAGTATGGCCTGCCCCCCGCAAACAACGCCAACTTTGCCTGGCTGCAGCACATGATTTATCATCTGGCCCCTAACGGCAAAATTGGTATGGTGCTGGCAAACGGTGCCCTGTCCTCCCAGAGCGGTGGCGAAGGCGAAATCCGGAAAAACATTGTAAATGCGGATTTGGTGCAGTGCATTGTCGCAATGCCTACACAGCTTTTCTATACGACCCAGATTCCGGTTTCCCTGTGGTTCCTCGCCAAGAACAAGAAGCAGACGAAAAAGACATTGTTTATCGATGCACGAAAGCTGGGAACGATGGTCACCCGGAAGCTGCGTGAGCTGACAGAGGAAGATATTGCAAAAATCGCAGACACATACAAAGCATATTGTGCCGGTACGCTGGAGAATCAAAAAGGTTTTTGCGCCGTTGTAAGCACTGAGGAAATCGCCAAACAGGACTATATTCTCACGCCCGGGCGCTATGTTGGTATCGAGGAGCAGGAGGAAGACGGCGAACCCTTTGAGGAAAAGATGGACCGGTTAACCTCGGAACTGTCGGAACTTTTCGCAAAGTCTCACGCACTTGAAACGGAGATCAGGGAACGGCTGGGGGCGATTGGCTATGAGCTTTAAATACGTTTCTCTATACTCACTTGCCGAATGGAAGAATGGACTTGCTTTCAAACAAATTCACTTTGCGGGGCAAGGAAAACCGGTAATTAAAATTGCAGAGCTAAAGAATGGAATCACTGCTCAAACAGCATACACTCAGCAGACATTCGATGATTCAGTTTACTTGACAAAAGGTGACATGGTGTTCTCCTGGTCAGGAAACCCTGAAACATCAATAGATGTGTTTTGGTATAATCTTCCTAACGGCTGGCTAAATCAGCATATTTTCAAAGTAACGCCAAATGAAGGCGTTCACAAATTATACCTGTATTATTTGTTGAAATCACTAAAGCCGCAGTTTACCGCGATTGCTTCAAATAAGCAGACAACAGGACTTGGTCATGTCACAATTAGGGACATGAAAGAAATGATGATTGAGCTTCCCGACTATGATATTCAAAAGTCTGTTGGAGAATATCTCTATTCTATTGATCAGAAGGTATGTATCAATCAGAGGATAAACGATAATTTAGCAGCTTAGAGCTTGACGGCAGAGACATCGACCTCGCCGGACATGAGCTTCGGCAGCAAGGAATCCCGTAGTGTTGAAAGCCTCAGATTTTCGATGCAATTATTAAGCACCTTTTGAAACATTGGCTCTGCAATACAGAGAAACGCCTTGGCATCATCATTAGATAGCTTCATGATTTGCTCTGATTCAAAATCTCTGGTGGTAATCGCATCAAATACAGCTCCGCTTGCCTTGTGTTTGAGCCTATCAACAGCTTTGAGTGTGTAGAAATATACAAGAAGTTGATGTGTCTCTTTACCGACAAGCGCGTAGCAGGACTGATTCATAGCCATCGGAACTCCGGACATACCAACTTTGCCAACAGTGCCTCTTGCAGTGACGAAAACGGTGTTCACAGGATATAGTCGGCTGTTACAATGTGAAAGACCTTCTTCGGTGATAGTCTTCTCTGTGATAAGGGTATATGGTGTGCCAACATCTTTTGGAGTAAAGAAGGCAATATTACCGTTCCAATAAGTGTTTTCGCCCGTTTTGGGAGTCCCACCGCCAAGTATCTGTATCAAATCAGTATATCTAACCTCGGTATTTGACCGATCATAGAAGCTCGAAAACAATGCGGATGCTTGCTGCTCTAAATTATCGTTTATGGAAGGAAAATATAGTATGTGCATTGTTGAATGGTGTAACTTGAATAGTGGTTTCCTTACAGGGGTTCTGTCCTTACTTACCTTAGTAGTAAGTGTGATTGCAATCGTCGTTTCAATTCATACCGCAAAACTCCCATACAAGAAGGAAATCAAGCTATCTTCATCTATTGATGTTTTCTTTTCTCGGAACGACACAACTGGAGAAACTGATTCACAAATAATTGGAGTTTCCGTAAATGCAGCAAATGTTGGATCAAGAAATGTAAATATTACCTATTTGGGTATATGTGTCAAGGATAAGTCGTTACACAAAGGGCAAGAAAAAATGGCAAAAATCAGGGATGAGATAACCGGGACAGGGAACATTGCTCCAACAGAAGTAAAAACGGAAATGTTTCAAAAAGCCGATCTTATCTTTGCCCTTTCAAAACTCAGCAAAAAGGCAAGGGTATATCTTTATGCGCAAGATACAGAAGGAAGAGAATACTTTCAGAAAGTCGGATATGCACAGCGATTGATTGAACATCTGTTACAAAACAAAGTGTAATTCATTAGGAGGCACCATCATGCATTTCACAGAGGATATGTTCGAACAGGCCATTATCGAACTGTTTGAGAACATGGGCTATACCCATATCTACGCCCCAGACCTGGAGCGGGATTATTCCAGCCCCCTGTTGGACGCTGTTTTGCAGGACAGCCTTGTGAAGCTGAATAAGGGGCTGCCTCTGGATGCAATTACCGAAGCGTCAGGCAAACTTCGTAACCTGGATACCGGCAGCCTTTTACAGAAGAATATGCAATTCATGGACTATCTGCAAAATGGTATTCCCGTGCGGTATTTTGTCAAGGGCGAGGAGCGTACCTCGATTGTATATCTATTGGACTATCAAACCGTTTCCAACAACAGCTTTTATGTGGTCAACCAGTTTACATATATCGAGAACGGAAACAATCGCAGGCCGGATATTATTCTGTTTGTCAATGGTTTGCCCCTGGTACTCATGGAGCTGAAAAGCCCATCCAAGGATGAGGTCAATGCGGAGAACGCCTTTCACCAAATCCGCAATTATATGAAGGACATTCCATCCATCTTCTATTACAACGCCATCTGCGTTATCAGTGACCTGACAACCAATCGGGCCGGAACCATCACTTCCGGCCTGGATCGCTTTATGGAATGGAAAACCAAGGATGGAAGTTACGAAAATACCGCCTATGCCCAGTTTGATACCTTTTATGAGGGAATGTTTGAGAAAGCCCGGCTGCTGGACATTCTCAAAAACTTCATCTGTTTTTCTGTGGAGCAGGCAAAGGTATTTAAAATTCTGGCTGGATATCACCAGTATTTTGCGGTGAGAAAGGCAGCGGAAAAGGCCAAAATCGCCACCACGACGGATGGAAAGGGCGGCGTGTTCTGGCACACTCAGGGCAGCGGCAAATCCCTCTCCATGGTCTTCTATGCGCATTTGCTGCAGGAGGTATTGGACAGCCCAACCATTGTAGTTATGACAGACCGAATCGATCTGGACGATCAGCTCTACAACCAATTTTCCAAGTGTGCCGCTTTTCTGCGGCAGACCCCTGTGCAGGCGGAAAGCAAGGTGCACCTGAAAGCCCTATTAGACGGTAGAACTGCCAACGGGATCATCTTTACCACCATGTTCAAATTTGAGGAACGGGAAGCGCCGCTGTCTACCCGCCGGAATATTGTGGTCATGGCGGATGAAGCCCACCGGGGACAATACGGCATGGATGAGCGCATTGTCATGAGCGAAAATGCCCGAGGCGAAACGGAAGCCCGTGTTGTCGTTGGCAATGCGCGAATCATCCGGGATGCCCTGCCGAACGCTACTTTTATTGGCTTTACCGGCACCCCGGTATCTTCCAAGGACCGAAACACCCGGGAAGTATTTGGCGACTATATCGACATTTACGATATGACCCAGGCCGTGGAAGACGGTGCTACCCGCCCTGTATACTACGAAAGCCGCGTTATTCACCTGAAGTTGGACGAAAACACGTTGGCCCTGATTGACTCCACCTATGATGTTTTGGAACAGCAGGCAAATGCGGAAACCATCGCCAAAAGCAAGAAAATGCTGGGGCAAATGGAAAGCGTCCTTGGTGCGGACTCTACAATTGCATCCCTGGTAGATGATATTGTCACGCATTACGAAACCTACCGCGCTAACCTTCTAACCGGCAAGGCAATGATCGTTGCCTACTCTCGCCCTATTGCCATGAAAATTTACCGTCGTATACTGGAAGTCCGCCCCGGATGGAAAGACAAAGTGGGCGTTGTCATGACAGGCGGCAATGGTGATCCGGAGGATTGGAAGGAAATTATCGGGACAAAGTCCCACAAAGAAGAGCTGGCACGAAAATTCAAGGACAATAACGACCCAATGAAAATCGCCATTGTGGTTGATATGTGGCTTACCGGATTTGATGTTCCCTCCCTGGCAACTATGTATGTTTATAAGCCTATGCACGGTTACAATCTGATGCAGGCCATCGCCCGAGTCAACCGGGTGTTCAAAGACAAGGAAGGCGGCTTAGTCGTTGACTATGTTGGTATTGCTGGGGCTTTAAAAGCGGCAATGAATGAATACACTGCCCGTGATCGCTCCAAATATGGCGACATGGACATTGCAAAAACCGCCTATCCCAAGTTTCAAGAAAAGCTGCAGGTTTGCCGGGATCTATTCCATGGCTTCGACTATAGCGGCTTCATTGGCGGCAGCCCGCTTACCATGGCAAAGCTGATTGCAGATGGCGCAAATTTTGTGCTTGATCCCAAATCACAGGACCGGAAAAATCTATTTTTGAAGGAGGCACTGCTGACAAAGCAGGCGATGTCCCTTTGCTCCAGCATGACCAATGAACATGAACGACATGAAGCCGCCTATTTTGAAGCCGTCCGTTCAACCGTTGTAAAGCTTACCTACGGTGGAAGCAGTGGAAAACCACTCTCCCTTACGGAAATCAACGCGCAAATCAATGAACTTCTAAAAGCCAGCGTCCAGAGCGAAGGCGTCATCAGCCTGTTTGACAGCCGAAAGGCCGGCGAAAACTTTTCTTTGTTCGATCCTGCCGTGCTGGATGAGATTTCCCGTATGAAGCAGAAGAATATCGCCGTAGAAATTTTGAAAAAGCTCCTGGCAGAGCAGGTTTCTATCTACAAACGTACCAATGTTGTACAGTCGGCGAAGTTCTCTGAAATGATTACCAAAATTATGAACGCCTATTATAACGGCCATATCAGCAATGACGAGGTCATAAAGGAATTGCTGAAAGCGGCAGAGCTGATTGCCAAGGCCCACCAGGCAGGCGAAGCACTGGGGCTTACGCAGGAGGAGCTGGCCTTCTACGACGCACTGACCAAGCCACAGGCAATCAAGGATTTCTACGAAAATGACGTGCTTGTACAGATGACCCGAGAACTGACAGAAATGCTGCGCAAAAACCGCACCATCGACTGGCAAAAGAAAGAAACCGCCAGGGCTGCCATGCGCAAAATGGTAAAGCGGCTCTTAAAAAGATATAAGTATCCTCCGGAACAATACGAAAACGCCATTGAAACCGTTATCAGCCAGTGCGAAATGTGGACGGATAATGCGGAATAATTCGGCATTGTACAGCAAGAGGAGGACAAACTTTATGGCTTATATTTGTAAGGGCAACGATCTTGTGTGCGATCCCTGCTGCGATTTTTGCTGGTTTTGCGTATACAACAAAATTGGAACGCCAATTCGCTGTGGTAGAAAACATGATAACCAATTCCATGGGGATGCGGGTACTGCGATGATTTCAAATGCAGAGAACACGAACCGCGTCCAGTGCCAGGACCGTATGAGATTGGAGACTAGTTTAACGGTCTTTTAAATGGGAATCAGTTACTATAGAGGCCATATAGGGCGCATATGCAGCTGTATGAAGTGCAGCGGAAAGAGTGATTGTGAAAACAAACTTGTAATTGCAGATAGTGTGATATAAGGAATGGAGGCGCAAATATGCAGGTATTACAACTTGATGAGTTTTTAAGATCAATAAAACAGACCATAGACACGCCGCATTCCTTATTACTCGGCGCAGGTGCATCTATCGAATCGGGCATTCCATCTGCGGCCGATTGCATCTGGGAGTGGAAACGCGAAATCTATTTATCAAATAATCCGGGAGTAATAGGAGATTTTGATAATTCCAAATCCGAAAGCGTACGCCGCCTTATTCAGCAGTGGCTTGATGCACAAAATATATATCCAGCAGAGAACGCTGCAGATGAATACTCCTTTTTTGCAGAAAAGACATATCCTATTGCTGATAACAGGCGAAAATTTTTTCAACATTTGGTATCAGGCCATGATCCCAGCTTAGGATACCATTTGATTTCTTTATTGGCGCTAGAAAATATCATAAAAAGCGTATGGACAACAAATTTTGATGGATTGGTCCTGAAATGCGCACATCAATATAGCCCACTCGTTCCGGTTGAAATTACTACAGCGACATCGGACCGGGTATACCGTGGAGATGCTGACAAGGAACTTCTGTATATTGCTCTACATGGTGACTATAAATATGGTGCCTTAAAAAATACTGAGTCAGAACTTGATACACAAGATGATACGCTTGTAAAGGCGCTGCAACACGAATTGACTAACCGTGACCTGATTGTTATGGGATACAGCGGAAGAGACAAGTCTCTAATGCGTGCGCTGCAACAGGTTTATTCCGTCAAAGGTGCGGGTAAACTTTTTTGGTGTGGTTACGGAATGAATGTCTCAGAAGAAGTAGAATCACTAATTGCACTCTCAAACGAGAACGGAAGAGATGCTTTTTACATACCAACAGAAGGCTTTGATAGTACGATGTACGCAGTCGCACGCCTCTGCATGAGTGAAAATAGAGAGTTCCTACAAAAGGTAGATGACATAAAGAAAAGACTCTCCATTACGCTTGAGCCACAGCATACCAGTTTTTTGCTACCCAACACAACCGCAAACAAGGTTGTAAGCACCAATGCATATCCTATTATCTTTCCAAATCAGTGCTATCAATTTGAAGTTATGCTTTCTCCTAATGAAAAGCTCTGGGATTTTTGTAAAACACTCGCCAAAGATGACATTATGGCTGTCCCTTATAAGAATGTTATATATGCATGGGGTTCAAAATCAGTCATTGAAGCGGTATGCCGAGGAAGATTAAAGACAAATGTTGTATTATGCCCCCTGAGTAGGTCATTAATCATTGAAAACGGTACATTCCGAGAGTTGTTACTGAAAACATTTGTCAGCATTCTTGCAACGAGTCATGGCCTTGGTCATTCCAAAGACAAAATTTGGGATACAAAAGAGATATTGAATTGCCGCATTGGCACCAAATATGTAACAGCGTACTTAGGGATTCGGATTGCCCTATTGTTCGATAATAAGCATAATTACATCACACTTGTACCGACCTTTATATATGCTGACGATATCGTACTAAGCAAAGAAGAAAAGAAACAATTTGCTGACCTGTTCAACGCAAAAGTAAATAATGGTCGGCCAAATAAAAACGTAAATGTGTACATCAGAAACTGGGTTGAAAAAATAATTGGCGGCAAAAGTTTTTCATCCAATTACCCTTTTAAAAGCACGACAAGCTTTACATTTTCAGTTGGAAATAGCAGTGCTCTAGTTGGCATAAACTGTGGGAAAAATGCTTCGATACAACTTCCCAATGTCATTTCACCAAAACGTATTGTTTTTTCTGGGATAGAATACCGAGACCCAACATTGCGCTTCTGTGGCGCATCCATGCATACAGTGGCTGAAGATTTCCATCCAATGCGCGGACTAATTTTGAATGCACCCGTAGATTATGCCATGAATAGAGGTATACTGCACTCCTCAATCTCGGTAGGTGTAGTTTGCCCAAGCGAGCACTCCCAAAAGTTTGCACTGTTCCTTTCTGGATTAAATCAGCACTCTCGTTCAGAACATAATTCTGATTACTTAATTGATTTTCCCGGATTCTATCAGGCTTTCAAAATAGGGCTTGATTTACCAGAGACCAACAGTAGCAAGTGGGCACGCATTAGCGCCTCAAATGGGCAAGACAAATATACGGCAGCTGTTGAATTTGGTAACGCAATAATCCAAAAGATTGACCAACTCAATGCGTCTGCTGTTGATGTAGCTTTGATTTACATACCAAAGGAATATGAATACTTCACCGCATATACTGACGGAATAGTAAAATATGATTTGCACGATTATATTAAAGCTTATGCAGCTCAAAAACAGATAGCAACACAATTTATTCGTGAGAGAACAATTGAAAGCGAATTTCACTGTCAGATTATGTGGGCACTCTCTTTAGCACTGTATGTTAAGTCTGGGCGAACACCGTGGGTTGTAAATGGAATTCAGCCAGATACAGCCTTTGCAGGAATTGGGTACAGCGTCATGGATGCCCCATCAGGAAATAATGTGGTTGTTGGATGCAGCCACATTTACTCTTCTGATGGACGTGGAATGAAATATAAACTTTCAAAAATCCAAGATTGTTCATTTGACAGAAAGAAAAATCCATATTTGTCTGAAGAAGAAGCATATAGAATTGGCCTCAACATCAAAGAGCTATTCTATAAATCTTTTTCCGAATTGCCGAAGCGGGTTGTTATTCATAAACGAACGCCGTTCCGAAAAGAAGAAATTAGCGGATTAGTTAATAGCCTATCCTCCGCTGGAATCCGGAATATTGACCTTCTGGAAATAACATTCGAAGATAACCTGAAGTGTTTTGCACTAAATGAGCAGTGCACACAAGTTGACGGATTTCCTGTGCGCCGTGGTATGTGCTTCCCTATTAGTAAAAATGTCATGTATCTTCTTACTCACGGTATTGCTCCGTCTGTAAAATCTCCGGGCAGAAAATATTTCCAGGGCGGCAAAAGTGTTCCACTTCCTCTAAGAATCGTCAAACACTATGGTTCTGGAGATATGGCACAGATTGCAACGGAAATTCTTGGGTTGTCGAAAATGAACTGGAACAGTTTTGGACTGTATTCAAAACTGCCCTGCACGATAGAATCTTCGAATGAAATTGCACGAATCGGATGGCTTCTATCCCAATTTGAAGGATCACTTTACGACTATCGTTTCTTCATGTGATCCCTGATTCTTCGCAATATCTGACAAAAAAACACAGTTTTGCAGCAACAAATGCACCCTATATTTTTACCCCCCATTCTAGAATGTCTACAGTCAGATATATTACCTAGGAATAATCTCCAGAACATTTGCATGCCTGATGGAATATTCAGATACAGCAGCTTAAAAGTCAATCTTTATGAAGATATATTTATAGTATACTTCTAATATTTATTGACAAAAATTGATTTTCAGGGTATTCTTATAAGAAAGGAGCTGATCTCATTGGCAATTACAACAAAGGAAAGTATCCTGAAAGTCCTGAGTGCCTATAACCCCTGGTGGAAAACCGGGATGGTCAATGCGCAAATGTCAAAAACCTATAAAAGGTTTGCGTTTTACGAAGCGATGAAGCGGCTGACGGATAAGGGGATCCGTCGTTCCGTAGTCTTAACGGGAACGAGACGTGTCGGGAAAACAACGATCCAGTACCAGATGATCGAGGCACTTTTAAAATCCGGGATCCCGCCTCAGAAAATTGTTTTTATTTCTCTGGATCACCCCATGCTGAAACTCAGTCAATTTCAGGATGTCCTGGAGTGCTATCACGAAAACATTTATGCGGAACAGGATGTTTATTACTTTTTCGATGAGGTGCAGTATGCACAGGACTGGGATCGCTGGTTAAAGATTATTTACGATACACAGCCGGATACCCATGTCGTTGCAACCGGTTCTGCCAGCCCGGCATTGATGAAAGGCAGCAGAGAGAGCGGTGCCGGCCGCTGGACGGTTATCCAGGTTCCCACCATGTCTTTTTACGAATACTGTGAACTGCTGAATTTAGACAGACCCAACATTGCTTCCGATTTGAAAGTAACAACACTGCTCCACAAAAGCCAAATTGAGCGGACGCAAATTATGATGCAGCTTTCCAAAGTCCAGAACCACTTTATGCGGTATTTGCAGGTTGGCGGTTTCCCAGAATTGGCACTGGCTGACAATGATTTGATGGCACAGCAGATCATGCGGGAGGATGTTGTGGATAAAGTGCTGAAGCGTGATCTTCCCTCCCTGTACAATATTCGCAATGCGACGGAGCTCGAGAGAATTTTCTTGTACCTCTGCAATGTATCTTCGGAAATTGTATCCATTGAAGCAATCACGAAAGAACTGAACGGCGTATCCCGCACAACCGTAGAAAACTATATCCAGTATCTGGAAAGCGCAAATCTGATTTACCAGAGCTGGCCGGTTGATATGGCAGGGAAAAAGGTACTGAAAGCGCGGCCAAAAATCTATATTGCGGATGCTGCCATCCGAAATGCCGTTCTGATGGATGACTCCGTTCTGACAGACCCTGTTGAAATGGGAAAAATCGTTGAAACTGCCGTTTACAAGCATGTCGCCGCATTTTACTATCAGTACGCCACCTCCGTCGGCTATTTCAGAGGCGGCAAAAAGGGAAAAGAAATTGATATCGTGGTGGATTACCCGAACACAAACAATATCCTGATTGAAGTCAAATACCGGGAAGGCGCGCCAATTGCGGATGATGATGCCATTGTAGAACTGTGTGAGGAATCGTCGGCAGCAATTATCATCACCAAGAATGCAGACGATTTTGGCGTTCACAATACAAAGTGCGGCAAGGATTTGCTGCGAATTCCTGCGTTTGCTTTCCTTTATTTACTTGGAAATGCAGAAAAACACGGCTACCGCGGAATTGAGCAATAGTGCAATAGATTCCCGTGTTTCCTAATTTTTCAAACTTTTTCATCAAATTCCGTGGGGATAGTTTGGGGATAGCCTATGCGAAATTGCTCAAATTTGGTTGAACTTTTTCGCTATCAAATCCTCACTATTTCAACGCTTTTTTGCTTAGTTGAAACTATTTCATCTTATTTTTCAAAGAAAATAAGCAGCTCATAACCCGGAGGTCGTAGGTTCGAGTCCTGCCTCCGCAACCATGGCGAGTGTTCTTACAGCATTTGAAAGGCTGTTAAGAACACTCGCTTTTT
>OIYP01001003.1_pt1 | contig 15667 bp, 11 predicted proteins | sample 1588261 | NCBI WGS metagenome assembly OIYP01 (sample SAMN03283293) | human gut metagenome | biome: human-associated habitat; material: feces | host: Homo sapiens | place: Peru | collected 2012
TGTTTCGTATAATTATGAGTTAGTATGCATCAGACACACTTTTGTAAAAAGGGAGTTATTTTTTATGCATGGGAACCGATTAAAACAGACCCGGCTGCATCGGAGGAAGCCCCAGCAGAGAAAAACAAAGGTGCCCTGAACAAAATGATTGGTCTGTCGGAAGAATTGCCCGGACCCGAAGAAGGATACGAACTGCATCGTTTGCTGGGTGCGTTGTTATCGCAGAAACTTACGGTAGAAGAAAAATTAACAATCATGGAAACGGAGTATCATATACCGGTAGAAGAAAATTTGAGGAAGGATGTGAATGTTATGTGCAATTTGGGAGAAGGAATTGAGGAAAAGGCAATTACTATTGGAGAGGCCAGAGGCAAAGCAAAGGGCGCTGCAGAAACAGAAGCCAGACTCGTAGGGAATATGCACAAAAACGGCTTCACGGCGGAGCAGATAGCGGCGGCAACGGACATGGACATCAAAGACGTGGAAGCCATTCTTGCGGGTAGGGAGCCGGCATAGGCGTGATTTATTGCCGGAAATAGAACAAAAGGCGCCTGTCAAAAGCTTTTGACAGATAAAAGAGGAAGGAAAAAGACCTTATCAGAAAATTCTGCTGGCAATGGCAGCGGGGGTTATTACCCTGCTGATAGCAATAGCATTTGCCGTAATCTTAAAATAAAACAGGAACAGAAATAAAAACAGAAACAGGAAGTATACAGCAGAACACCCCCGGACAAAAGTCCGGGGGCGTTCCGTTTGTGGTAATCATGTAATCTATAGAGAGAAGAATGCTTACTCAATCAGACCGCTGTCCTTTAACAGAAGCTCGATGTCGGTGTCTTTTACTTTCTTTAAGACAACCTTTAACATTTCTTTTTCCTTGAAGGAAAGCTTGACTTCGGAAATGGGCTTCTTGTCGATAGCGTAGTAGCAGGCACGAAGCAGTTCACGGACATCATACTGGCTGCCCCATACTTCGGGAACGGCACGGTCCACGTTAAGCAGGGTGTAAACCGCTTCCATACCGGTACGGATGGAGTACTCGGTGGTGAAGATGGTGTCTCTCGGTGTTTCGGCAAACTGACCTAAGAAAGCGAAGTTTACAGAACCTTCGGGTACGACCAAAGGACGGTCGGATTTCTTTCTGGGCTGGAAGAATGCATTGATGAACGGCATGAAGCAGGTCGTGGTGTTGCAGGCATTCTTAGCCAGGTCGTCGATTTCGGAAGTGGGAATACCGATGTGGTAGAGCCATTCCTTGCAGACTTCTTCACCGGTACAGTCGCGCATCGCTTTCTTTACATAGTTGCCTTCCTTGTCGGTGGAAAGAGAGTATACCCAGATTAAGACGGAATCCTTATTCTGTGCCTTGAACTGGGGCTGACGGTTAATGGTCCAGGAAAGATACCAGTTGTCGGTGCTGTCCTTTACGGTAACGATACCGCCGGTGGTAACTTTGCCCGCTCTCGGGTCTCTCTTACAAATCTTGATAATGTGCTGAATGATTTCTTCGTTGGAGGTTTCCACGGTCGCACTCATCCAGTTCGTTGCTTCAAAGTCATCACAGAAATTGTCGGGATCGCCGTATTCGCCGTTTACTGCCTGCTTTGCAATGTTCTTCCAAAGATCCCAGGACTCGCCGGCACCGTTCTTTACATCGGAAAGGTCGGGTTTGTGGGTCTGGTCGCCGTAGCAGGAAGTATCGGTGCAGCAGCCGTTGGTAATGAATACCAGGTCATCCTCGGTCAGGCCGATTTCTTCTTCTTTACCGTCCTTGAGGTAAACAATCTTCTCGGCAATTTTCTTGTCACCTACGTTTTTAATGATGACATTTTTCACATCCATTCCGTATTCAATGCGCACGCCGTGTGCTTCCAGATATTTTACCAGAGGAAGAATCATGCTTTCAAACTGGTTGTATTTGGTGAAACGGAGAGCGCTGAAGTCGGGCAGCCCGTCAATATGGTGCACATATCTGCAAAGGTAACGCTTCATTTCGAGAGCGCTTGACCAACGCTGGAAAGCGAACATCGTCTGCCAGTAAAGCCAGAAGTTGGTGTCCCAGAAGGAGTCCGGCAGAACGTCGGAAATTTTCTTGTCTTCCAGATCCTTTTCCGGTGTCATGAATAATTTGGAAAGTGCCAGTGCGGAAGCCTTGTCCAGACAGAACTTCTTGTCGGTGTGGGCATCCTCGCCGCAGTTGACGGAAGCACGGCAGAGGGAATAGTTAGGGTCATGCTTGTTTAACCAGTAGTATTCATCCAGCACGGAAACCTCCGGGGTCTCGATGGAAGGAACGTCGCGGAACATATCCCACATACATTCAAAATGGTTGTCCATTTCACGTCCGCCTCTCATATAGAAGCCCTTTGTGATATCCTTGCGGCCGTCGCAGCTGCCGCCTGCCAAATCTAATTTTTCCAACAGGTGAATACGTTCACCCTTCATCTGACCGTCTCTTACGAGATAAAATGCTGCCGATAGTCCGGCAAGACCGGTACCGATAATATAAGCTGATTTTCTGTCAACGCCTTCCGGTTTCTCCGGATGTGCAAATGCTTCATAAGTTCCTGCTCCGTAATACATAATTATTACCTCCTGTTGATGTTTGTTGGTTTTTGTTTCATGTGAATAGGAAAATCAATTTATTTTTTCCTTTCGATGGCTTTACTATACCTGTATTCGGAAAAAAGAACCATAGACAGAAAAATCCCCATGACTAAAAAATAATCATGGGGAAAAATCTGTCAAAATTTTTATCATTCTGTCTGTTTTGATAAAAACAGGGTTTTATAACGGTTTGTCCTTGCGGAAACGGTTCAGCGCCATCCGGATGTCGTCCTGTATAACAAGAGTAAACCGTTCCACCAGGGTTTCCGGGTCCTGCTTCATGCCGTCCTTAATCCAGTCAATCATAATGCCGATGAAGCAATAGGAGTAGACCTGGGCGATGAACTCCTTATCCTCTTCCCGGACGACCATGCCTTCGGAAAACTCGGCAATCACACCTAAAAGAAGGTTGTCGGTCAGCGGTGTCAGGTATTTTTCCACCTGTTCCCTGCTCACACAGTGGTAAACATTCATAATAAATGGCTTGTTTTCCCGGACTGCATAGAAAATCTGTAAAAATCCCTGCTGCCAGGTTTCCGCCGTTTTCTTGCCCTCAAGCGCCTTGGTGGCATCCTCCAGACAAGCCCACTCCACCAGATCGTAAATATCCTTAAAGTGGTAGTAAAAGGTCATGCGGTTGATGCCGCAGTCCTCGGTAATATCGTTGATGGTAATTTTATTCAAGGGCTTCTGCAAAAGCAGATTCTTAAGGGATGCCTCCAGGGCACGTTTGGTAATCTGGGACATAAATCCTCCTTACCGTTCCATCTTCCAGAAATAAGCGCTGTAAGGGGGAAGCTCGCTGCCGCCACCGAAATCGTGGAGCTCTCCGGTAATTAAATCCACCGCGGTGCCGCAGCCCGCATCAAAGTGTGCGGTATAGGGAGCAGCATCCGCATTGATGGCAACCAGCACGCGCTCGCCGTCTGTTTTTCTTTCAAAAATACATTGTCTGTTTGTCAGAACAACGGAACGGAAGTCTCCGTAATTCAGGGCGCGGGAGTTCTTCTTGGCTTCCGCCAGCTTGGAAATCCATTCGGAAAGTTCATTGAAAACGGGAGCATCAAAGCACTTACGCAGAGCCGGGTCGCCCTCGCTTTTATTTGCTTTTTCGCCCCATTCGCTGCCGTAATATACGCAGGGGATGCCGGGCATGCCGAAGCAGAGGGCATAAATAAGAGGCAGATGCTTTTCGTTCTGCAGAATGCTTGCCACTCTGGTCACATCGTGGTTGTCCACGAAGGAGAGAAGATGCTTGCCTTTATAAAGAGTCCAGTTTTCCGGTCCGAACTGACGGAGCAGGGAATGGACGATTTCAAACAGATTCATGCTGTTGAAGCTGGAATGCAGACCCTTGTAGCATTCGTAATTGGTAACGGAATGCAGCATGGAATCGTTCATCATGCGGTTGTAATCGCCATGAAGCATTTCGCCGAGCAGGAAGAAATCCTGCTTTTTGCTGTCGGTGAAGCTGCGCAGGCGTCTGACAAAATTTTCATCCAGACAGTAAGCTACATCCAGACGCAGACCGTCGATGTCAAAATAATCAATCCAGTAGTTTACGGCATCTAAAATGTGCTCCACCACGTCATTGTTCTGTAAATTCAATTTGACTAAGTCGTAGTTGCCCTCCCAGCCTTCGTACCAGAGACCGTCATTGTACGCATCGTTGCCGGAGAGATTGATGTGGAACCAATTTAAATAAGGAGAATGCTCCCTGTTTCTTAAGACATCCTGGAACTGGTAAAAGCCCCTGCCCACATGGTTGAAAACGCCGTCTAAAACAACCTTGATGCCGTTTTCGTGGAGCTTATTGCAGACGTCCTTAAAATCTTCGTTGGTACCCAGACGGACATCAATTTTTTTGTAATCCCGGGTGTTGTAGCCGTGGGTGTCGGACTCAAATACCGGAGAAAAATAGACGGCATTGATGCCTAATTTTTTCATATGGGGAATCCAGTCCTCCACCTTTTTGATTTTGTGTGTCAGCACACCGTCGTTTTCAAAGGGTGCGCCGCAGAAGCCCAGGGGATAAATCTGATAAAATACACTTTCGTATGCCCACATAGTTCAGCCTTTCCGAGGACACAGTATTTCGGTAAAACAGAATGTGCCGCTCTTTGCAGTTTGTGCATGTCTATTATAACATTCTGAAAAGCAAAGACAAGACCTCTTGACAGATAAATCTTCCGGTGATATATTCATAACGTCGTTATGAATAATGAAACGTCCCAAGCAAAAGTGCTATGGACAAAATGTGTGCAAGGTTTATATAAGGAAGGTGGAAGCACTGGCAAAACAGATTGAAGGCGTGTATGAACAGATTTTATCCTGCGCCATGACGGAGTTTTTGGAAAAAGGCTATACGGATGCTTCACTGCGGGACATTGCCGCCAAGGCAGGTACTACCACGGGCTCCATTTATACCCGGTTCGGGGATAAGGAAGGTCTGTTTGAAGCCATTGTGGGTACCCATTACAGGTACCTGACGGAGAAGTTTAAGAATGCGCTCGCGGAATTTTACAAACTTCCGGAGGAGAAAAAGCCGGAGCATATGGGAGAAATATCCCAGAACTGCATGAAGGAAATGCTGCAGTACGGACTGGCGCATCAAAAGGAATTTTATCTGATTTTATGCAAGTCGGAGGGCACCCGTTTCTCCGGTATGCGGGATGAATTTATCGAAGCGGAAATCAAGTCCACGGATGATTATCTGGAAACACTGGCAAAACTGGGCAGACCGGCACCGGAAATATCCCCGCACCTAAAGCACATTATTGTGACGGCGATGTTTAACGGTTTTTTTGAAATGATTATTCACAATATGCCGCCCAAAGAAGCGGAGAGCTATTTAAGAGAGCTTCATCTGTTTTTTGAAGCGGGCTGGGCCAAAATTATGGGACAGTGATGTCCCATTGCTTTTTGATTTGCGGTTAGCATAGACTAATTAGCATAAACTAATTGAAAAGGAGGTTTCTTATGAAAAAACAATCTAACCTGTCAAAGCTCATGGGCTATGCGGGAAATTTCCGTTTCCTCACATATGCCTCATGGATTTTATCGGGAGTCAGCGCGGCTTTCGCTTTGATTCCCTTCTATTTTTTATGGCGCATCATCAAAGAGGTGCTCACCGTTATGCCTGACTTTTCAAAGGCAGCCGGGCTTATCCATAACGGCTGGATGGCGGTGCTGTTTGCGGCACTGTCCCTTGTTATTTATATCTGCGCCCTGATGTGCTCCCATTTAGCGGCGTTTCGTGTGCAGGCAAATCTGCGGAAAGCCATGCTGCATCATGTCATCACCCTGCCCCTCGGCACATTGGAAAAGGAAGGCAGCGGCAAGGTCAGAAAGACCATTCAGGAATGTTCCGGCGCAACGGAAACCTTTCTGGCGCATCAGCTTCCGGATATGGTGGGCGCTTATGTGACCCCGCTGGGACTGGTGGTTCTTCTGTTTGCGTTTGACTGGCGTTTCGGACTTATCTGCCTGATACCCATTGTACTTTCCTTTGTGGTAATGATGGTGTTCATGACCGGTCCGACCTTAAAGGTAAAGATGCAGGAATACCAGAATGCACTGGAAGACATGTCCAACGAAGCCGTGGAATATGTGCGCGGCGTGCCGGTGGTAAAGACTTTCGGACAGACTGTTTATTCCTTTGAAAAGTTCAAAAAATCCATCGACCGTTACAGTGAATGGGCGATTTCCTATACCAAGAGCATGCGTATTCCAATGTGTCTGCTCACCATTCTGATTAACGGTATATTCGCATTTATTCTGGCAGCTGGTATCTGGTTTACGAAGGGCGGCATCAGCACAACGCTGGTTCTGAATATTTTGTTCTATATTATCCTGACGCCCATTCTTACGGTAACCATGACAAAAATTATGTTCCAGAGTGAAAACAACATGCTTTTAGAGGATGCCATGAAGCGTATGGACAATATCTTAAGTTTAGAGCCTCTGAAAGAAACACAGAATGCGAAAAATCCCAAAGAAAACTCCGTGGAGCTTCGTCATGTATCCTATAGCTACGATGAGAGAACTCAGGCGCTTAAGGATATTTCCCTTTCCATCAAGGGCGGTCAGACCGTAGCCTTTGTGGGACCCTCCGGCAGCGGTAAGACCACACTTGCCAATGTTATCAGCCGTTTCTTCGACGTGAAGGAAGGCGAGGTGTTAATCGGCGGCGTCAATGTGAAGGATATCAGCAAGGAAAAACTGATGGAAACCGTTTCCTTTGTATTCCAGAACAGCCGTCTGATAAAAGGAACCATTTTAGACAATGTCAAATTAGGAAAGCCGGACGCTGCGGAAGAGGAAGTCATGACAGCCCTGCGGCAGGCACAGTGCATGGACATTGTGGAAAAAATGCCGGACGGCGTACATACGGTCATCGGAACAAACGGCGTTTATTTGTCCGGCGGCGAAGGCCAGCGGATTGCCATTGCCAGAGCCATCTTAAAGAACGCGCCCATTATTATTTTAGACGAGGCGACAGCATTTGCCGATCCGGATAACGAAGTCAGGGTACAGGCAGCTTTTAAGGAGCTGGCAAAGGATAGGACGGTTATCATGATTGCACACCGTCTGTCCACCGTAACCTCCGCCGACTGCATCTATGTCTTAAAGGACGGCAGCATTGCCGAACACGGTACGGACAGTGAACTGAAGAACAAAGGCGGCATTTATGCCGAAATGATGAAGAATTACATTTCCTCCGTAAACTGGAAAGTGGGAAAGGAGAGTGCGTGATGATAGAGAAATTACAGCATAGATTTGCGTTATCGGAAAGAGGCGCTAAGGATTTGGTAAAGGGTGTCATTGCCTGCGCCGTACAAAATGTTTCCTTTATGGTGCCCGTTTCCCTGCTTTACTTTTTCGTAGGCGATTTGTTAAAGGGAGAAATTACACACGAAAGAGCTGTTTTTTACATTGTGGGAAGCCTGCTTGCGCTGGCACTGATGTTCGGCATTACCTACTGGCAGTACAATGCCACCTTCCTTGCCACCTATGTGGAAACCGGAACCCGCCGACTGACACTGGCGGAAAAGCTCCGTAAACTGCCGCTTTCCTACTTCGGAAAGAAGGACCTGGCAGACCTTACCAGCACCATCATGGCGGACTGTACCTTCCTTGAAACGGCATTTTCCCATTTTATACCGCCGTTTGCGGGAGCCATTCTTTCCACCGTGTTAATTTCCGTCAGCCTGTTTTTCTTTGACTGGAGAATGGCACTGGCTTCCCTCTGGGTGCTGCCCGTTTCGTTCGGCATTGTATTTTCTTCCACCAAACTGGCGGACCGTATGCAGCAGAAAGCCATGAATGCCAAGATGGCATGTGCGGACGGCATTCAGGAATGCATCGAAACCATGCAGGATTTAAAGTCCAACAATGCGGAAGCCGCTTACATGAAGGGGCTGGATGAAAAGGTGGACAATGTGGAAAAGGAAGTCACAAACTGCGAGCTTTTAACCGCCGTCTACATGACCTGTGCACAGCTTATCTTAAAATTAGGTATCGGCACCACGGCGGTGGTAGGTGCTTCCCTTCTGATACAGGGCTCTCTGGATGTACTGACCTTCTTTATGTTTTTACTGGTAGTTTCCAGATTGTATGACCCCATGCAGTCGGTGCTGCAAAATCTGGCAGCCATTATCAGCACCCGTACCAATGTAAACCGGATGAATGAAATTTTAGACCACCCCGTACAGACCGGTGCAAACACCTTAAGCAACAAGGGCTGCGACATCTGCTTCGACCATGTGGGATTTTCCTATCAGGACGGAGAAGTGGTCTTAAAGGATGTTTCCTTTACGGCAAAGCAGGGACAGGTAACGGCGCTGGTAGGACCCTCCGGTGGCGGTAAAACCACGATTTCCCGTCTGGCAGCCCGCTTCTATGACTGCAGCCGAGGTAAGATAACCGTGGGCGGCATGGATGTTTCCAAGGTAGAACCGGAAACCCTGATGTCCTTATATTCCATCGTGTTCCAGGATGTTACCCTGTTTAACAATAGTATTCTGGAAAATATCCGTTTAGGACGCAGGGGCGCCACGGACGAAGAAGTCCTGGCGGCGGCAAAAATGGCTAACTGCGATGAATTTGCCTTAAAGCTTCCGGACGGCTATCATTCCATGATAGGAGAAAACGGATGTGAGCTTTCCGGCGGAGAAAGACAGCGTATCTCCATTGCCAGAGCTTTCTTAAAGGATGCGCCCGTTATTCTTTTGGACGAAGCCACCGCTTCCCTGGATGTGGAAAACGAAAGTGCTATCCAGACGGCGCTTTCCCGTCTGATTAAGGATAAGACCGTTATGGTAATTGCCCACCGCATGCGCACCATTGCCGGAGCTGACAAGATCGTGGTGCTGAAGGACGGCGTTGTGGCAGAAGAAGGCACGGCAAAAGAACTTTCCGCAGCAAACGGCATTTATTCCCATATGGCTGCTTTGCAGATGGAAAGCCAGAACTGGACCATTGCGTAAGAGAAAGGAGAAGCAGTATGCGTGTTACGGCAGTAGCAGTGGGCACCAGAGGGGATGTAAACCCGCTGGTGGAACTGGGAATGGAAATGAGAAAGAGAGGGCATGAATTCCGGATTTTAACCCATGAAAAGTTCCGCCCCCTGATAGAAGGAAAGGGTGTGACCTATCTCCATCTGGATGGCGATGCCGACCATGTGATGCAGTACATGGTAACGGATTACAAGACCTCGGCGGATTTTATGAAGGGGCTTATGAAGCTGAAAAAAGAAAGTCCTGACTTCATGGAGCAGACCATGGAAGCGGTCAAAGATTCCGATTTAATCATGTACGGCACCTGCGGGGCATTTGCCCGTCATGCGGCGGAATATTACCACATTCCCTGTGCCCGTTACTTTTACAGTCCCATGGATAAAACGGATAAGTATTCCCTTTACAGCGAAGAATACGACAGTCCCAAGGTGGGAAAGACCTATAACAGCCTTTACAGCGGCATGAGCATGCTGACCAAAATCATGATGAACAAATGGCGGAAATCGGTGGGACTGCCCAGGTGGAAAATGAGTGACCGGTATCCGGTGATGGATGGCAGACATCTTCTTACTTTTTATCCGGTAAGCCCGCAGTTGATGCCGCCCGATGCTTCCTGGGATGCGGACACGTATGTGACGGGTTACTGGTACCATCCTGCGGAGGATGCGGCGCAGTACGAGATGCCGGACTCTTTACATGCGTTTCTTGCAAAAAGCGAAAAGCCCATCTTTATTGCCTTCGGAAAAGCGGAGTCGGAAGAACTGGCGGAATTGCAGGAGCGGACGCTTACGGCAGTTAAAATGGCGGGTATCCGCGCCATTGTCCAGGCGGATCAGATAAAAGAGGTGGAAAAGGTCAATACGGAGAAGCTGTATTTTATCGATGCGGTTCCTTACAGTTCTATTTTTCCCTATGTAAGAGGCGTGGTTCATCACGGGGGCTGCACCACAAACGGTTTAAGCCTTTTGTACGGTTGTCCCACACTTGTGATTCCCCTGGCGTTAGACCAGTATTTTTACGGCAGAATGGACAACAGGCTGGGAGCCGGCCCGGCACCCTTATACATCCGGAAAAAACTCTGCACCACGGAACAGATTGAAAGCGCCCTGCTTGACCTGGTGAGCGGACAGTACGATGAAGCGGCAAGGGAGATTTCCGCTAAGATGCAGAGAGAAAACGGTGTGGTTTGCGCGGCGGACGCCATAGAAAAATATGTGCGGGGATAAAAAGAGTTTTGCTTTTTTGTGCCAGTTCGGTATATACTGTAAGTAGTCTGTAACTTCAAATGAAAGACACCGGAAAGGAATACTGATGATTATGAAAAAAAGATTACTTGCTTTGTTATGTGCCCTGACTCTTGCCGTGGGCGCGGCGGCCTGCGCTACGTCCGGCAGCGGAGAAAACGGAACCAATGCGCAGCAGACGGAGGACAATAACAACACCGGCAACACACAGCAGACGGAGAACGCTGCCGGCAGCACCGATGCCGGAGATGCAGCGGAAAATGCGGTCTACACGCCGGGCGTCCTGTCCAATCCCAATGCCAGCGAGGCGGCGCAGGACCTGTTTACCTACATCTGCGACACTTACGGAAATGCTATTTTATCCGGGCAGCAGGAGTCAACCTGGATGGGCAGCGAACAGTACGAATTCGACTACATTTACGACAACACCGGAAAATATCCCGCCATCCGCGGCCTGGACTATATGAATGATGATTTCGACGGCGTGAACAGAAGGGCAAAGGAATGGTATGACAGAGGCGGTATCGTGACCATCTGCTGGCACTGCGGTTCCGATTTCTCGGGAAGCTGGAGCGAGTGCATGAACACCACGATCACCGACTGGGACAAAGCGCTTACCGAGGGAACTCCGGAATACGAAACCCTTATCAAAGGAATGGACAAGGCAGCCGAAGCCCTGCAGGAGCTTCAGGAAGAAAACATTCCCGTGCTCTGGCGTCCGTTCCATGAATTTGACGGCGCCTGGTTCTGGTGGGGCAAGGGCGGCTCGGAAAACTTTAAGAAGCTCTGGGTCATGATGTATGACCGTTACACCAATTACTGGGGACTGGACAATTTAATCTGGGTGCTGGGCTATTCCGGTAACGGCAACGGCTACGCCGACTGGTATCCCGGAGATGCCTATGTGGACATTGCCGGTGCGGATTCCTACAATGACGGATCCAATGCGGCATTGTATAATAAAGTAAAGGATGTGGTGGGAGAAGAAAGGCCCATCTGCTTCCATGAATGCGGACGCATTCCTACCGTGGATCAGCTTGCCACGACAAATGCGGGCTGGGTATGGTTCATGACCTGGCACACGGAGTACATTACCGACCACAATGACACCGATACTTTAAACGAAATTTACAACGACGATTATGTGATTACCCTGGACGAGCTTCCCGATTTATACAATACAAAGGAGAATCCGGCAGCAGAAAAATAAAACAATGAAAAATGCCAAAAAGCTCGTCTTGCGTGGACAGCTTTTTGGCATTTCTTATATGGACAAACAAATAGTTCTAAGATAAAATGTTGGCAGAAACAGGAAAGGGGAAAACTTATGAAAGAGAAGAAAAACCTGGTAAAAGTGATTGTGTATGCGCTGCTTCTTTTAGTAATGCTCGGCATCGGATTCGGGGTAAAGCTGATTGATGTACAGGAGTTAAAAAAGGTATTTACCTTTGACGGTACCACCTTGGTGAAGCTGCTTATTATGGTAGTAAGTATATTGCTTTTAGAAAATCTGCTGCTGTTTGTGCTGCAGCTTGTCAAACCGAAAAAACACAGAACAGGCTCTGTTCTTTCTTTAATTTGCAGCCTGATTAAGTATGCGGCATTTATTTCGGTGATCTGTTTCGGGCTCACCATTTTAGGCGTCAATATTACCACCATTATTGCCAGTATCGGCATTCTGGCTCTGATTGTGGGCTTCAGTGCCGAAAGCCTCATTGCGGATATTGTGACCGGTACCTTTATGCTTTTGGAAAACCAGTATAATGTGGGGGACATCGTGGAGGTCAACGGCTTCCGCGGCGTGGTAACGAGCATCGGCATCCGTACCACCTGCATTACGGACAGCGGCGACAATGTAAAGATCATCAACAATTCCGAGATGAAAAACATCCTGAACCGTTCGGACAACTTTTCCAAGTCCGTGTGTGACATTGCCATCCCGTATGAAACTGATTTAGAGAAATTTGAGGAAAAGCTGCCGGGACTCTTAAAGGAAATTTACGAAAAGCATGAGGACGTATTTAAGGGTATGCCGGTTTATCTGGGTGTGCAGGCGCTGGAGGAGTCCGATGTGCTGCTGCGCTTTGTGGCGCCGGTTACCGAGAAAAATGTATTTGCCGCAAACCGTATCTTAAACCATGATCTGCTGCTCAGCTTCCGCAAACTGGGCGTGGAATGCCCGTATCCCCAGGTGGATGTCCACAACAGGTGATAAGGAGAGCCATGAACACCGGAAACCATTGACAGAGTAAGCAGGGGGACACCTATGAAACGGGGAAAAACAGAATGGGAATATCCCATGCCGGAGGAACTGAACAGTCCGGGAGCGGAGTACACGCCCCTTCCCGATGAATTTTTGCAGGGCGGCGAGAAAACGTCGGACGAACCGGAGAAAAAGCGGAACAGGCGCATGCGCCGGATGTACGGAATGACAGCCGCCTTCGTGCTGGCGGGCTGCATCCTGTTTGGGGTGACGGACTCCGGAAAGGTCATACCGGCGGACGGCACGGAGATTACCGAGAATGCGACGGGTCCCAAAACGGATGAAGGAACCGAAGCCGGAAAAACGGATAATACCGCAGCGGCAGGCAACACCGATGCATCAGATAATACCGAAACGGCAGACAATACCGGCGCGTCGGATAACACCGGTGCCGCAGACAGCATACCGGAGTATCCGCTTGCGGACGGCACCGTACATATTCTAATTTACAACGATTCTTTTGATGAGAAGCATTTTCTGCAGAGCGGTTTGGGCGAATACAATCTGCTTCTGGCAGAGGAAACGTTTGCGGAAAGTTATTTTACAGAGGGCGGCAGTTACACGCTTCCTTCCTATGACAAGACACAGGAAGAGAACGGCTATGAATTTTTAGGCTGGGCTGCTTATTATAAAAAGAAGAAGGCGGACGGCGGTCCGAAGCTTGTACTTCTGCCGGATACACTGACAGAGGAAGATTTGTTATGCTTTGCACCTGCGGACGGCGTCCGGGAAGTGGAAATCCATGCGGCATGGAGAACCGCAGAGAGCGACGGTACGCGGACGGGAAGCAACATGACCAATACCCTGATTTTACAGGCACAGGGCGGTCTTATCGAAGGAGAGGAAAGCATAACCTATAATGCGGTGACACCGCTTGCTTCCGCCGGAGCGGTTTACCTTTGCGCCTACCCGGTTCCCGTGCGGGAGGGTTACACCTTCACCGGCTGGTTTGAAACACCGGAGGCAGGAGAGGAAAACGGCACCGGTGCAGAGGCTTCCCAAAGTGTGGAGCGGCTGTATGCGACGGCATTTTACGAAAAGGATGAAGGGGCGGCAGAGCCCGACTGGAGCGCTCCGAAATCCATAGTTCTTTATGCGGGGTGGAAAAAGAAGTAATACATCGGAGGAAACTATAAAATGGCGAAAGAGAAAAAAGACGAATCCTTTATGGTTAAGCTTGCCACATTGATTGTGGATAAAAGGAAGGGATTTTATCTCGTATTTATCGTACTGTGTGTATTCAGCGTGCTGTGTATGAATAAGGTAAAGGTCAACAACGATCTGACGACCTATCTGCCGGATACCACCGAGACAAGGCGCGGTCTTACCCGGATGGATGAGCAGTTTATTACCTACGGCAGCGCCCGGATTTTAGTCTGCAACATCACCTACGACGAGGCGGAAAAGCTTTCGGAGAAAATCGAGGAGCTGCCCGGCGTCAGCATGTTAAACTTTGACGATACGAAGGACCACTATCACGACATGGAGGCGCTTTACTCCGTGACGTTTGATGAGGAAGCGGATTCGGAAAACACCAAGGAAAATCTGGAGAACCTGCTTTCCGAGCTTTCCGAATACGACGTGTATTATTCTTCCGATACCGGACAGGAGGAAAGAGATGCCTCCGACCTGAATAACGACATGATTTTAATTCTTTGTCTGGCGGCAGTGGTTATCGTGGCGGTGCTTCTGTTTACCTCCACCACCTATGCGGAAATTCCGGTTTACCTGATGACCTTTATTGTAGCGGCAATTTTAAACAAGGGAACCAACTTCTGGTTCGGCACCATCAGCTTTGTTACAAACTCCATTGCCGTGGTGCTGCAGCTTGGTCTGGCGGTGGACTATGCCATCATTTTAGCCCATCGTTTCATGGAGGAGCATGAAAGCAAGGATGCGAGGGAAGCGGTTATTGTAGCATTAAGCAAGGCAATCCCTGAGATTTCCTCCAGTTCCTTAACCACGGTTTCCGGTATGGTAGCCATGATGTTCATGCAGTTCAGGATTGGTTACGATATGGGTATTATTCTTGCCAAATCCATTATCTTCAGTATGGTGGCGGTATTCTTCCTGATGCCCGGACTTCTGCTTACGTTTTCCAAGGCAATCGACAATACCCACCACAAAAGCTTCGTTCCGAAGATTACGGCAGTCGGCAAGTTCTGTGTGGCAACACGTTACATCGTACCGCCCCTGCTTATCGTGGCGGTTATTGTGGCATTTTTCCTTTCCAACAAAGCGCAGTATGCATTTGATGTAAACTCCTTAAGCGCCAGCCGTATGAGCGACAATAAATTCTCGGTGAGCATGGTAAACAAGGAATTCGGCGAAGTCAACCAGCTTGCGGTTCTGGTGCCGAACGGCGACTACGAAAAAGAGGCAAGAGCCTTAAATGCCCTGTCCAGGCTCTCTTATGTCAAATCCTGTCAGGGACTTGCCAACATCGAAGCCATGGACGGCTATACGCTGACGGAGCAGCTTTCTCCGAGACAGTTTGCGGAAATGCTGGATATGGATGTGGAAATTGCCAATACCCTGTACTCCGCATACGCTTTGAATGATGATAATTACGGTGCTCTGATTGACGGTGTCAGCAACTACAAGGTACCGTTTATTGATATGTTCCTGTTTATTTACGACCAGAAGGAAAAGGGAAATATCACTCTTTCCGGTGATTTGGAGGGAACACTGACGGATGCATACTCCCAGATAAAAATCGCTAAGGACCAGCTCCTTGGTGAAGACGACACCCGTTTTGTACTGGAGCTTTCCGTCCCGGTGGAAGGCGACGAAACGGAAGCGGCGCTGGAGGAAATCCGCAATACCGTGGCACAATACTACGACGTGGATTCGATACTGCTGGTCGGAAACTCTACCAGTGATAAGGATTTGGGCGACTCCTTTGCAACGGACAATACCATCATTACCGTGCTGACGGCGGTATTTGTTATGATTATTCTGCTGTTTACCTTCCAGTCGGCAGGTCTTCCCGTACTGCTGGTTGTGACCATCCAGGGAAGTATCTGGATGAACTT
>OIYP01001005.1_pt1 | contig 15648 bp, 13 predicted proteins | sample 1588261 | NCBI WGS metagenome assembly OIYP01 (sample SAMN03283293) | human gut metagenome | biome: human-associated habitat; material: feces | host: Homo sapiens | place: Peru | collected 2012
ATTCCAGTCCATATTTCCATTGTAATATAACTCACTATCATTCCTCCATAAATTCCGATTTGTTCCATTCATTTCATGCCATCTTCTTGCCCTTCGGACAAGAAGCACCCTCGCCTTCAGCTCGGTCAATTGGGGTTTGCTCAATCAATCACATTTTACCGGAATACAGATCTCCGTTACAAATTTTTCCGGATCATTTGTGATGCCATAATCAATCAGCGTAATTTCACGGGAAAATCCGACAATCTGCATCTGATGTTTTTTTATATAATCCAGTAATTTTTTATACTGTCCTGGTGCTTCTGCATGACTTCCTCGGAAACACAGACGGACACATAATGATTCTGCGACAGGCATTGTCTCTCCATCATAGATATCTTCATCGTCCAGTATTAAAAAGATGCCGTCATATTTTTTATATTCTGAATTCTGCAAATGCTCTGAGGAAATTCCAAGTCCCACTTTACCGAGAAATACAACTGCCTCCGCCTTTGACTGATCCAGCTTTCTGATCGGAGCTTCCATATCCTGCGATTCTTCTATTTTCAAAGGTGCTTCCACCCACACAATCCGGCTTGCCGGAAGCTGTACCAATGTCACCGTATCCAATGGTGTATTCTGTGCTTCTGATAAAACATTTAAACGATGATTTATTTTTTGTTCCATGCGTTTTAATTCCAACTGCTTTTCCAGAACAATCTTTTTTTGCTGCATCAGTTTTTCTTCTATGTTGCTTATATCCTTGTTTTTCAGAAAGTCCTCTATTTCAGCTAATGGCATATCTAATGCTCTTAAATATCTGATGGTATTAAGTACCTCAAACTGTTCCGGTCCATAATAACGATACCCTGTATCCGGGGAAGTATATTCCGGGGGAAGCAGTCCAACATTCTCATAATGCCGCAGACTGCTGACACTTATGTGAAAAAGTTTTGATACCTCGCCTATAGAAAATAACCCTTTTCTGTCCATAGCATCATGCTCCCTTCCTTATTGGTTCTTTATGATATATGACATAAAACGCAATCACACAGATTAACACTGATAACAACGAACCTGCCGATGTTGCAAGCCCCATCGGAAACAATGTTGTCTTAAATATCCTTGATGTCAGATATACTCCCGGAATACGAACCAGTACAATTGCCAAAATGTTATGTAAGAATGACAATCCGGATTTTCCACAAGCACAGAAATAACCGCTGCAGCTAAAATGAATACCTGCAAAAATACAGTCAAAAATATAGCCTCGCAAATACTGACTGCCAAGCCTTATCACATCTGCCCCGGCTGATGTATTTTTATCGGTAAATAAAGCGACTATTGATCCGGCGGTAAATTGGATTGTAATAGTTGCCAATATTCCGAATCCAACTGCAATCAACACAGCATACCGTAATGTTGTAATTGCTCTTTCCGGTTTATTTGCTCCGATATTCTGCGCCCCAAGAGCTGAAACAGTTGATAACATAGAAGACGGAACCAGAAACAGAAAGCTTATAATTTTCTCTACAATACCGACGGCGGCTACATCGTTTAATCCTCTCTGGTTTGCAATAATCGTTATCACAATAAAAGCAACCTGAATCAGACCATCCTGCACAGCGATTGGAATACCGATATATAATATTTTTCCCATTACATCACGATGAGGTTTAAAATCTGTCTTACTTAGTACAACACTTTTTCTTTTTATAATGACAATCACTGATACCAGCACACTAATTGCCTGTGAAATGGTCGTTCCAAGTGCAGCACCCGCAGGACCAAGTTTTAATACTCCCATAAAAAGATAATCAAATACAATATTTGCAATACATGCCACGGCTATAAAATACATCGGACTTTTACTGTCTCCCATACCTCTGAAAATGGAGCTAATAATGTTATACGCAGTGATAAATGGAATACCAATAAAACAGATTGTCAGATATGTGACCGTACCATTTACAGCCTCCGCAGGGGTAGACATTACTGATACAATGGGATGTACCAGCATAAGCAACAATGCCATTCCAACGATAGCAACTCCCATGAATAAAACTATGGTATTACCAACCGCCTTAGATTCCTGTTTTTTATTATCAGCTCCAATTGCCTGTGCAATACTTACGGTTGTTCCCATCGCAAGACCTACAATCATAACGGTAATCATATGCATAATCTGCGAACCGACAGATACCGCAGTTGTGCTTGCTACACCATCGTATTGCCCAATGATAAACAAATCTGCCATTCCATAGAGTGTCTGCAAAAAATAAGAAAGCAGGTACGGAAAGGAAAACAAAATTACATTTCTGAATACACTCCCGGTTGTAAGTTTTTTTCCCATAACATTTTCCTCTTTCTTATCTGATATGAGCATATCATAAACTCTATATCGATTGTAGAGTCAATAGACATTTTAAAATTTTATAATTTTGATTCTATATGAAAAGCGGACAGCCGCTGACTTGGCTATCCACTCTTTCTTATAAGAACAGTTTAATTAATTCCTTCGCCCACGCAAAATAGGCTGGAACAACTGTATCAAGCGATTGCTTTACGTCAGCAATGTCCTGTGCTGAAAACTCTCCTATTTTCTGAAACACACTTCCGACAGCTTCCGTATCGCCTATGGCTACCATCGCTCTGGCGTTATCACCGAGAGCGAAGTATTTTCCAATCGCTAACGCCCCAACGGAAAATTCACCAATAGCGATTGCCCCAATGGAAATAACGCCCAAACTAATCGCTCCCGCCGTCAGGATTCCGAGGGCGAAGCAGCCTGCTGAGAGAACCCCCATCGCATACACCCCAATGGCAAGTAGTCCGATTGAAAGCATCCCAAAGGAAAACACTCCGATGGATAACATTCCAAGGGATACAATACCCTGTGCTTTCAGACCGATAGCAATCACGCCACGAGCGTTCAGGCCCACGGCGACAAAACCTTTGGCATTTCGGGCAAAGTGCCACAAAGGCATACCCATCACGGTCTTTTCGCTCTTTTTCTCCTGCAAACGCTTTCTAAAGAACGAAAGTCCCAAGTCATTCTGCTGATCGCCGGTCATTTCTTCGTCGTCTTTAAGCAGATAGTCTAAGGAACATTGAAACATCTCGCTCATGCGTATCAGCTTATCTGTTTCAGGGTAAGCAAGATTGCTTTCCCATTTGCTGACAGACTGTCGGGATACTCCCAGAATACCTGCAAGCTGCTCCTGTGTATAATTATTATCTTTTCGTAGTTTCGATATTTTATCACCTAATTTCATAGTGAATCCTCCAATCTGAACTTCTTGTTCATATCAATGATACGGAATTGCAGTCCGAAAGAACACCACCTTTGTGCTTCTATATGTAAACTACGGGTTGCATCCCCCATTTTATGCATAATTTGAGAATAATTTTTCTGCCGTAATGGCATCACAACCGGACAAGACACCTTATGCAGTGAAACATTGCAAAAAATGATGCTTCTGAGAAATTACTGTATAATTTACTCTGAATAAAATAACTGTTTAGGACTTTTAGGTAAAAGAAACTCAAATTATTTAAGTCCCTTTTTAGTTCTTCTAATGTTTTCAGTTCCATCAATCCGTGTTTCTAACAATCAGTTATTATATTGGAAAAACGCTACATGTTTTTCTCTAACACATACATTTGCGTGTCAATTCTGGAATTTGTTAAAATCCACCATAATGAGACAGAGTCTCTGTTGCTAATTCTGTCCCAACTCTCATAGCCTCATAAATATTCCCATTTATCAAATGTGAACATACAAATCCTGCATGGTAGCTATCTCCACAACCTGTAGTATCAATTACTTCTTTAACTTCATTAGCTTGAACAAAATACTTTTCACCATTATGATATGTAACACTTCCTTTATCAGCTAAAGACACATTAAATAGTCCTTTATACTTCTTTGAAAACGCCTCAAATATTGGGAGAATTAATTTCTCTCCACTAATCATGAAATAATCTATATATGGTGCATATTTTTCCATCTCTTTAAAATTACGATATTCTACAAAATCCACTGCCAATCTGAAGTTATTATTCTTTTTTAAATCTATAATTTGTCCAAAACAGCCTGCCCAAAAATGTACAAATACAATATCTGATTTTTTGATAAACTCCAATTCATCATGGTCCAATATCATTTTATCAACAATATCACCCGTCCACGAATCATCTTTGTAATATCTGTCACCGCCAGCTGTAAGATATGTACGATTATTCGCAGTTACTTTATCCTTTTCTACTCTTACATGGCTTATATCTATTCTCTTATCAGAAATAGAATCCATAATAAATTTTGCGTAAGAATCCTGTCCAACCGCACCCAATATTGAAACATTGAACTCCTCAAATTTTGATGCATGGGCTGCAAAATTAAGGGCTTCACCCCCAGCATATAGTTCATCAGTTCCATCAAAAACATCTACACAGAGGCACGGAAGTGCCACTAAATTTATCATTCTTGTACCTCCCCAAATAGAAATTTATACATTCATTTCATCAACAATTTTTGCAGGTTTTGCGGTCATTTCTACCCATGCCGGTGCAAAGCCGCTCTTAATGGCATTTTTAGCTGATCTAATATTAGACCATGCCGCACAATAAAACGGCACTTTTCCTCTATTTAATATTTCTTTCGTGAGCGCGCTCGTCAGGGCAGAGGCAATCCCTTGGCGTCTGTATTTTGGCAAAACGTCCACGCCAATCTGCCACATATCGTCACAATCGGCAGAGCAGGCGGCAAGTCCAATCAGGGTACTTCCGCTGTATGCGCCAACACCAAGTACATCCAAGTGCTTGCGCTCTTGGCAAAGCGCATTGCTCCATTCCGGCAAATACAATTCCCCGAAATCTTCCTGTTCCAATATGCGTGTTTCATAGCCGCAGGAAAGAACCGGTATCCGGCTTATGTCCGGCAAGTAATATTCTGCCATAAAACATATTTTATGCCCCTTTTCGGATAAGCGCTCGTTCAGCCAATGCATATTTGGAGTTTCAAAACAATGATAAAATTCAAATTTCTCTGTATACTCGGATACTAAATCCAAGGTTTCAGGTATAGAAGCTGCCACAATATTATTTCCATAGGAAATAAGGTTACAAGTAATTGGCTCCTTTAGGTATTTGCGGACATTCTTCCCTAATTTTAAAGGGCGGATAATATTTCTGTCTGCCAGAAAATCTTCTTCACGACACCCCATATCTTCTGCTGACTGCCTCATTGCAATCTCTATTATTTCACGATTTGTCATAAGTTTTTCTCCATTCACAATACATCACTCGCGGTTTCCGGCTGCATACTCGTCCATGCAGACATCTATGACCACCCTCGCCGGCTGGATCAGTGCGTCCTCATACTGGCACTTCCACTGAATGTCCTGCACGATCATTCCTTTTCGGATGCCGTCGACGGTATCCCCGTCCTTCATAGGATTGTCATTGTTCAGCAGATAGGATGCCACCGTGTAAGCGTGCCCTACTACCCAGTTAGGGTCCATGTCATGGAAGTGGTACTGCAGATCTTCTATGTACAAAAGGCTCAGACCAAGCGTGTCCACTACACTGTCCTTTGTACCCTCAACATTGAAAAAGCGAACGTTCAATGCGTACCGGATAAAACGGTCAATGCCGGTCATTTCTTTTTTGCGGATCTCATCAGCCTTAATCAGCTTTCCGGAATTGGCGTTGTAAACCGCCTCACACTGAGGATATAATTCCACTAATGCCTCCAGATAATCCATAAGCATATTTGCACGTTTCTTTGCAGGCAGCCCGCCGCCTAACATATCATTAGCAAAAATCTGATATTTACATTCAGAGAGAATCTGGTCGCGGTCACTCATGCAATTCCACATCTGGCTGCGTCTGAAGTCATCAATGGAGCTCTGCACAAATTCCTCGCAGTCAGAAATCATCAATGTTACCGGAAGGCTGGCATCCTTCATCTCGGAGATGTAATCATGTGCGGCAAACATCACACTCACCTTGCGGTCGCCATATTGCTCCACTTTTCCCAGGTGCTTCGACAGTATCTCTGTAAACCGCTCATTGGAGGGCATCTCGCATTTCTCTTTCATCAGAAGCTGTACCATGAACACGCCACCCGGACGTATTTGGAGATCAGTCTTTTGCAACAAGCTCTGCTGAAACTGCTGCTCCTGATGCTGTTTTTCTTCTGATCCTCTCTTTTCTTTTTTTAACTTATCCAATAACCCCATCTACATTCTCCTTTGTGTTGACATTGTGATTTCGATGTTCTGCTTTGTTCGGTTTGCATACGAATTGGAATTTTTACCCGCTTCTATTGTTTATAGTTTGCTTCAAGCCATCTAGCAACACCATCTTCGTCATTCGACAAAATCACCTCTGTTGCATATTGTTTTAAATCATTGTGTGCATTTGCAACAGCATAACTTTTATCAGCCATTTGAAACATGTCTATATCATTTTTTCCATCACCAAACACAATAAGCTTTTCACAATTCAACATGTTTTGTAATTGCCTTATAGCCTTTGCTTTTGATGCTTCTAATGGCATAATTTCTAACCACTGTTCATTTGTATAAATATCCGTCTGATATACACAATGATATTTATCCTTATATTTATCATACAAAGGCATAAGTTTTTGGGGCTCATCAATACAAGTAATATAAAAAATATTCCCCTCTTTCAACTCAGACAATGAATTCACCTCATTTGTTCGAACATCGCCTTTACGGCTTTCAAGGAACATATTCATACCCTCTGTACACAGTTTTCGCACAAATGAAAATTTTTCCACACCATCAATGTAAGCGTAAACAATGGGATACACATTATTGCTAAACAAATCTTCTAACACGGAATGTACTGAATCATCAAAATAATTAGCAATTAATATTTTTTCCGAAATATTATCAATCACAAAGGCTCCGTTGTACACAATCAACGGAATTTTTGCATTTATTCCTTCAGTCACTTTTTTAGCTGTAACTAAAGAACGTGCCGTAGCATAGGAAAAAATCATCCCTTCTTCCACCAACGAATTGATTACTTGATTTGTGTATTTAGAGGTTACTTCGTCACTTCTCAATAATGTCCCATCTAAATCTGAAACATACAAATTACTCATGCATTTTCCTCCGTCAAATTCCGATTTATTCAACTATAGAAATTTACAAGTATCTTTTTGACATTTTAAGGATTATGTTCCCTTTTTTTTCACTCAATATGTCATTTCAGATAACCTTTTTCAAAATCCAATAATGCCTTTTCACCTTTCTTCATCTCCACAACTTCCGATTTATCGTTTTATCACCTCTTCCAGCGTTATAATCCTTCCATATCCAGATTCACTATTAGCTTTCCAATTTTCCGTTCTTTTAAGAGATAGCACATGTAGACAGGAAGATATACCACGGCTCCCTCCTGTTCCACATTTGCTACCGATAAAACATATGCCTTCTCAATATGATAATCGGGAATTTTCATAAAGTTATCCAAGGCTTTGTGTGCCTTGTAAGCTTTCCCGGATTTCACCTCAATGGGGACCACTTTTCCTTCCATTTCGACCAGAACATCCAGTTCTCCTATATTTTTCTTTTTGCAGAAATAGGGTTCCAAACCATTGGCCGTTAATTGCTGTATCACAGCATTTTCAAAGTGAGCGCCGTTATTTACTTCGCTGTTTTTATTGATTAGTTCCAGTTTGGTTTCCGCCGGATATGCACTGGTAAGCAATCCGGTGTCATTGGAGAAAAGCCGGAACACATTGCTGCTCTTGCTCGCTTTAAGAGGAATTACGGGAGCTTCCACGTTATATACCGGCAACGCGACCCCGGCATCTTTCAGCCATAAAAAGCTGTTTTCATATCTGTCAAACTTTAACTCTTTGTCCAGCATTGTAAATACAAATTTTTTATTTTGTTTGTTCAATTCTGCCGGAATGATATCATAAATAGATATCAATTTCAGTTTTTTATCTTCACTCTCATATTGAGAGAAATCCTCTTTGTATAGCGCTACGATATCCCGTTGTACTTTATCCACTTCCCGAATATCTTTTGTAGCAATATAGCTTTTCACCGCATCCGGCATGCCTCCAACAATAAGATAGATAAAAAACAGGGACAATAACTTTTGGTGTATGAATTCATCCACCGGTTGATATGTTTCAAATTTCTCTTTCAACATTTCCAAAGTTGTTTTTGACACATTATTCGCTATCATGAATTCTTCAAAATCCATAGGATACATTTTCAAAACAGTTAAATACCCCACCGGAACCGACGCTATTCCCTTAAGTTCTACTCCTAATAAGGATCCGCTCATTACATATTTGAAGCTGCCTTCTTCGACAAGAAACTTTATCTTTGTCACTATTTCCGGACATTTCTGTATCTCATCAAAAAAGACGACAGTTTCCTGTGGCTTACAATCTTCCGGCATAATCATTTTTAATTTCACCAGAAACTCATCCGCACTCATTTTGACATTAAGATAATCTATCAGATCCGGCTGATCTATGAAATTTACTTCAAACTTGCGATATCCGCTTTTGGCAATTTTCTCTCTTATAAGCCAGGTCTTTCCAATCTGTCTGGCTCCTGTCACCAATAATGCTTTATCAGAACTTTTCAACCATTCTTCTATAATAATGGAGTCTTTTCTATACATAAATTTTCTCCTCCCTTTTTAACAATACCTCTTTCGCCCCGTTTTTTCAATACAATTCATAATATTTTGCCCCGTTTTTCAGATTTTATCATAAATATTTTGCCCCGTTTTGATTGTTTCACTAAATTAACTTACTTTTATAACATAAAAATGCCCAGATTGGGTTTCTAAATCCAATCTGAGCAATAACTTACTATCTCTAATTTGATAAAACCGGAATTTATCGCAATATTCCATTCTTGGATTATACTCGCTTATAGATAATTGGTTCATCATATCCAAAAGTTTTCTTTCCATTAACTTCCATGCTTTCAGATACTTCCAGGCAACTATCAGAAAACTTTTCCCAAAGCTTAAATGTCATTACTGGCGAAAACTGGCTTGTACTGCCTCCTTCCCAGATTCCATCCTTTTCATGGTAGATCGCTGGAGTAAATTTTTCGGATTTTTTCAATGCAGTGTAATTAACATTTTTCATAGAACTATATGAAAATGTACCCTTATCTTCTCCTTCAGGTATTTCATAAGAAGACAATACAATTTTATCTTCTTCCTCTGTAATAAGGAAAAGATGTGGTGAAGCATGGCGTTTCCCATTTGTTTCATAGTAGCTTTCTTCAACAACAAATCTACCATTAAAATCTTTAGGAAGGTTCAAAATTTTCCCGTTACAGATCGTATTAATGTGTTCTGCGTAAGGGTATATTTTTCCCTCTTTCTTCATCTTATCAAACTGCTCTTTGTTATTAAAGTGTCCCGTCATCATACCAACAAAATTATCAAGCTTCACCATGTTTTTACCTCCACAACTTTCGATTTGTCCACTTCACAGTATACGCGGTTTTCCGCGTATCGTCAATAAAAACAGCCGCCCGGGGGCAGCCGGGCGGCTGGGTGGGATATGCTTTGCAGCTTACTTTTTCAGGTCGCTGAACAGGTCTTTTTTGTACACACCGTCGGCAACGAGCTTGGCGAAGCTGTCAATGACGATCTGCTTGTCCTCGGCATAGGTAACGCCAAACCACTTATCGTGGGTGGGCAGCACCTTAACGCTGACCTTGTCGGCGTGCAGCAGCTCGTCGATGTAGATGGGCAGCAGATACTCGGCCTTCAGCGGGTTGGCGGGGGCAGCTTTCTCGAAGAACTCGACAAAACCGGCGTCCAGCAGGTCAACGAACTCAGGCGTCAGGCCCCACATATTCATCGAGACAAGGCTCTCAACGTCGATGCTCTTGCCACCGGCAGCTGCGCCCTCGGCAGTTTTCTCAATGCCGCTGGTCTCCAGCACGCCGGTCAGGTAATGCTGATCGTTCATCTGGCAGATGCCGCGGGTGACAGCGCCGTTATCGCTCAGGGTGTTCTTCAGCACGAAACCGGCCATGCTCAGCTTGCCAGGCTCGGCGGGGGTGTAGCCCTGCAAGAAGCTGTGCAGCTGCACAAAAGCTTCCTTGCCGTAGTAGTCATCGGCGTTGATGACGGCAAACGGCTCCTTGATGATGCCCTTGCAGGCCAGCACAGCCTGGCCGGTGCCCCAGGGCTTGGAGCGGCCCTCGGGCACGCTGTAGCCCTCGGGCACATTTTCGAGTGCCTGGAACGCGTAGTCGATCTCGACACCCAGGTCGGCGCAGATCTTCTCGATGCGGTCGCCGATGGCCGCCTTAAAGGCTTCCTCGATATCGTGGCGGATGATAAAGACGATTTTGTCAAAGCCAGCTTCGATGGCGTCATGGATCGAGTAATCCATGATGATCTCGCCGTTGGGGCCGACTGCGGCCAATTGCTTAATACCGCCGCCGAAACGGGAGCCGATACCGGCCGCCATAATAACCAGAGCTGTTTTCATAGTCTCCTCCTAAATTATCGCCGGGTGCGTTGCCCGGCGTGTTACCAATTTTAACGTCCCTGCGGGAGAATCACATACCCGCCATCGTCATCAGATACTGGATGGCGCTGGGGCCAGCCATATAAAGGATCGCCACTTGCAGCAGGCACATGATGCCAAAGTACAGCACCGCCGCCAGCAGGTTGGTGCCGCCGCGCTGGACCAGCAGCTCCGTGCGGTTCTCGCCCTCGGGGCAGGCCATGTAGATCTCTTCGATCTGGGCCTTGCTGCTCTCGTGATACCAGGACACCGCAAACATGCCCAAGATCACCTTCACCGCCCAGGTGCCGATCTCGCCGATCGTGTAGGCGGCGGGCAACCAGCCCAGCGGCAGCGCGCCGAAGAAGCTGGGGTTGAACGTGACGATGATCTCCATAAAGCCGGGGATGCTCAGCAGCACCATGACCAGCGCCGCCAGCAGGCCCTGCTTCCACATTTTGCGGTAGAACAGGTAGGCCGGACCAAACAGAAACGCCGAGAGCGAAAGGGTGACTTTCTGCTTCGTCTCGCTCATGCGGAAAAACTGCATCAGGTAGTACATCGGGCTGCGGCCCACAAAGGCGGCCCAGTCCTTGGCCTTGATGCCTTCAATGGGATCCTCGGGGCCGATCTCGCGCCGCTGGATGCCGTCAGGGCCGCTGGAGTAAGTGTCAATGTGTGGGCCGGGTGCGGCGCGGTCATTGCGGGGCGCGGCATTCGGGTTTACATCGCCGGGGTTGCGCGCGTAGATGGGGCCCTGATTCTGCGGAGGCTGCGGGGCTGCGCCGGGCGCATTTTGGGGCTCCTCGCCCGGTTTGGGCAGCGGGCAGCCGCAATGGCTGCAGCGCACGGCCCCGGGGGTGTTGTGGTTGCCGCAGTTGGGGCAGACCGCCGCGTGGGCAGCTTCGGCCGCACCTGCGCCGACCTCGGGCTGCCATTCAAACCCGGCGGCATGCTCGGACCGGTGCATGCAGACGCCGACCTTTTGCCAGCAGGCCCGGTGGTAAGGGGTGCCGCAATCCGGGCAGACGACGATATCGTCATTATCGGTAAATGCCTGTTCGCAAACAGGACAGTGGTTGCCAGTGTAACGTGCCATGAAATCTTATCCTCCCAGTAACATAAAGACATTATACCGCACCAATAAGATAAATGCAAAGAACTTTTTATGAAGTTTAGCAGTTTTGGGGCGGTTATTGCTAATAGCCAGGGCTAACTACGGCCTTTTAGTGGCCCCCTTGTGTAAAGGGGGCTGGCTGCGCGGTAGCGCAGACTGAGGGATTGTGACCTCGCCTGTATATCGACCTGCACCCACAAGGCCACAATCCCTCCGTCACGGCTTTGCCGTGCCACCTCCCTTTACACAAGGGAGGCTCTTACGCTCTGCAACTTCCTCTTTACAACGCCCCTTCTTTGGTTTATACTATTATTATGTAGTTTTATGCCAACCTGACAAAACCGAGGGGTAACGATATGATCACCATTGACGAACTGAAAGCAAAACTCGGGGGGATGAAAACCTCTGTAGATGACCTGCGCGATGCGCTTTCCATCGAAGCCAGCGAAAAACGCCTGGCCGAGCTGGAGCACCAGATGACCATGCCCGGCTTTTACGATGACCAGGCCCGCAGCCAGAAGATCATCAGCGAGATGGGCGAAGTGAAGAACAAGCTCGAGCGTTTCGGCAAACTGGCCACCCAGTACGAGGAAGCCGAGACCCTGCTCGAGATGATCGAGGAGGAGAACGATCCCGCACTGGCCGCCGAGGGCGAAGAGGCCGTTGAGGCTGTTGAGAAAGCCATCGACGAATTGCAGCTGATGACGATGCTGAACGGCGAGTACGACCACAGCAACGCCATCCTGACCTTCCACGCCGGTACCGGCGGCACCGAGGCCCAGGACTGGGCCGAAATGCTGATGCGCATGTACACCCGCTGGGCCGAAGCCCACGGCTACAGCGTGGAAGTGCTGGACGTGCTGGACGGCGACGAAGCCGGCATCAAGTCCGCTTCGATGATGGTCAAGGGTGCCAACGCCTACGGCATGCTCAAGAGTGAGCACGGCGTCCACCGCCTGGTGCGCGTCAGCCCGTTCGACTCCCAGGCCCGCCGCCAGACGAGCTTCTCCAGCCTGGAAGTCATGCCCGAGCTGGACAATAACATCAACATCGAGATCAACCCCGCCGATATCGAGATGCAGGTCTACCGTTCCTCCGGTGCGGGCGGCCAGCACATCAACAAGACTTCTTCGGCGGTCCGCCTGATCCACAAGCCCACCGGCATCGTGACCAGCTGCCAGACCCAGCGCAGCCAGCTGCAAAACCGTGAGTACGCGATGGAAATGATGAAAGCCAAGCTGTACCAGATCGCATTGCAGCAGCACAAGGACAAGATCGACGATATCAAGGGCGTGCAGAACGAGATCGCCTGGGGCCACCAGATCCGCAGCTACGTCTTTATGCCCTATACGATGGTCAAGGACCACCGCACCAACTTTGAAAGCGGCAACGTGCAGGCCGTCATGGACGGCGACCTGGACGGATTCATCTACGCCTACCTGAAAGCCAGCTCCCGCGGCGAGCTGGAAGAGGTCTAATTTCCTCTTTGGCTCCCTCACCCGCTTACCACGTACAAAACGGTACACACTTTGCAGTGTGTACCGTTTTTTGTGTTTCGCCATGCTTTATTCATAATCTGCGGGTATACTAAACAAAATGGCACGATTGGCGGGCGCATATAGAATGCGCCCCTACGGCCGCCCGGTATTTTTCTGCCGCTGCGTAGGGGCGGATTCCATATCCGCCCGTGCGGTTTTATGGTTGCTGCTCTCACCCCGCGTCGTTGCAGCCTCTCCTTTACCACAAGTTGTATTTGTATTAAAAATTCTTTTGGTTCCTTTTCTTATAAGAAAAGGAACAAGGAGGTCATTTGTATGCCCATTCACGGCCTGACTGCGGCGGAGGTGGAAAGCCGCCGCGCAGCAGGGCAAATCAACACCCCGCCCCAGTCCCCCACCAAAACCACCGGGGAGATCGTGCGGGACAATATCTGTACCTATTTTAACCTCGTGTTCCTTGTGCTGGCGCTGATGCTGCTCTTCGTTGGCTCGTGGCTGAACATGGGCTTTTTGGGCATCGTGTTTTGGAACACCCTCATCGGCATCATCCAGCAGCTGCGCGCCAAAAAGACCATTGACGAACTGACCCTTGTCTCCGCCCACAAGGTACACTGCCTGCGGGACGGCCAGTGGGTGGAGCTGCTCTCTGACGAGCTTGTGCAGGACGATGTGGTCGAGTTCCGCGCGGGTGAGCAGATCGCCGCCGACGCCGTGGTTCTGGACGGCACCGCCCAGGCCAACGAAAGCCTGCTGACCGGCGAGGCAAAGCCCATCGCCAAAGCGCCCGGGGACGAGCTGCGCTCCGGCAGCTTTCTGGCCGCCGGACACTGCGTGGCGCGGCTGACCCGTGTGGGAGCTGAAAGCTACGCCGCCAAGCTGACCACCGAGGCCAAAGCCGACGGCCACAGGGTAGTAAAAGGCGAGATGATGCGCAGCCTGGACAAGCTGATCCGAGCCATCGGCATTGCGCTGGTGCCCATCGGCGCGGCACTGCTGTACAAGCAGCACTGGCAGCTGGAAGTGCCCCTGCGCGGCAGCGTGGAGACCACCGTAGCCGCGCTGATCGGCATGATTCCCGAGGGATTGTACCTGCTGACAAGCGTAGCCCTGGCCGTGGGCATGATGCGGCTGGCGCGCCGCCGGGTACTGACCCAGGACATGAACTGCATTGAAACGCTGGCCCGGGTGGACGTGCTGTGCGTGGACAAGACCGGCACGATCACCGAAAGCGCGATGCAGGCCGACGAGCCGGTCGTGTTGGACGAAGCTGCGCCTGTCACCGACATTTTAAACGCCTTTTACAGCGGCGAGGAGCCGGATAACGACACTGCCCGCGCCCTGTGCGAAAAGTTCGGCCAGGGCGGCAGCGGGTGGCTTGCCGCACGCAGCATCCCGTTTAACACGGCCTATAAATACAGCGCCAAAAGCTTTGGCGCGCAGGGCAGTTATGTCGTAGGTGCGCCGGATATTTTGGCTGGCACCCGCCTGCCAGAGCTGCGCCCTACGCTTGACCCGCTGCTGGCGCAGGGGCGGCGCGTGCTGCTGCTGGCCCGCTGCCGGGGCGAGCTGCCCGACCCGCCTGCCCGGCTGGACCCGGACACGCTGGACTTTCTGGCACTGCTGCCGCTGCAAAACCGCATCCGCGAGAGTGCACCTGAAACCTTTGCCTATTTTTCACGGCAGGGCGTGGATGTCAAGGTCATTTCGGGCGACGACCCGCGTGCCGTCAGCCATGTGGCCGCGCAGGCGGGCATTCAAGGTGCCAGCCAGTGGGTGGACGCCGCTGCCATCAAAAATGACCACGAGCTGGAAAAAGCCGCGGCCCGCTGCACAGTGTTTGGCCGCGTAACGCCCGAGCAAAAGCGCAAACTGGTACACGCCCTGCAAAAGCAGGGGCATACAGTCGCCATGACCGGCGACGGCGTAAATGACGTGCTGGCGTTAAAAGATGCCGACTGCGGCATTGCGATGGCGTCCGGCGCGCAGGCTGCCAGCCAGGTGGCACAGCTGGTGCTGCTGGACTCTGACTTCGGCGCGCTGCCCCATGTGGTGGCCGAGGGCCGCCGGGTCATCAACAACATCCAGCGGTCGGCCTCGCTGTTTTTGGTCAAAAATATTTTCTCGGTATTGCTCAGCGTTGTGTCGCTGGTGCTGCCGCTGACTTACCCGTTTTTGCCGCTGCAACTGTCGCTGCTGTCGGCCGCAACCATCGGTACACCGGCGTTTTTCCTGGCGCTGGAGCCGAACCACGAGCGGGTGCACGGGCGGTTTATCTCCAATGTGCTGCGCGCGGCATTGCCCGGCGGCGTAACAGATTTTCTGCTCGTGTTTTTGGCACAAGGGTTCTGCTTTGCGTTTGACCTGCCCAGCGACTACCTTGGCACCATCAGCACGATCGTGGTGCTGACGGTGGGCCTGCTGGTGCTGTGGGGCGTTTGCCGCCCGTTCAACACCTGGCACTGGGTGCTGTGGGGCGCGATGGCGGTTATCGGCTACGGCGGCGCGCTGCT
>OIYP01001011.1_pt1 | contig 15505 bp, 14 predicted proteins | sample 1588261 | NCBI WGS metagenome assembly OIYP01 (sample SAMN03283293) | human gut metagenome | biome: human-associated habitat; material: feces | host: Homo sapiens | place: Peru | collected 2012
GGGGTGTTTTTAAACCGGGTCTTTTGAAAGTTCAAAGAAAATTCATTTTTCCAACATTCCCCTCTACCTATAACATTCTAAAATGGGCGTTTGGCAACCAGTTTTTCAAATTTTGTTGAACTGCCTAATTTTAGAATATAGATTTTGTTCATTTTCCACTTATAGAACCAGAGGAAAGCCATTTCACAAAAGATTTTGAAAACCCCTACACTAATAGGAATCCGCAGAGCCGTTTTGGAATACAATTCTGAAAAAATTTATAATTTAAAATAAAAAGAAAAACGGCAAAGTTCAAAATCGAACCTTACCGTTTCGCATAGTATTATTCTCTTTTCTCAACAGCTACAATTCTCCATTACCCTACGCATGCAAGTTAGTCTTTACGACCGTTAAGTTTGTTCATTCTAAATTAGACTTTCCACAGTCAAATAGGCACTCATTGTTTATTCTTCTTGTGAGCACCGTAGTATTAGATTGCTCTATAAGGCTTCGGTTGCTCAATATTTTCTTCGCATATTTGATTTTGTCCGTATTCTCACATTCACAGTCAAAAATTTTGTATTTCATTATTTCCAGAACAACATTAACACAAAAATAATTGTGTTTTATGCAAAGCCAACCGAATATCAAAAAGAAAACAGAAAATAGCAGTACTCCTTGATATTCGGTAAAATCAAATGCAAACATCGGAAAAACAAATGACATCATAAACTCTGCCACTGCAAACTTTTCTTCTTTTACATTTATTAAGTACATTGGTTGAACATTATCAACTTTTTTAGAAGTTAGTTCTTTCCTTACTATATACAGCGCCACTAAAAATGCTCCAAGGATCAACGGAATACTTATTTTTTCCGTGTATAAGTCAGCTTCATTATCCATTATGCTGAAAAAATCTGTCAAAATGACAAGAATCCATAACGGAGTAAAAGCAAGATAATACATACAGATAGCGAATCGTAATTTACCCATAAGTCAAAATCACTTCCAGCTTTTTGCAGCCGCCACTTCCACTGGAGACGAATCCAGTGGATCAAGCATAGCCTTATTGCATAGAAATTTGATCAATCTCTCTGTTGTTTGTTTATCATCAGTATTGATCCGAGTGTCACTTAGTTGAAGTCCAAATTTTTTAGCAAGGCTCTTTCGACGATTTGCATTTTTCAGTGCGTCCAGTCTTGATTGGTTATATGAAACAAACCTTCTTGGGTTCTGCCCTGTTGTTGCAGTTTTTTCAAACTGCTCCGCGTTTGTTAAAAAGTCACATACGATTATATCATTTACTTTGTTTTTACATACTGCCTTATAAGCTCTCTCCATACCAAATAGATTTTCGCCTGCCATAGACAGCATATAAACAGTATCTCCTGCTATGATAACATCCACCGTCTTTTTCAAAGATAAGATTGGCTCTGATACCTTATTAAACGTATTCGTTTCACGCCATAAAAATTTATTATTCATAACCGTAATAGGTGATTGCATTGAAACAAGTTTAATTGGAAGTTGTTCGTCCTGAAGAGAAATCGTTCCCAAAATCATGTAAGCACTGTATTTGCATTGTCCAATCGGACCTTCTGTATCTGGATTTGCCGCTTCATTAATTAGCGCATCAAATCCATTTTGTATAAGATTATTATCCCTTTGAAGTTTATATATTACATTGCCCACAACATCTCCTGTATAATCGTCCACACTGGCGAAGCTATCAATTCCACTGTCCGAAAGGTAATGCCTTGACAATTGATGCGCAAAATCTCTTATACTACCTTCTGGTCTTAAACAAATCTCACGGTCATGATATGTCACACCCTCTCTCCCAGCTTTAACTTTAATTAGCTGCATAGACCATAACGGAGTGCCTTGCACAGCATCAAAAATCTGCTTAAGTCGTTCCTTGCTCACTTAAATCACCGCACTTCTTTGATGTCTCACAAATTTCATCTTAGTTCAGTCTTTTTTGAATTTTCTTCCTTTTAATATTAAATCACTTTTGCTGTTTTTCTGCAAGAGGTCTTTCACCAATGGAGTTCATCTTCTTAAAATTCTAAAACCCGAACTTTTCATCAGTTATATCGGCTTTCAGAACTCGAATCTACTCAAGCGCACATCCAATCCCATTTCGCATGTCAGAATGTCTTGCATTGCACTCCTCCCTGATAAGGATTACAGGCCGGAACTGCCCGGGTGGAAATCCGAACTTTGCTACTCGCGCTCCTCGCTTTTCTGCGATGCAACAATCTGCTGTTCTCTTGGGCAGTTCGTTCACGTTGAACAAACGAGATACATTTTCGCCAAGAACCATCCAATCTTAGCCTGTACCTTTCGTATAGCAAATCTTTCAATGCTACGCTTCCTTATTTTCGTCTTCAGTTGTGATTCTTTTTCATGAGGCGTTGAAAATTTCACAATCTTGGACAAAAAGAAAAACGGCAAAGTTCAAAATTAAACCTTACCGTTTTACATACACTTACGCTATTTCAATTTTTTTCTGATGTGTGTTTATCTCCAGTAGTTAGCCTTTCAATTTATAGACTGTATCCTCTATCACGAATCACGCTGACCACTTTGTCAACATATTTCTGGCAAGTGTCGCGGTCGGATGCTTCCACCATAACACGCACCACAGGCTCCGTACCGGATTCACGAACCAGAATACGGCCAGTATCATCCAGTTCCTCAGCCACCTTGGCCACTACTTCTTGCACGGCAGGATCATTCTGTGCAGCTTTCTTATCAGTCACACGGACATTTTCAAGCACCTGCGGATAAATCTTCAGCGGTGCCGCCAGTTCGCTCATCGGCTTCTTTTTCGCCAACATGACTTCCATCATTTTCAGACTGGTCAGGATACCATCACCCGTGCTGGCATACTTGGAAAAGATGATATGGCCGCTTTGCTCACCACCGATACGACAGCCGTTCTTCGCCATGTACTCATAGACATACTTGTCGCCCACAGCGGTCTTAGCGTAACCGACACCCTGCTCATCAAATGCTTTGTAGAGGCCAAAGTTAGACATGACTGTGGTGACGACGGTATTATTTAATAGCTTGCCACGTTCCTTCATATAGCAACCGTAGATGTACAGAATGTGGTCGCCGGTGATAACATTGCCCTTCTCATCCACACACAGGCAGCGGTCGGCGTCACCATCGAAGGCAAAACCAACGTCCAGGCCCTTCTCCACGACAAATTTCTGCAGGCCCTCAATATGCGTAGAGCCGGCATTAGTGTTGATGTTCGTGCCATTCGGCTTGTTGTTGATGACGTAGGTATCAGCACCCAGAGCATCGAACACGGACTTTGCAATGTTCCAAGAACTGCCGTTGGCGCAGTCCAGACCAACCTTAACGCCCTTAAAAGAGTAGATGCCCAGAGAAATCAGGTAGCCCATGTAGCGATTACGGCCTGCCACATAGTCCACCGTGCAGCCGATATGTTCCCGGTGGGCAAAAGGCAGTTCCGGCCAGTCCTTATCAAACATATGAAGTTTGCCGTCAATATAATCTTCTACCAACAGCAACATCTCCTCCGGCATCTTCTCACCGTAGCAGTCAATCAGCTTGATACCGTTGTCATAGTACGGGTTGTGGCTGGCGGAAATCATAATTCCACAGTCAAAGTCATCCACACGGGCGATGTACGCCACAGATGGAGTAGTGGTAACATGGAGCAGATAAGCGTCTGCACCAGAAGCGGTTAAACCTGCAACCAGACTATACTCAAACATATAGGAGCTGCGGCGAGTGTCCTTGCCAATTACAATACGAGCAGGCTCGTTGTTGCCGTTGCGCTCACGCAGAGCATTGTAATACCAGCCTAGGAATCGACCAACCTTATAGGCGTGGTCTGCTGTTAATGTAATTCCGGCTTCGCCACGGAAGCCGTCCGTTCCAAAATATTTTCCCATTGTTATCCTCTCCTTAACCTTGCAGGGATTCTAGCATTCATTGCTATTATGCTTACCAGCCATGCTTTTTACCAACCTAAATAAGCTCATTGGGAACAACAGTCCTGCTACTATATAAAGGCACCTTAATTGTGGACATCCTATTGGGAACGCACTTCGATCCACTAAAAATATTCCTGTTGTGTATGCAGCAATATCAATCACTTTAAACACAATAAAGTGAAACCCCATAATATATGCGCTTGCTTCTCCCAATGCTGCAACTGCTCTACTCATAAAAGGTAACTGTATGATGATATCCTTTACTACAACACAAAATGATAACCCACATAAAACGATTGGATAAAAAAGCCATTCACTATAAATCAATCCTTTAGATAATTCAATTTGCTGCCCCCCCCCCGAAAAATCAGCAAGTAGTAAACCCAATAGGGCCGGAAAAATGATCCATCGATTCGATGAGATAGTATTATTGTATTTTTTATATAGTGTGCCGGCAAAGATAATTGGAATCATTAGCAGTGCAATAAAAACATACCTTTTTCCGATTCCATAGCGTGAAACCAACAGAACTCCGGCAACACCACAAAGAACGCTCATCCATGCCAGCTTATTTGAGCTTTTCTTTGCTGTTAATAAACATAGCATCGAATAGATAATCGTTGCCATTGCCATAAACGGAACAAACCACATCGCCCCAACATAATATCCATTTTCCCGGAATAGAAGAATGTCTACGCCCCGATGTACAATTTCGGAAAGCGTAGGCTTTTCAATCATTTTATTGCTCACCCACAGCGGAATAAAAATAAAGGAGCTAAAACAGATACCAAACAGCATCTTATACTGTTTCCATAGCCTTTTTATGCATGAAAGAATTGCGTCACATTTAAAAAAATATCCTGTACAAAAGAAAAAAATTGGCAAATGGTACAAGTAAACAAAACATCTAATTTTGTCAGCGGATGCAGAAGCAAAGATTTCTGTGTTCATTGCGTGACCGATTACAACAGAGATAATTCCAATTCCCTTTAACACATCTATATCAATATTCCTTGTTTTTTCCATATTATCCCCTTGTCTTTGCTTTTATCGTTTGCAGTATCGAATTTAAAATTTCAAAAGCAAACTGCCACACATCTGGCATAAAAGCCTTTATTATCATCACATACAGCACCAGATACACAAGTATTCCTATGATAGGATCAGCTTTCATTCCAAGCATAAAATATACTGCCACAAGAATAATAGCAGCAATATAATCTTTTGTTTCGTATCGCAAACTCACATTTTTTCTTTCACAGGATATAAACCAGATCAGATATGTAAAAAGTGTTGCATATGCAAATGCTTCCATACGCCTGTCCAAAGCATAAAACGCAGCATTTGTTATCACGCCGATCAGTAACATCACCAGCATTTGTATCAGGTAATCCCGCTGCAGATGCCTTGCTTTATACAGGTTAACATATACGCCTTGGATCACAGCAATAAATATCTGCGATGCAAACAGTACAAATATAATCTCGACTGCGCCGTAATACTTCTGCAAATAATATTTCAGAATCCACTTTACCGGAAACGCTGCAGCAATAAGCAGCAATCCCCACGCTAGGATCAACCGCTTCAATCTCACGATTTTTTTATTTTCGATTCCTTTGCAAAAGTAATTGTAAAGCGACACCGTGATAGGTGTAATAAAAACATTCAACAGATTCAGCAGACTTGACGAGAACGAATAGAGTGCAAAGTTTATGCTTTCCATTAAAAACTTTACAAACCAGCGGTCCAGACCCGTGAATACACCGCTTGAGAAATTGCCCAGCATAAGTATCAATCCTGCACTTATGTTGTTCTTGCATTCTTCCAGAGAAAGTTTTCCGCCCCGTATGAATTGTAACCTTTTTTCAAGCCTTATCAAAAGATAAACAGACACCAATGCGCCAACTAAAACCTGAATTCCAATATAAACCAGATAGTTATCGCTTTTAATTGTTATCAGGAATAAAATGGTAAAAGCAAATACTCCAATTTTTTCGAAGTTCAAGGCCCTGCTATAGGCAGAGAATTCTCCCGTTGCTTGATAGAGCGATCTCAAGTAGCTTAAAAGATTTGTCGTCAGCTGTCCTATCGCAAATGCAATAATAACATAGTCTTTATTTACTATGCCGACCACAAAAAATGCGATGGCCACAACTGAAATAATCACAAAATAATTACGGAAGTTACTGGCCAAATCATCTTTATCAATCTCGTCAATCTGTTTGCCTCCATATTTGAGATACATTCCATCTGCATATCCAAAATGAAAAAATCCAGCATATGTTATATAGAGAGCATATGTCTTATACAATGCATACGAATCGATCGACAGATATTTTGGAACTAAAAAGCTCAAGCCAATACCAATTCCAAGACTTATAATATTTGCTATCAGGATTTGAAACAATCCTTTTTTCATCGCAATCTATTTTCCTTTCCCGAACACATAAACTTTATTTCCGCTTAAATCATTAGCAAGTAAAACCAAAGTAATCACCAAGTATTCAGATGAATAGTAAAAGTTCAAAAGTGTAAGACATACCACTAATGAATAAACAACATACTCAATCCCGTAGACTCTGTATTCACTATTTTTTGCTCTTTTTAATAGCACAAGTACGATTATTAAAAACCATACAATACCTAAAATTCCATTCATTGTGTAAAGACCAATGACTCCAATATCTGTCAAACTAAAATAGCCGTGCTTGGTATCCAATGCCTCGCCTCCGGCAGTTTTAGGAGAAATATATCCCCTTCCAACAATCGGATTCTTGACCTGCGCTGTGTAAAAGGCAACCTCATCTGTTCTTGCTACATAATTTCCAGAATTTGTTGTCACCTCCTGTTTTGTTAGGTCAACTAAATCTGTCAGTCTGTTGGACAGTGGAATTAAAGCCACTCCGCACAAGAGGACTAATACCAAGACCTTTTTCCAACCCGTTTTATACTTTAGTTTTCCAAGCGAGACGGCAACAGCCGCAACAGCAACACCAAATATAACCATTCGTGTTTTACATACGAATAAAATATCTACTGCATAAATCAAACAATATATGCCATTTTTTATATCTAACTTATCCAGAAATTCAGAAAAAGCCATCATAAGTGCTACGGCAATCAAAACATATCCATATGTAATTCTTATTGAACCAAATCGAATGTTTTCACTTGTTATAGTCAGGAATTGGATTTTAGGATAAACTGCCAGTTGCACAATATTGATAACCGCTTGTAGCAGTGCCATTTTCTTTGTCCAATTCCACAAATTTTGAAAAGAGTCCTCCTTATCTTTCATAAGTGCAACAATTGGGAACACTGAAAAAATCATCAATAATCTTGTTTGAAGAAAAAGGCCAAACAAAATTGACTGGCCTATTGTAACGTAACCCATTATTGCTGCGACAACAATTATAACCGCTGTATACCACAGCCATTTATACTCCGTTGGGATTACTTTTTTATTACAAAATCTCTTGATTGCCCAAGAAAAATATGCTACGACTAGAATAACAATTTCCAGCTTTTCTGGAAGGATTCCAAATATTTTTGCTGGGCCTGCTCCCAACATTCGAGTTTCAAGCAAAATCAAAGCAACCGCCAGCAGTTCCGGCTTCTTCCAGCTTTCATACAGTATAATAGCCATACTAGTAAAAAACATTCCACTAGCAACGGTATCCATTCCTGTGGCGTATAAGCAGAACGTTATTCCTAATGCCACTATCAATAATGCTGTACTTTTTTTCACAAGAATTGAACCACTTTTCATAAACTCACTTTTTCCCTTTAAACCATCTGGCTTTTCATGTATTCCATATAGCTGATACAAGATTTTCTTGTTTCTTTCATTTCCCGAATAAACTTTTCGCATCTATTTCCTGCCACATGCAGTGAACTTACCCCATCAAAATGAATCACATCAATGGCCGGATCATAAACCATTTTTAGTCCCTTTAAATTGCACCGAAACGCCAGAATGTCTTCTTCCATATATAAAAAAGTTTCGTTGAAAAGTCCATCCGGGTATTCCTTCATATAGTTTTCACTCAGCACAAAAAACGCCCCATGCAAAACACACTTTTCTATCCGACTTTTCTTTACAGGAACTGTTTTGACATGGTTCTTTTTAACCTTATCCTTGAATCTTTTCATTGGATCATACAGTCCTGTTTTATTCAAAAAATACAGCATTGGGAGAATGCGATCAATCTTTTTTATTTTTTTCCCTACTTCCTCTAACTCCATTGGTTTTTCCCTCATAGGATTTTGGTGTTCCTTTTTGCTCAGACTATAAATATCCGGCCCATATACAGAAAACTGGCTGTTCTTATATTCCTTAAGAAGTAGCCTTGGGAAATCCCTGTTTTTTATATCAATATCATTATTAGATACAACAATCAGTTCGGAATCCAACTCATTGCGTGCATACAGAATGCCCTTATTATTTCCTCTTGCGAATCCGATATTTTCCGGCAAAAGTATAACTGTCACATCATCGCTGCCTTTGAAATTTTTGTACAGTGTTTGTCCGCTTTCATCGGGAGAATTATTATCAACAATAATAAATTGATGCGAAACGTCATTCCAATTCAATCCACGCAAATTATCAATATAATCTCGTGTCATATTAAAATCATTGTAATGTAGAATCACTACAGAAATCGTTGCTTTTTTCATTTGTGCTCCTGTCCAAATCGCTTTTTGTGATAATAGAGGGACGGAATCATCAAAACTATGCTAAAAAGTGGAGCCGGGCTTTCCGCTAGAATATTTTTTCTTGCTTCCATACAAATTGTGTTAATATTTATAATACACTTGATTTTCTCAACAGCCCTTGTTTTTAAAGGATATTTCTCCAGCATTCTGTATTTTTCACACAATGTAACAAGTACGCCCGTGGAGTTTTTTGCCCACAGATTCCACACATTCCTTGTCAGCCCATTTGGTTGATACTCTGCGATATAAAACGCCTTATTATGTACAAGAAATTTTCCCTTTTTTATCAGTTTTTGATAGAGCCATCCCTCTGGAATGAATTTTTCTCCTTTAATTTGCGGAAATTTCAAATCTGAAATTTCACTTTTTTTCATTAGAATTACAGATTCTGGAATGTTATACTCAACTTTTAAATCCATTATATCTACTTTTATATTATCAATTGATTCCCACTTTTCCTCATTATGAAATCCAGTCAACTTACTCGGATAGACAACACCAACACATTCCTTTTGCGTTTTTTTCGTATCATCATTCATTATTGCAACTGCATCATTCGTTAAATGGTCATCACTATCTACACAAATAAACCATTCACTCACTGCTTGCCTTAACGCAGTATTAAATGCAATGTGTTTTCCTTGATTTTTCTGACGAACATATCGTAGAGAATATGAGCGTTTTTGCCCCAGCCATGTTTTAACTATCTTTTCTGTATCATCAGTTGATCCGTCGTCCACAATAATCCATTCAAAATCCTTATCCGTCTGTGCGTCTATACTATCCTTCAGCACAGCAAGCAATTTTGCCCGGTTATAGGTCGGAGTAAATATTGAAATCATATCATTCCTCTTAGACTTTCGTTTTCTTTGCCAGTTGCCTTTTTCAAATAATACTGTTCCATATATTTTGCAGTTGCATCCATATCAAATCCTGCATCAATCACATACTGCTGCATATTGGTATGGGCCTTTGGATTCTGTGCCATTTCAAGAGCTGCATTTGCCCACTTTTCTGCGCCATTGCTCAGCAGGAGTTTCCGGTATATTGGCGTAATATTTGTTTCCGGCGGCAATCCCTCAGAGCAGACAATAGGAACGCCCGCAGCCTGTGCTTCGATTGCAACAATGCCCAGTCCTTCAAACAAAGATGGGAAAACAAATACATCCATTGCCTGATAGATTCTATTCATGTCCTTTCTGTTTCCAAGGAACTGCACACAATCTGCAAGGCCCTTTTCTGCCACTTTTCCTTTTACTTTCTCTTCTAATGGCCCGGTGCCAACGAGGATCAGTTCTGCATCCGGCTTTTTCTTCTTGATCTCTGCAAAAACATCAATTAGGAAATCATGATTTTTCTGAGGATGCAGCCGACCAACATGGCCGACAACAAATTTATCCTTTAATCCGAGTTCTTTCCTGATTTCATTTCTGGTATCAGCATCTGCAACAAAGTTCTGCGAATCAATCGCATTTTTCAGCACTTGAAACGGCTTATCTTTGAACAGATATTTTCCGGCTTCTTCAGAGCAGGCAAAAAGGTCTGTAGCGTTTTTAGTGAATAGCCGCTGCATGAACAGCTTTGGCAAATATTTTATATCGTGTACCGTTTCATTGTTGTGTGAATGCGCAATTCTGACGGGGATGCCAGCTTTCTTTGCTGCTTTCAAGCAGAAATATCCAATCGTGTAAGCGTGACAGTGAACAATTTTATATTCGTGACGTTGGGCAAAAAAATCTGCCAGATCTTTTTGGAATTTCGGAAGATTCAAATCTTCTCGGAAAGACAGTTTGTAAACGTGTCCACCCATTTTTTCAATTTCATCATCGTAAAACTGTTTTTCTTTATAAACAACCAGAAAATCAAACTGTACTTTTGTTCTGTCAATTTTCCGATATATATTCATCAATAAAGCCTGCGTACCACCAGCTTCCATTCGCTGTAGGATATGCAAAACTCTTATCGGCTCTCCCATGAATTCTTCCTCCACAAAATCTCAAAGCGATTTGATTTTCTGAATCAACTTATTTGGCAGTATAGATTTCAGCCGTGCTTTCGGTTGAAAGCCAACTTTTATGTGCTCTATAAACCCTGATTCATCGATACCTTTATAAAAGGTATCCCGCGCTGCCGGTCTGCCACTCGGCCGCACCAGATTATGTTGCTTCACCATTCCCTCTTCCAGCGTTGCTTCCTCCACTTCTGCAAGAGGGCGCATCATGTCAAAGAGTTTTTGGCCTTTTCCGGTATTGACAAATACACTGGATACGCCCTTTGGAGAATTAAAATCAGGGTGGCTTTTCGCAATCCCCCAGAAATCACCTACGGTCAAATCTCCCACACGGCTTGTATTCGCATAGGCGCACTGATAACAACTCTCTCTGTAACAGTCGCCATCCATAAAATGTTTTCCATAACGATCAAGGGAGAGTGTTTTTGTTTTTGTTTTTGTTTTTGTTTTTAGCAGATACTGTGTTCCCCATCCTCGCGTATCCTTGGAGCGGAAGTTAAAGTAAATTACTCTGCCTGCCGTCTGCTTGTTCTGATATTCCAGATACTTTTTGAAGAACTTCGGGGAAGGCACACCGTGACAAATCAGGTCAAGCGTATATAAATTTTCATGGTCACCACCCAAAAAAGCATACAGACCTGCAATCTGGCAGGGGGTTCCTGTAAAAAGCACCATCTTACCCTCAGAAAGACGTTGCTTGACTTTTGCATAGCTATTTTTCGGGTCTGACTGAACATACTTAGAGGACTGCAATTTTTCTCTTTCTGCCTCATCTGTCACTTCAATGTGGCTTACTACCAGCTGTTCATCATAAGCGGCACCATAGACCACACCACCCATTTGCAAAACAGTCTTTGCTGCGCTATCCGCTGCGCCACCGGATGCGGAACGCATAATATCCGCATCATTTTTATTGCGCCACGCCCAGACTTTTTGGGGGTTGTTCCGATGAAACTCTGTATTCTCCACCGGGCATTTTTTCAGACACAACTTGCACTCGATGCAGTTGTTTTCATCAACGGACGGATACCAAAAACCCTCGTTGTTTTCCACCATAGAGATGCACTGTTTCGGGCAGATTTGTTCACAGCTTTTGCATCCCACACATTTCTTTTTTATCCTTGCTATGTTCTCCATCTTATCCCTCTAAATTGCTTCGCAGATACTCCTTCGCCACTTCCCTATGTGCTTTCAGCAGCTCGTCAACCTTTGCGTAATCAATCACTTTTTCATTGATATTTTCTGCATCTTCAATTTTCGTCGTCATACGATTCACCAAGCCCAACCGCTCCAGCAAATCACTCAGTTTTTCTTCATTGCCGTAACTATCGCCTACACTCTTACGAATCAGTGTTGTAAATGGACGGTGTGTAATCACCGAAAAAATGCTTCCGTGGAAGGTATCAGTAATGACCTCGTCTGCATTTCTGAAATATGCCAGAACCTCAAACGGTGAGCAATCCACAAAACGGTCTGCACATTTCTGAATGCCGCCGATTGCATAGACTTTCAGATTCTTTTTCTTTGCATAAGCAGAAATCCAGTCTGCCTCCTCATTAGAAATACGGCCTGCATACGCATACAGAATCAGATACTTCTCGTCCACCCGAATCTGCGGTATTTTATCACAGCAGTTCATGTAGTCGTAGGTCAGAACCGGGTCCAAGTTATACACAGGTTTCTCCCCTGTAAGTTGCTCCACAATGGCTCCAGAATTTGCATCTCGTACAGAAATTGCATCAAATTTCTTCAGAAAAAATCCAACTTCATCGGCCTTTTTATATTTTTTCAGTTTTTCCAGTGTCGTATTTCCGAAAGATGCTGCATAGGTAAGAAGTTTCTTCGCACGGTTATCCTTTCCAAATAATTCTGGCGAATAGCCCACGTTGGAATTTTTCTGAATGCAGTTGAAAACCTCATCGCTACCAATCACAAGGCAATCCAATGTCGGGTTATAGTTCATTTCGTCCGTAATTCCTAAAAGCGGCATATACTTTTTAGCAAAAGACTGCTTATACCGGATAAACGCCAGCTTATGTGCAAGCGGTGCCTGATACCGAAAAGTTTCCAATCCTTTTTCTATTTTCCGAACCAACTTGTTTTTGCTATCCGCGTTTTCTGCAATTACGGGTGTACCTACATGGTAGTCCACAAACTCTACTTTGCAGCCAAGTTCTTCAATCAGCTGCTTTAATGCGTATGCCTGCAAAAACGAACCGTAGTTTGCAATGCGCTGCATCGACATGATTCCAACTTTTTTCATCCATTCATCCTCAATACAATTCTTTTACCAGTTTCTCAAGTTCTTCATTAAACTTTGCATTGTTGCTACTCATACCATGCCCCATGCCCGCGACAATCTGGTCGTAGTTCGTTATGATATCTCCCAGCGTATTGATATCTTCCACTGGAATAATCGTCCCCATTCTCTGCGCCACATTCCTTGCAAATTCAACCTGATGGTCATTTACATGTTCATTGAACTGGTGCTGGCGCGGCACAACAATAGGAGTTTTACCTATCTGCAACGGCATGATAAAACTTGCCGGACCACCGTGAGTAATCACAATACGGGCATCGGCCACATTTTTTACCATCTGCTGATATGGAATTAACTTGCTCCACTGGCAATACTTCGGTTCATATGTACTGAAGCCCGTCTGGATAATCACATCATCCTGAATCGTGCCATCTTTCTTTAATTCATCTATCTTTTGAATCAGCCGATTAAACGGCTGCTCATGTGTTCCTACCGTCACAAAAATCATTTTCTCGTCCCCTACTTAGAATATGCTGCCGAGATTAACCGCTTTCGGATAAACCTGTTTCTGTTCTTCCCACTGCACAACAAACTTGTCCACAATGGGGTAAACCATTTTTCCTGTCATCGTCGGCTTGTCAATTCGATCAAAGACCTCGATATAGACCAGCTTTGCACCCATCATCTTTCCGATATAGAAAAACGGAACTGCAACTGCTGCACCGCAGGAAATAATCAGATCCGGCTTTTCCTTGTGAAGCACATTCCATGCAATTTTTGTATTCTTAATGAGTGCTTTGATGCTGCGGTTTGTCGGGAAATAACATGGATAAACCTTTTCCCCTTCCAAAAGGCTTTTCGCGTCTTCCTTATTGAAGGTCACCCAAAAGCGATTTTTGTCCTTCCAAAAAGGCTTTAACATATAAAGGTGGGTCAAATGACCGCCAGATGAACCCACCAAGCACACTTTTATTTCATCTTTTTTCTTCATCTGACTCTCTCCTCTAAAAAATTTCATTCGTATCGTAATAATGGATTAAGAACTGCTTAGTATATTTCGGGAAACAGTCCTCGCCGGCCGATGTCAAGTCTTGGACAACATTTTTCACAAATAAATTTGAAAAAAAGCAAAAAAATAAGCCCTACAAGGCTTTCAGTCGGTATCGAACCAATCTGATCCTTGTAGGGCTTAACAGTTTACTCTATATTTTTTCTTAGACCGCCTGCAGAGAGATGTTTTCCATCACTTTCTTGAATTCCTCTACTGTCATTCCAGCATCTTCCGCTGCTTCTTCAATTGTCACACGGCCTTTTCTCACCTGTTTAACCAGCATCCGCATCTCACCAATGTTGATGCCTTCTTCTCTACCTTCGGCCTTTACGCCCTGACTAAGGTTGCACATAACAAGCACCTCCCTTTCCAGTTCTTCGTTCATTGCAACGCCAAATTCTTCTTCAAGAATTTTCTTTTTCTCAGCAGCTGCTCTGGAAGAAGAGAGCAACACATCCATAAATTTCACAATACCTGTATAGTTTTCCGTACCCGGTTCTCCAAGACAAATCGTTACAACACTCATCAAATCGTAGTTTTCCGATTTTTCAACAGCGTTTCCAATCAACTGCTCTGGTCGGATAGAATAACGAATCAGAGTGTTTTGGAACTCCTTGGTTGGATGTGTACAAACCCAGATAGAGTACACTTTTCGGATTTTTCCATACTCCGAGTTCGTGAATATCGGACCATGCTGTGCGGAGATCATCCTGCTGCAATAATAGATTGCTCGCTTTGTCAACGGGTATCCCGGATTAAAAGCAGTCTGCGCTTCCACATTAATAATAAGACGTATCACATCTTTCTGTGCAGTAGAACCCTCTGATGTTGGTGCGATTGCATCGAACCGGACATCATAATTGATGGTTCCCTCCGTCAGCGTAGAATCCTCATTATTGCTTCCGGTAATTACGCCAGCCGTTTTCTTGGGTCTGTTTGTATCATCAACATGAACGCCAACCGTGCCCACTTCCGGCGTTCCTTCGATATACTTCTCTGCAATTTCGTCTACGGAACAGGCACTGTACTCATTCACACAGTTCTTCATAATCTGTGCCAGAATCTGTTTGTTGGCAAGCAGCTTCTTGGCAGCCTTATCATAGCTCGAATCATATTCCGTCTGCGTTATCGCATGAGCAAGCTGATTTTCCATCGGCATTCACTTCCTTACAGCAGATTCAAGAGGAGAGTATACTTCCCCCATTGTGCTTTCATCTTACCATAAAACACTTTGCATATCAAGCTGGCAGATGTAAACTTTTCAGCATAGATTTGTCCATATTGCCCACTCTGGTTTAAATTCAAGTTAGCATAATTCAGCATAATATTCTAATATAGCAGCATCTGTATTCAAGATTCTTCCCGCCTTGACTACCATTCCCGTTCATCTTTTTCAAGTGAAATGATAACTGCGTTTTTCTCAGCTTCATATCTCCCCTTAAACTGATGATCCTTTCCTACAGCTAGTTCATTTGCCTCCAGCAACGCCTGAATGAACTGTATTCCGTTAA
>OIYP01001015.1_pt1 | contig 15476 bp, 12 predicted proteins | sample 1588261 | NCBI WGS metagenome assembly OIYP01 (sample SAMN03283293) | human gut metagenome | biome: human-associated habitat; material: feces | host: Homo sapiens | place: Peru | collected 2012
GCCAGCGTGCCTGCCGGCACCGCGTTCAGCTACACCGGCGTCAACGCCACGGCCGATCTCGACATGGAGGTCTCTGGCATCGGCACCGACGTGGCATGGATCAAGGCCGTAGAGCCAGCCGCCGGCACGAAGGTACGGCTCTACCTCGAACTGCGGCAGCAGGGCGCGGCCTTTGCCCTCCGCCGCGTGCGCAATCTAAAAATACAGTTTCCCGACTGTCTGAACCTGACGGCTCCCGTCGGCGGCACGCTCTCCGGCAACGTGTTCACCGTCGCCGACCTTCAGGCCGGTGACGTGACGGCCATAGACCTCGGCGAGGCCACCCTGGCCGGTGTCACGCTGCCCGGTGAGACGGGCAAGGTGACAGGCGCCAGTATCCACCTGGCCGACCAGGCACTGACCATGAGCGGCGACTTCGCCATCAGCGCACCGACGGCCTTCACGATGGGGCCCGACGGTACCGTCAGCCTGCGGCTCACCGTCTACATCGGCGACCGCCACGAGACGCACAGCCAAGTGGACATCGCCAGCGTCACCGGACGCTTCACCCCCACCATCAATCCCAGTGTCAGCGACATCGGCATCGCTGGCCACCTGCCCGATTTCCTGCAAGACGATGAAGTGGCCGTGCGCGTCGACAACCCGACGCTCAAGTTTGTCGCCGACATGACGCAGGTTCCAGCTGTATTCAGTTTCTCCGCCGACCTCGCCTCCGTCAAGGGCGGACAGGCCATCGCCGCCGTCAGACTGCCGGCAGCGGGTGTGGCGGACATCGGCCGCGAGACCGTCAGCACCGTCTATTTCTATCAGGATGCCCAAGCCGGACCCTTCGACCCCGACGGCGTCGCCGCCGGGGCCCAGCGCCATCAGGCCGACGGCATCTCCAGCCTCATCGACCGCCTGCCAGATCACATCGCCGTCGGACTCGACGGTGGCCGCGTCAGACTCAAGGACGAAGACGCCACCTTACGGCTCGGACACGTCTACAGCGCGCGCCTCGACCACGAGCTCCTCGTGCCCTTCTCCTTCAGCGGTGGCCTGCGTGTCGTCTACAACGACTCGGTCGACGGTATGAACAAGGATCTCAAAGACTATGAAGCGGAGGGCATCACCATCACCGCCGATGTGTTGAACGCCATCCCGCTCGACCTCAATGTCACCGCCGACGCCGTCGACACCGAGGGACGCGCCATCAGTGGCATCACCGTGGGGACAGCCCGCGTCAGTGCGGCGGCCGCAGCCGGGTCGTATGCCAACGCTGCGGCCATCGACGCCGCGGCCAAGACCACGGCCATCACGCTCGACATGGATCTCAGCGACCCAGCACTGCTCCGCAGGCTCGACCGCCTGCGCTTCCGCGTCGCCGCCACAAGCACGGAGAACCAGAAGGCCATACTCTCGTCACTGCAATACCTTGCCGTCAAGAACCTGCGCCTCAAACTGAAGGGGAACATCATCGCTAACTTCAACTAGGCCAGAGCCGCACACCAGCCTGCCATCCTATCATCACAACAGACCACAGAATGAAAAAGACATACCGTAGACTCGCCGCCGCCATCATGGCCGCACTCACCGCCGTCCCAGCGGTGGCGCAGGAGTTCCGCACTTCCTACTTCATGCAGACGAGCCACTTCCGGCACCAGATGAACCCCGCACTGCTAGACCGCCCTTACTTCTCAGTCCTGCTGGGCAATGTCAACGTGGGGACAACGGGCAATGTCGGCGTGGGCGACTTCGTCTACAAGCTAGACGGCAATCCCCGCTATGACCTGACGACCTTCATGAGCCCCACCGTCAGCCCTGAAGCGTTTCTGGGCAATATCCACGACAAGAACCGCCTCGACATCTATGCCAACTACAACATTTTCTCGACCGCCTTCCGCGGCTTCGGCGGCACCAACCTCGTCGAGCTCAACGCCCGCTCCAACACCAACCTGAGCCTGCCGGGCGAGCTCTTCGAGTTTGCCAAGACGGCCGGCGCCAAGACGGCGTACCAGCTCCACGACATCGGCCTTCGCTCGCAGAACTACCTCGAACTGGCGTTCGGCCACAGCCGCCGCATCGACGACCGCCTGACCGTCGGGGGCAAGGTGAAACTGCTCCTCGGCATTGCCTATGCCGACTTCAACGTAGACCGCCTTGACGTGACGATGAATGGCGACGCCTGGCGCGTGGCTGGCGACGCGCGACTGAAATCCGCCGTCATGGGCAGCAAATTCTCGCATGAGGACGCCGACAAGAATGCCCCCGACGGCCGGCCACGCGTCAACGGACTCGACGATGTCGGCTTTGGCCTGGCTGGTTTCGGCCTGGCCTTCGACCTCGGCGCGGCTTACAAGGTGACCGACGACCTGACCGTCAGCGCCGGCCTGACGGATCTGGGCTTCATCAGCTGGAACAAGGCACGGCATGCCTCGTCGCGCGGCGACTACACCTTCGACGGCTTCAGCGACATCTACGCTGGCGGCACCGACACGGGCGACAACAAGCTCGGCGACCAGTTCGAGCGCCTCGGCGACGACCTCGAAGAGCTCTTCTCCGTCTACGACGACGGTGAGAAAAGTGCCACCCAGGCCCTCGCCGCCACGCTCAACGCTGGCGCGGAGTACACCCTGCCCGCCTACCGCCCGCTCCGCTTCGGTTTCCTCTACACGGGACGCTACAGCGGCCTCTTCACTTACCACCAGGCCATGCTCTCAGCCACCGTACGCCCAGTCGGGCTCGTCGAGGTGTCCGCCAGCACCGCCGTCGGCAGCACGGGCTGCACCGTCGGTGGCGCCGTGGCCCTGAAGTTCGGCCCGGTCAATGTCTATGCCGGCACAGACCGCTTCTTCGGTAAGGTGTCCAAGTCTGTCCCGCTGCCCATCAGCAAGGCCAACAGCAGTGTCAACCTTGGCGTGACCTTCGGCCTGTAGCCGCAAACCCGGGGAGCCCATCCGCCTGAAGCGGACGTGAGGGACGAGCTGGCCCCGTCCTTGATCCGGCCACTCCACCACATCCGCATGGCTGGGCTCCCCGCATCTTAAATTACATTAAACCCATAGTCGTCAGGCAAGTATCACAGCGCTTTGTTGTAATTTTGTACGAAATTACGGCAAGCTCTGCCCCGACGGGGCCAGGGAGGCCGCATATACTTGTACAACAGAGACATGTCAACACATAGGAAAAAGAGAAGCGGCGGTGCGCTGAGCTCCGTCACCTCGTGCATCAGCACCACGCTGGTACTCATTCTGCTCGGCACGGTTGTGGCCTTCGTCAGCATCGCCCGCAACTTCGGCAATGCCGTACGCGAGAACTTCACCGTCGAGGTGCTGCTCGACGACAGCATTCCCGCCCGTGACCTCGAGGTACTCAAAGGCAAACTGGCCGCACAGCCCTATGCGCGAACCGTCAACTACATCTCGAAGGCCCAGGGCACCAAGGAGATGATGGCCGACCTCGGCGGATCGCCGGAAGACTTCATCGGCAGTTCGCCCATACCGGCTGAGTACGAGGTGTTTCTCAAGTCGGAATACGCCTCGCCCGACAGCCTCTCGCGCTACATGCCGGCCTTGCGCAAGCAGCCCTATGTCAAAGACGTAGTCTATCCGCTCGACCTGATGGACACGATGGACACGAGCATCCGCGCCATCTCGCTGACGCTCCTCATCGTAGCCGCCCTGTTGGCCTTTGTCTCCTTCGCCCTGATCAACAACACCGTGCGCATGACCGTCTATGCCCACCGCTTCTCCATCCAGACGATGAAGCTCGTCGGGGCAAAGTGGGGCTTCATCCGCCGGCCCTTCATGCGCCGCGCCCTCATCACGGGGCTCGTGGCAGCCATCGTGGCGGGTGTCGTCCTGACCGTCGGCATGCAGGCACTGGTCAGGATGAACGGCAACAGCGAGTTTGAGGTGGTCACGCCGGCAGTCATTGCCTGCACGCTGGGCAGTGTCGTCGTCGGCGGCATCGTCCTGACCCTCCTCTGCACCTACATCTCTGTCAACCGCCACCTGCGCATGACGCAGGCCGAGGCGCACCTGAAATGAAAGGGCCCCAGCAGAACTTCACAATACATCCCGTATATATAGGAACCATGCACAACAAAAAAGTATTTGCGTTCGACCGCACCAACTTTATTCTCCTGGCCATCGGCATGGCCGTCGTCATCATCGGCTTCATCCTCATGTCTGGGCAAGGCTCGACGGAGACCCAGTTTGACCCCGCCATCTTCAACGCCCGCCGCATCAAGGTGGCCCCCGTGGTCTGTCTGGCCGGCTACATCTTCATGGTCTATGCCATCATCCGCAAGCCGAAGGACAAGAGTCTGCCCGCCGACGGCGAAGCCAAGGCCTGACCCCCAACGACCGTATATATCCATAACCAATACAGCGCACACACTTCATGACACTGATCCAAACCATCATCATCGCTATCGTCGAGGGCCTGACAGAGTTTCTTCCCGTCTCCTCGACCGGCCACATGATTATCGCTGAAAGCCTCCTCAATGTCGATGGGAATGACGCCTTTGTCAAAGCCTTCACCGTCATCATCCAGTTCGGCGCCATCCTCTCCGTCATCTGCCTCTACTGGCGACGCTTCTTCTATCCTGAGACCATTCGCACGAAGGGCTACACATGGTGGCAGACCATCTGGCGTTTCTACCTCCGTCTGATTGTCGGCGTATTGCCTGCAGTGGTGCTCGGTCTGGCCTTCAACGATTTCATCGAATCCAACCTTGGCAACGTGACGCTCGTGGCCGTGATGCTCATTGCCGGCGGTGTGTTCATGCTCTTCTGTGACCGCCTCTTCAATAAGGGTAGTGAGAACACGGCACTGACCTACCGACGCGCCTTCGTCATCGGTCTGATTCAGTGCATCTCGATGATACCCGGCGTGTCACGTTCGATGGCTACTATCGTCGGCGGTATGTCGCAACGCCTGACACGCAAGGCCGCCGCCGAGTTCAGCTTCTTTCTGGCCGTGCCCACTATGTTCGGCGCCACTTGCCTAGAGCTCTATAAACTCATCAACCACGGCGACGGCAATATCCTGACACAGGGCGACAACCTCTTGACGCTCATCGTCGGCTCCATCGTGGCCTTCATCGTGGCCATTCTCGCCATCAGGTTCTTCATCGACTATGTGACGCGCTTCGGCTTCAAGGCCTTCGGCTGGTACCGCATCATCGTCGGGGCCGCCATCCTCATCCTGCTCCAGTGTGGCTATAGCCTCCAAATGGTCGGCTAAGCCATAGAAGCACGACGATGAACTTCCTGACCGGACAAGTCCTGGCTTTCGACAAGCCGCTGGGCATGACCTCCTTCCAGCTGGTGGCCAAGGTGCGCTGGCTGCTGACGCGCCGCATGGGCGGGCGTAAGATCAAAGTGGGACACGCCGGCACCCTCGACCCCCTGGCCACGGGCGTCCTGCTGCTCTGCACCGGACGTGCCACCAAGCGCATCGAGGAGCTGCAGGGCGGCGTGAAAGAATACGTGGCTACCCTGCGTCTCGGCGCCACGACGCCCAGCTACGACCTCGAGCACGCCATCGACGCCACATACCCCACCGCCCACATCACAGAGGCCGCCGTGCGCGACACGCTGCGACGCTTCACAGGCGAAATCATGCAGGTGCCCCCCGCCTTCTCGGCCTGCAAGGTCGAGGGTAAGCGCGCCTACGACCTGGCACGGCGTGGCGAGGATGTGACACTCAAGGCCAAGCCCCTGAAGATAGACGAGATGGAGCTCATCGACTGCCAGCTCACAGCCGATGCCCCGTCGCTGACCATCCGCGTGGTCTGCTCCAAGGGTACCTATATCCGTGCCCTGGCCCGCGACATCGGCGAGGCGTTGGGAAGCGGTGCGCACCTGACCGCCCTGCGCCGCACCCGCGTCGGACAGTACGCCGCCGGCGAGAGCTTCGCCACCCCCGCCGACTTCGAGGCATGGCTCGCCGCCCAAACTATAGAGACCGACACGGAATGAACGGCACCCGCGCCGACACACCGACCAACACACACGCACACACATGAAACTCTCCCAATTCAAATTCAAACTTCCGCAAGAGAAGATAGCCAAGTATCCGGCTCCCCACCGTGACGAATGCCGCATGATGGTGCTCCACCGCAAGACCGGCGACATCGAGCACAAGATGTTCAAGGACGTGCTCGACTACTTCAACGAGCACGACGTCTTCGTCTTCAACGATACAAAGGTGTTCCCCGCGCGCCTCTACGGCAACAAGGAGAAGACCGGTGCCCGCATCGAGGTGTTCCTCCTGCGCGAGCTCAACCAGGAGTTGCGCCTGTGGGACGTGCTCGTCGACCCCGCCCGCAAGATCCGCATCGGCAACAAGCTCTACTTCGGCGAGGACAACTCCATCGTGGCTGAGGTCATCGACAACACCACCAGCCGCGGGCGCACCCTGCGCTTTCTCTACGACGGTGACCACGACGAGTTCAAGCGCTCGCTCTACGCGCTGGGCGAGGCGCCCATACCGCGCTTCATCGGTCGCGAGTCAGAGCCTGAGGATCTGGAGAACTTCCAGTGCATCTTCGCCAAACACGAAGGCGCTGTCACTGCGCCGACCGCCGGTCTCCACTTCTCGCGGGAACTCATGAAGCGCATGGAGATCAAAGGCATCGACTTCGCCTACATCACCCTGCACTGCGGTCTGGGCAACTTCCGCAACACCGACGTCGAAGACCTGACCAAGCACAAGATGGACTCCGAGCAGATGTTCGTCGAGGAGGAGTGCTGCGACATTGTCAACAAGGCCAAGGACGAGGATCACAAGATCATCGCCGTCGGCACCACCGTACAGCGGGCCCTGGAAGCCTGCGTCGGCACCAACGCCCGCATCAAGCCGTTCGAGGGCTGGACCAACAAGTTCATCTTCCCGCCCTACGACTTCACCGTGGCCGACGCGATGCTCTCCAACTTCCACTTGCCCTACTCCACATTGCTTATGCTCACCGCAGCCTTCGGTGACTACGACTACACGATGCACGCCTACGAAGTGGCCCTCAAGGAGGACTATATGTTCGGCCCCTACGGCGACGTCATGCTCATCATCGACTGACACGCCGCAGCGCCAGCGATACCCCTCATTCCGCATATGAAAATCTACTTTGGTCTGGGCGCCAACCTCGGCGACCGCGAGGGCAACATACGGGAAGCCGTCAAGATGCTCACCGCCATCTTCGGCGACAACTACAGGCTCTCCTCGCTCTATGAGACCCGCCCCGTCGGGTTCAAGTCTGACAAACTGTTTCTCAACGCCGTGGCCATCTTCGACACGCCGAAGGAATTCAGTGTCAACGAGGTGCTCAGCAGCACGCAGCTCGTCGAGTACCGTCTGGGACGAAGGGGCAAGACCATCGCAGCCGGCAGTTACAAGGACCGCCCCATCGACATCGACGTGCTGCTTATCGACGACATGGTCCATGAGAGTGCCGACTTCACCTTGCCACACCCCCGGCTGACGGAACGGCGCTTCGTGCTCGAACCGCTTTGCGAGCTCGATGACCAGTTGCGGCATCCGGTCACAGGCATGACCGTCTTGCAATATCTGAAAGCACTCAACTTTCTCACCATCAACAAGGTGAAGTCGCCATCAAGCCGCACCGCAGCCAGCATCAACCGCCTCATGGCCGAACTCTCACCGGCGGCGAAGCCCATCGACCGCGACGCGATGAAGCGTCTTCTGGACGTGAGGAGCTCGACCATCTATCTCGGCTATGACGAGACCGACTACGCCTGCGCCATGGGTGTCCTCAGCATCACGGCCTCGCCGACAGGCATCAAGGCCTGGATAGACGATATCGTCGTCGACTCGGCGTCACGCCGTCGCGGCTACGGCAAGTCCATGATGGATTTTCTCATCAGCGAGGCCCGCCGTCTCGGAGCCGGCAGCGTCAGTCTCACCTCGCGCCCTGAGCGCATCGCCGCCAACAGCCTCTACCGCAGTCTCGGCTTCGAGCTGCGGCAGACCAACACCTATCGCCTGGCCCTGAGCCAGGCCGAACCCTAACCAAGCCAAGTCCAATGGGCCTCTTCGTCAAGAAAACACTCAGCCAGCTACAGGCCGAAGCTGCCGGAAGCGGACAGCACACGCTGCGCCGCGTACTCGGTCCGGTAGGACTGGTGGCCTTCGGCGTGGGCGTCATCATCGGCGCCGGACTGTTCTCCATCACCGGTACCGTGGCCGCCGGCTACACCGGCCCCGCCATCACCCTCTCCTTCGTCATCGCCGCCATCGGCTGTGCCTTCGCCGGCCTGTGCTACGCCGAGTTCGCATCGATGATTCCTGTAGCCGGCAGCGCCTACACTTATTCCTACGCCACAATGGGCGAGCTCATAGCCTGGGTCATCGGCTGGGATCTGGTACTGGAGTACACCGTCGCCGCCATCACGGTCAGCATCTCGTGGAGCCAGTATTTCGTGAAATTCCTGGCCGACGTGGGCGTCGTCTTGCCCCACAGCCTGACGGCCTGCCCTTGGGATGGCGGCATCGTCAACCTGCCGGCAGCTGGTATCGTTCTGGTCATGAGCCTCTTTCTCATTCGCGGCACTCGTGAGAGCTCACTGGTGAACGACATCATCGTCGTTCTCAAGGTAGCCGTCATCCTGATATTCGTCGTCCTCGGCTGGCAGTACATCGACACCGCCAACTACACGCCCTACCTACCCGCCAACACCGGCACACTCGGCGAGTTCGGCTGGAGCGGCGTACTGCGTGGCGCCGCCATCGTTTTCTTCGCCTTCCTCGGCTTCGACGCCGTCAGCACCGCCGCGCAGGAGACGCGCAACCCGCGCCGCAACATGCCGCTGGGCATTCTCCTCTCCCTCCTCATCTGCACCATCCTCTACATGGCCTTCGGGCACGTCATGACCGGCGTAGCCCACTACACCGAGTTCGCCGGTCAGGAGGGCATTGCCCCTGTCGCCATCGCCATCAACCACCTCGGCCATGCGGCGGCCGACGGCACCGTCGTTCCTGACTTCCCCTGGCTCAACAAGGCCGTCGTGCTGGCCATTCTCGTCGGCTACTGCTCGGTCATCCTCGTCCTGCTCTTGGCCCAGAGCCGCATCTTCATGTCAATGAGCCACGACGGACTCCTGCCGCCCGTCTTCTCCCGTATCCACAGCCGCTTTCGCACGCCAGCCCTCAACAATGTCATCTGCATGGCGACCGTCGCCCTGCTGGCCATGCTCGTCCCCGCCCGCCTGGCCGGTGAGATGACCAGTATCGGGACATTGCTGGCCTTCACCCTTGTCTGTGCCGGCGTCCTGATCGTGCGGCGCACCATGCCCGAGGTGCCACGCGCTTTCCGCACACCGCTCGTACCCTACATCCCAGTGGCCGGTATCCTGACGTGCCTCGGCCTGATGCTCTTCCTGCCGGCCGACACCTGGATACGCCTTGTGCTCTGGATGCTCATCGGGCTCGACATCTACAGCCACTATGGCATTCGCCACAGCCGCCTCGAACCCGGAGTGGCCCATCGCCGCGGCACGCCGGTGCTCAACCTGCTGGGCATCTTCTGCGGCGCCCTCTGCATCGTCACCGGTTTCTGGCACCAGCAGTCGGCGGGCTGGGGCACGGACAAGACCCTGCTCGCCGTCGCCGTCGTCTTCGGCCTCACCCACGTGGCCTACTATGTCCTGCGCCTCGCGGGCCTTGGCAGCCACCGGGGACAGGCCGGACACTAGGCGGTCGGACAAATCCCCAAGCCTATACCCTTAAAACTCTATAAAAGAATGATGAAGCATTTCTCTACCCGACTCCTCACAGGCTGTCTGACTGCCTGCGCTTGCCTTGGCTTGGCCGTTCTCATGATACAGCCGCTGGGCGCCAAGGTGCGCGTGGCCTGTGTCGGCAACAGCGTCACCTACGGCTACCTGCTGAAAGACCGCGAGCACGACGCCTATCCCGCACAACTGCAGGTCATGCTCGGTGAGGCCTACGACGTGCGCAACTTCGGCCACAGCGGCGCCACGCTGCTCAGCAAGGGCCACAATCCCTATGTCCGCCTCCCGGAGTTCCGCGCCGCCCTCGACTTCCGCCCCGACATTGTGGTCATTCACCTCGGCCTCAATGACACTGACCCACGCAACTGGCCCCAACATGCCGACGACTTCATCCGTGACTACCGCGCCCTCATCGACAGTTTCCGCACCGCCAACCCCGCCGCCCGCGTCTGGATCTGCCTGATGACGCCCATCTTCCACGACCATCCGCGCTTCGACAGTGGCACTCGCCTCTGGCACAGCCAGATTCAGAAACGTATCCGCCTGATTGCCGAGACCGACGGCGTGGGGCTCATCGACCTCTACACCCCGTTGCACACCCATCCCGACCTCTTCCCCGACGCCCTCCACCCCGATGCCACCGGCGCGCGTATCCTGGCCCAGACTGTGGCCAAGTCGCTGACCGGCGACTACGGCGGCCTACAGCTGCCGCCTACCTATGGCGACGGCATGGTGATTCAGCGCGATCGTCCCATTACGGTACAGGGCACGGCCAACGCCGGCGAGCGCGTCAGCGTCAGCCTCAGTGCCGGACGCCGCAAGGCCACAGCCACTGCCGGCGCCGACGGCCGTTGGTGCGTCAGTCTGCCCGCCCTGCCTGCCGGTGGCCCCTACGTGCTCGACGTCAAGGCCAAGAGCCGCCGCCTGCGCTTCTCCGATGTCTGGATAGGCGAAGTGTGGCTCTGCTCCGGCCAGTCGAACATGGAGTTCACCGTCGCCGCGAGCGCGACGGCGCGTGAAGACCTTGCCGCTGCCGACACCCTCACACGCCTGCACCTCTACAACATGCCTTCCATCGTGCCCACCTACGCCATCGAGTGGTCGCCCGAGCGGCTCGACAGCGTCAACCGCCTGCTCTACGTCCTGCCGGGCCAGTGGCGGCGGGCAGACCGGGGCAATGCCGCTGCCTTCTCGGCCATCGCCTACAACTTTGGTCGCCGGCTGGCCGACAGCCTGGGTTGCCACGTGGGCCTCATCTCCAATGCCGTCGGCGGTTCGGCGGTCGAGAGCTGGATAGACCGTTCGACATTGGAAGAGGACTTCCCCGCCATCCTGCGCCATTGGCGGCAGAACGATTTCATCATGCGCTGGTGCCGTGAACGGGCCGCGCTCAACACCAAGCAGTCGGCCAATCCGCGCCAACGCCACCCTTACGAGCCGGCCTATCTTTTCGAAAGCGCCATCCTGCCGCTGGAGGGCTACACGTTACGCGGCGTCCTGTGGTATCAGGGCGAGTCGAACGCCGACAATGCCGAGGTGCACGAGCGTCTCTTCCCCCTTCTGGAGCAGAGCTGGCGCCGCTTCTGGGCCGACGAGCGCCTGCCCTTCTACACTGTGCAGCTCTCCTCGCTCTCCACGCGCCCCTCGTGGCCGCGGTTCCGCGACGGCCAGCGCCGCCTGGCCGACAGCCTGCCAGCCACCTGGATGGCTGTGACGACCGACGTCGGTGATTCCCTCAATGTCCATCCCGTGCGCAAGAGCCAGGTGGCCGACCGCCTGCTGCGCGCCGCGCTCTGCCACACCTATGGGCACACGGGCTTGGTCGGTGGCGGCCCCGCCTATACCGGAATGCACCGTGAGGGGCGCCGCCTGCGGCTCAGTTTCCACGATGCCGAAGGCCTGCGTCCGGCCACCGGCACCGAGATTGTCGGCTTCGAGGTCGCCGGTGCTGATGGCGTCTACTATCCCGCCCGTGCCACCGTCAGCGCGGGCCAGGTACTCGTCGAGAGCGCTGAAGTCGGCCAGCCCGTCGCTGTGCGCTATGCCTGGCAGGCTTACACCCATGCCAACCTGGTCAACGCCGCCGGACTGCCCGCGTCGACGTTCCGCGACGAGCGGGCACTCTACGGTTGCGAATGACCGTCATGACCCCGCACCAACAGTTTTTCACCGACACCACGCCATGAAAGTCTACGCCCTCGTCACACTCTTCAATCCGCCGGCAGATGTGGCCGACAACCTCATGACCTATGCCGCCGACGTCGATGGCTTCATCTTCTGGGACAACACGCCCGGCAGCAGCCGGATGGACTGGCCCGCCGCCATCGCCGCCAAGATGATCCACTGCCGCGAGGGGCGCAATGTCGGCATCGGCGCGGCGCTCAACCACGCCGCTGACTTCTGTCTGGCCGACGGCGCCGTGACCCATCTCCTGACGATGGATCAGGACAGCCGTTTCGCGCCGGGCACCTTCGCGGCCTACCGCCATGCAGTTGCCGGCATGACCGCGCCCAGCATCGGTGCCTTCGTGCCGCTCATCAACCGTCCTGCCGAGAACGGCACGGCTGCGCCGCGCGACGTCGAGGGCTTCATCGTCTCCGGCACCATGTTTCCCGTCGAAACCTTCAGGCGGGTGGGCCACTTCGAGGCCCGGTTCGTCATCGACATGATAGACATAGACTATGCCCTGCGCCTGCGCCGCGCCGGACTGCGCATCCTGCAGGTGCCCTGCGCTGCCCTCATCCACAGTCTGGGCACGCCGCTGCGCGGCAGTTTTTTCGGCCTGCACCCCGTCACACTCAACTACCCGCCGCTCCGCACTTACTACATCACGCGCAACCTCCTCTACCTGAGCCGTACCGTGCCCAGTTTCCACCGCCCCGACCTGCTCCGGCAACTCGTCTGGAAGCGTCCTTTCTATATCCTGCTCATGGAGCGGCAGAAGTGCGCCAAGCTCCTGGCCTGGACACGCGGTCTCTGGCAGGGCCTGCGCCGCCGCCTCGCCCCCGACTACTACATCAAGCGCCTCTAGCCGCAAACTGACGATGGAACAGCTTTCGATCACCGACCGCTACCAGCGGCTCAACAATTCTTACGGCCCCGTGCTCGTCTGGCACACCGGCGTCGACGCGGGCTTCTTCGCCGAGTACTCGGCCATGCTCAACGCCATGCTCTTCTGTCTGGAGCGCCACTGGCAGTTCCGCCTCTACTCCGCCGACGCCAACTATGGCTGCCGCCGGGGGTGGACGGACTATTTCATGCCCTTCTGTCCGGAAGAGACAGCGGCTTTTCACCACCGCCTCAACCACTACTCACCGGCCACATGGCGACAATTGCTATGTCGCCGCGATGGCCGCCGCTTCCAGTCCCTCGCATGGAAGGCCAAACTGAGCCTGCGCCATGCCGCCGGCCGCCTGCTGTCACTGGTCACCTATGGCCGCAACGTCCGCCTCTCGGCTGATGTCCGCTTCGTGCCCAAGGCGCACTACAGCATTCCGGAGCTCGACATCGACGGTGACTATTTCCACGCCTTCAGCCGCATGGCAGACATCACCTGGCACCTCAACGCCGCCACCGCCGCCGAGCGCGACGCCCTCACCGCCAGCCTCGGGCTGGGCAGTGACTATGCCGGTTGCCAAGTGCGCGGCGGCGACAAGGTGACCGAGACCACCCTACAGCCGCCGGAGCGCTACGCCGCCACAATGCGCCGCCTGGCCGCCGGCCGCGATGTCTTCGTACTGACCGACGACTATGCCATCTACCGCCGCCTCTGTGCCGCTGCCCCCGACGTCCGCTTCCTGACCCTCTGCGAGCCCTCTGAGGGCGGCTACGTCAACATGGACTTCACCCACACCGGCGCCGACCTCAAGCGCCGCCGCATGGAGCGCTTCCTCACCGCGATGGATCTGCTGATGCATGCGCGTCCTTTTGTCGGGAGCATCACCAATGGCCCGAGTTTCTTCTTGCTCAAGAAGCGCTACCCCGATGCTGTCGCCATCGACTGCCCCGCCGACCGTCTCCGCGAGGCCCTGACTGGCTCCATCGCCGTACGCAGCCGCATCGCCCGCCAGACACTTGGCCTGTAAGGACAATTGGTGCCAAAGGTGAAGGTGCCCTGCATGGATGAAGCCACCTTGCCCGGACAGCAATAATTTAGCCCTGTTCAGGACACCGCGAAGCCCCGTCCCGGGACTGGCGATGCCCTGAACCGGGACGGGACGCCATAACAACAGGCGGATACAAAAATCGAGGCGCACCGGAAAGATTGCGTTTAGTGCAAAATTCCCGATGCGTCTCTTATTCCGGCTGCCCGCTAAGGCTGATTTTTTGAGGTTAGCTGAGTGGTGACAGCGTGTCCTTCTTCTCAGGCGTGATGGTATCCGTCTTTTCCGGTACGACGGTGTCCGTCAGGGCTGCGCCGGGGAGCGTCTTCTCTGCGGTGTCCTTCTTCTCGGGCACTACGGTGTCGGCCAAAGCCACGGCGATGGGGGATTTTTCAGCCGTGTCCTGCTTCTCAGGCACTACGGTGTCGGCGGCTGCCATGTTACCGTTTACGTTGTTGCTGAAGCTGGGGGCCGAACCGGCGAATGCAGCACTACAAATTGTGAAGACGCCCATAACTGCGAGGGCAGAGATTGTGAACTTTTTCATGACGATGATTGTTTGAGTTATTGGGGCGGGGCCCCGAATGTTTGTTGTTTGCTTGTTTGCCCTATAGAGAACAATCCGCGTGCCAAACTGCCGATATTTTCTTATTTCACTATGAATCAATCGGATAATAGAAATCCCCAAGTTGTGGCACACTGTGGAAAGTGTGGAACGACTTGGGGAAATTGTGGAAATATTCCACACTGCGCTGTGGAATGCGGCGGTGTGGAGGGGCTCATGGCACGGGGGCCGTGCAGTCAGAGACCCAGTGCGCGGAGTTTGTTGTAGAGCGTCTTGCGGTCGCAGCCCAGCAGTTTGGCCGCGCGGCTCTTGTTGCCCCCCGCCTGTTCGAGGGCGGCGACGATGCGCTCGCGCTCCTCGTCAGCGCTGGGTCTGATGGTGCGCGCGGCAGCCGTGGCGGCGGCCTGTGGGCCGGGGATGAGGCCGAGCGCCGCCGGCGTGATGAGTCCGGTCGTCTGTGAGAGGAGCGTGGCCCGGATGATGACGTTGCGCATCTCGCGCAGGTTGCCCGGCCAGGGCCAGGCACTGATGGCCGCCAAGGCCTCCGGCGTGAAGCCCTCGACGCGCGTGCCCAGTTCCTCGTTGGCCTTGTCGAGAAAGTAGCGGGCGAAGGCCGCAATGTCCGCGCCGCGCTCGCGCAGCAGCGGCATGCGCAGGGTGAACTCGTTGAGGCGGTGGAAGAGGTCCTCACGCCAGGCGCCACGGGCGATGGCGGCGGGCAAGTCCTCGTTGGTCGCGCTGACGAGGCGAATGTCTACCGGGCGCTCGGCGGCGCTCCCCACGGGACGTATGCGGCGCTCCTGCAAGGCGCGGAGCAGCTGCACCTGCACGTCGTAAGAGAGATTGCCCACTTCGTCGAGAAACAGCGTGCCGCCTGCCGCCTGCTCGAAGGCCCCCGTCTTGTCCGTCATGGCACCGGTGAAGGCCCCCTTGACGTGGCCGAATAGTTCGGAGGCCGCCAGTTCCTTGGTCAGCGCCCCGCAGTCGAGGGCCACAAACGGGCCGGCGGCGCGACGGCTCTCGGCGTGTATGCGGCGGGCCACATATTCCTTGCCCGTGCCGCTGGCCCCGAGG
>OIYP01001018.1_pt1 | contig 15433 bp, 11 predicted proteins | sample 1588261 | NCBI WGS metagenome assembly OIYP01 (sample SAMN03283293) | human gut metagenome | biome: human-associated habitat; material: feces | host: Homo sapiens | place: Peru | collected 2012
ATAAAAACTATCTATATTATAGGTAACGTTTTGACCGTAAAGATATTGCTATGATTAGTCTATTTTTATTCTTGGTAACATAGTATTTTTATGTAAATATTCTGCGTCCCTATGGGAATAAGCTAAATGAAAATACAGCAAAATCGTCATGATTTCACTGTTTGATAAAGAGGCTTTACGTCGTTTGTGCTTTACTCCATCCTCATCCAAAAGCAATTTCTTGCATTTTCAGCATCAAAAATTTTGTAAATTTCATCTCTAACACAAAATAATTTTGTAACTTTGTCCTTGGCAATCTCCAGTATGATATGTTTTTATGTTTAGAACCTATTGTGTTTCAGATATATAGATATAAAAATGGAGTTGGTAACTTTTAATTGGCATTATTTCTTATCCCTGAATAAGGTATTAATTGCCTAATTTGGTGCGACCGAAACAAAAAGTCTTCCTAACCAAGTTTGGGTAAGTCAGAGAGGACGATGTTAATCTCCGACAAGTTTTGAGTTGTATTTTTTTAATAATTAAACGTTGTCTAATAATAAAGGTAGTATTATAATGTTTGGGATTTATTGGAATGGCATCAAGAAACGGATTGATAGTTTCCTTGAGAAGGTATATGACTGTATACTTGTTTTTACCGATTGGTTGGGGTAAGCATACAAGTAATAATTATGATTAGTTGTTGTGTCACAAAATGGTATTGGACGGTTTGTTGCATTGTATTCGTCTTCGCCTTTCCTTGCTTACCATTATAGTAAGAGGGAAAACTAATCATAGTTGCTTATTCCCCATTTAGTGATTACCAGTTGCTCACAGCACAGTGCATGTGTTCCGCACATGATAGTTTCTCTTTTTTTGTCTAACATACTTTTCTAAAGAAACGTATAACGGTTTTTCGTTTTTTAATAGATGAAACAAAACTGCTTTTCAACGCAGAAACGGCTATGAAAAACGGATTTTCGATATTTACTGCAATTCTTACAGTTTTCGTTTGTATGCAGATTACTTCTGCCATGGGGGCTGAATGGTTTTCCAATGAAGTAACTCAGATTTTTACCAAGATATGGCTGCATTTTTCCCTTTATTGCAGCCATACGTTATGTAAGTTCTTGATCTCCAGAGTTTGGCTTTTTGAAGTCTGATTTGGATGTAGCGTGTTTTTCTTTTCCCAAGTGATTTGGGGAAGTATGCAGAGCAAATCCAATCAAATATGACGGAGAATTTACTCTCTGCTCTTTGTTATGTCTTATACTACTCACCTGTCTGTCTACACTTTCAACTTTTATAGTACCCACAAGTTGTGTTCTGACAATTCGCAAGATTTCATACCATCTTACATTTTCATGCTTCTTCAATTTCATACGATACTTGGTGACGCAGACTACCCAATATGTCATTTTTGCAATCAGCAGGTGTATCTGCAGTCTCTTGATTTTGGTATCATTGATGTTTTTATAACTTGTAGGCTCAAACTTGAAATCTTCAGAAGGTAGAATTGTATCTAAAGGTTAAAACATCTTAAAACACAATCTAAAAGTGTAAAATATACATAAAAAAAAAAATGATATTTACGCATCTAATGCGATATGCTGAAAAAAAAAACTTACCTTTGCTTCTGATTTTAAATAAAAATAACAGAATAAATATGGAAAGAAGAAGCTCTAATTTATTTAAAGCATTAAAATTTTATCTATTTTATGTTTTAGTAGTGTTAATAACAACACCACTTGTCGTGTATCTAATCTCTTTTTTTGTGGAAAAATATTTTTTTGAATGGAACGTTTCTTTTAATTTGATTTTAAATAACGGAATCCTTGATGACATAATTCTTATTTTGGGAAACCTGTTCATAATATTAATGCTCGTTAAAAAGAGAAGTGTCATAATAAATAAATTCTGCAGGAGAACTGCAAAGGTGTTTTTTGATAAAGAGTTGCTTTTGTGGATATTGATATTGGAACTATCATCTATACTTCCGATTAATCTTTTAGTAGATTGCCTTAATTTCAACGACTTTACCTCCTCTACTTCTGATAGTGGGTTGAGTGTTGCAGCGGTTGTGGGTACTTGTTTACTGGCACCGCTTGCCGAAGAAATGGTTATGCGTGGTGGTGTAGAGGAGTATCTTCTTCGTTGGAAACCAAACGCATTTCTTGCAATATTAATTTCGTCGTTGCTTTTTGGGGCGCTTCATTTATATCCTAGTCTTATAACCGCAGCCTTTCTCAATGGGTTGTTGTATGGTTGGGTGTACTATCGGAGCCGTAATGTCGTGGTATGTTTCTTAATGCATATGGTCAACAATGTTGCTTCATGTCTTGCCGACTGGTTAAAGCCTGATATAGGCACAGTTTTTGACATTTTCTTTCAGACTCGTGTGATAATTATTACGATGTTCTGTGTAGTATTTATGGTTGCGTCAATAATGACCATTAAAAAGAAAACTTTGCAGAAAGCATAGGGAGGGGCGTACTACGGTTAAATTATAAAAATCTAATTATTTATCAATAAAGTAAATTGGCACTTGGTTATATGTAATTATCTTAGTGGCGGATACTTTATGTACAAGTTGAATAGTAAAATGGAGTGGGTTAAGATATTGGATGATAAAGATATGATTGCTAAAGTAAACAAGAAATTGGATGAAATTTCTAATTATATATTAAAATCTAAAATGATTCATCCTTTAGGGATAATAGGTGGTTGTAATGGATGTTTGTTGTTTCTTTTCCAAATGTATCAGTATACAAAGGATGAGAAATATTTAGAAAACCTTATTGTAAGACTTAATTCTCTATGTTCGATAATGGGAAATGTTGGATTGAGTTCATTCTGTAATGGTTATGCAGGTATTGCCTGGACCATTCGTTTCCTGTATAATAAGAAAATCCTTGATATTGATAATATTAATAATTTTTTGTATGATGTTGACTCTCGAATTTTTAAAGACTTGTTGAATAATGTAAAGAACTATGATTTTTTACATGGCGGACTAGGCATGGCATATTATTTTTTATCTTTCGAATCGACTTACAGCAACAAAGCTTTAACCAAGTTTATTGATACGTTGGATGATACAAAGGAATTAGATACCAATGGCGGTTATATGTGGAGGTCGGAAATCTTCACGAAGTCTAAATCGATAGGTTTGGCTTATAATTTGGGTATGGCACACGGTATGGCTTCTCTTATAGTCTTTCTTTCTTTGTGTGTAAGAAAAGGTATATTTGTTGAGAGAACATTACCACTGCTAAAAGGATTAATATTTTTTTATTTGAATAATAAAAATCCTGATAATTATGTATCGTCTTATTCGTTTTGGAAGCTCATTGGGCAGAATGTGTTTTCTGAATCCAGATTAGGCTGGTGTTATGGTGATTTAGGAATATCTACTGCATTAATCCAAGCAAGTGTAGTTTTGGAAGACTCGTCTTTAAAATCATATGCTTGTGGTCTTATTGATAAAACTTTGAAACGGATTTCATCTGCTGACGAAAAAGTTACTGAAGCAAATATCTGTCATGGATCGAGTGGACTTTCGTATATGTATAACTTTTTTTATCAGATAACCTCTGATGATAAATACAAACAGGCATCTTTGTATTGGTTGAATGAAACGATAAAAAAAGGAGATGGAAATGGAGCGCATGCAGGCTACTCTCTGCCTGATGCTGTTCCTGAGTATTTTAATTCAGAACATGGTTCATATTTTTCACTATTAAATGGTGTTTCTGGGATAGGATTATCTTTGATAGCGTCAGTGTCGAATGCAAACCAGAGTTGGAGTGATTGCATTTTGCTTAATAATTGTTGAATGACAATCTAATTGTTAAATTATTTATAGAATGGATATGTTAAAATCATATAGCAGTTGTATGGTAAGGACGCCTCTTTATCCTGTAAGGAATATAAGAGAAGTCGACATAAACAAAATATTGGATGATAAAGTGTTTATGGAGGCTGTAAGAATAGCGTCGCCCATTTTGTATAAAGAGGTTTATGTAAAGAAAAATCGATCTCGGCATTCTATTGGCTCTATTTTAAAGTATTATTCCAGAGCTTGCGTCAGATGTACTCCTTATGGACTTTTTGCTAGCTGTTCTTTAGTACCTGTAGATGAGAGTAAAAAAAATTCCTCAATAAAATTGTGTGATGTCAGTGAATACGAAACATACACACGGATTGACATGAATTTATTATGCAATCTTATTAGGGATTATGAAAGTGATCCTATACTTAAACAAAAGTTATTTTACCATGTAAATAGCTCTTTGTATTCATCGTGGAAAAGTTATAGATATATTTGCTATTCTCTCAATGGAAATAAAAGACGGTATATGTTTTCTGAAATTAGGAAAAGTCAATATCTAAGAAGACTGCTGCAAAGAATAGGCGACAGTGAGATTGCTTTTAACGACATAGTTGAATTTGTAGAGAAGAGCGAGAATGTCAAGCATTCTGAGGCATTGGAATATTCGCTTTCTTTAATTGATAATCAGATTTTAGTGAGCAATCTCGAACCATCGGTAGCAGGCAAGGATCTCATTTATCAGATTAAAGAAGAAATGGACAGGGTGGATGTAGACACGTCTTTTTTAGACCAGATAATTTCAAGGTTAAGAAAGATTGATAACGAAGTTGTTGGAAATAGAAAACAAAATCTTGATGAATTGCTGAAGATATTAAAATTTCAAGATTTTAAATCAGATTCAGAAAATCCAATACAAATGGATTGCTTCGCAAGATTGTCAGAGGGCTATATTGGTAGTAATATTGTAAAACAGGTAGAGAAGGGGGTGACCTTTCTCATAAATATGACAAGAAAAAATCGTAAATTTGATTTAGAATTGTTCAGGCAGAAGTTTTATTCTTATTATGAAGAACAAGAAGTGCCCTTAGCAATAGCTCTTGATACCCAAATTGGCGTAGGATATGGACAATGGAACGATATTAATGGCGATATTAATCCTATACTGTATGGAGTTCCAGCAGCAGGACCGAAAAATAACAGTTATGGAGTTTCATTGAAAGAGTCGGTTGATTTTCTTACTCAAATCTTGCTTGATAAGTTTAATGAGTGTCTTATAAACAAATCGAACGTAATAGATTTGACAGACGTTGTAAGAGAACAATGCGATGAAATTACAGGAAACATACCAAATCAGATATTTGCTTTTATTTCTGTAATTGCAAATCATAAAGAGCCACTAATTAATTTAGTTGGCATTGGCACGGGAACCTGTTCCAAGTTGATTTCAAGATTTGAATATTTAAACAAAGACATTAAGGATTTCGTGAATGAGATAACTGCAGAAGAGCAGAGAGAGGAAAAAGGTATTGTTGCAGAAATTCTCCATCTTCCAGAAGACCGAGTTGGGAATATACAAATGCATCCTGCTAACAGAAAATACTCTATATGTTATTTTTCGAATCCCGTCAGCAATAATGTAACATTAAATATTCCAGTCTCTGATATAATGATTTCAGTGCCGCGAGGAGAAAAAATAATTTTGCGTTCCAAGAAATACAATAAAGTCATAAAACCTATTTTGTCTACAGCTCATAATTTTTATTATGGGCTACCCATATACAGGTTCTTGAGTGATCTTCAGGCAGAGGAAAATGATGACTTTGTCTTTGATTGGGGAGCTTTTTTTGATTTGAAGCCGTTTTTGCCTCGTGTGCAATATAGCAATATTATATTAAGTCCTGCAAGGTGGTTGGTTTCTATTGAAAATTTCCCAGGATTCAAAAATGACAAGGCAAAAGATTTGGAATTATTGAGGAGTGGCTTTATAGAAAAAAATATACCAACAGAATTCATGATAGCCGATGGCGACAATAAGCTTTATATAAACATTGACGATAGTCAGCTTGCAAACATTTTGCTTGATGAGTTGAAGCGTAAAAAGAATTTAAGACTTGAAGAATTTCTTGGTTCTGATAGTAGAAATGGATTAATCAAAAGAAAAGGAGAAATTTTAAACAATGAAATAATAATGTGTTTCCATAAAAATAATAGTTCGGCAGTATAATTGTTTGTATATAAGTTCTGTAATAATCTTTAAACGATAAATAATATGACGTTACAACGGAAATTTATGATAGGAAGTGAATGGCTTTATTATAAGATATATTCTGGTCCTCGTACTGTTGAGAATATCTTAGTAGAAATATATCCTAAAATTAAGAAACTTATAGATGATTCTTTAATAGATTCCTTTTTTTATATAAGATATCAAGACCCTGATTATCATCTTAGGGTGAGGCTGCATTTGGTACGAACAGACAAAACAGGAGAGGTTTGTCGTGTCATGTATCACTGTCTAAACGGCTATGTTGAACATTTTATAGTGCACAAGATCGAGTTGGATATCTATAATCGTGAAATAGAAAGATACGGACAAAGAAATATGCAGAATTGCGAGCACATGTTCTATATGGACAGCGATTTTATATTGTGGTATCTTATGAAAACAAAGTGCGGAAACGATGAACGATGGCTTGTGGCTATTGGTTATATTTACAATATGACAGATGAGGCAGGATATTCGTTAGCCGATAAGATTAGATTTACTAAAAAAATGGCTGATGAATATTATACTGAAATGTATGGACGAGACAACGAACCTGCTAAAAAGCTCAACAAACTTTATAGGGACAAGCGTGCTGTTATTACATCTGTGTTCTGGGGCTGTGGTCAATATAGTTGGTGGACGAAACAGAAAAAATATATAAAATTGGGAATCTTGACTTTCCAGGGGACTATCAACGAAGAAGTCTTGGCTAGTATGATACATATGCATGTGAATCGGTTGTTCAGAACTAAGCAACGGTTAGTAGAGATGGTATTATATTATTATCTTCACAAATTTTTAGAGTCAGAAAATGGCAGAATAAAGTATTCTTTGAAAAATAAATAATATTATGAGATTTCCTCATTTTCAGCAGCTTGACCAGATGGATTGTGGGGCTGCTTGTATAAAGATAATTGCTGAGTATTACGGTAAACCGTTATATATGGAAACCATTAGAGAAAAATGTTTCATTTCTAAACAAGGAGTTTCATTTACAAGTATGTATGATGCTGCTGAAAGTTTTGGGTTTAGGGTTAAGGCAGTATGTGCAGATGTTAAAGAGCTAATGTGTGAAGTGTTGCATCCTTGCATAGTTCATTGGAATCAAAATCATTTCGTGGTTGTTTACAAAATAAAAAAGCATTTGGGGCAGTTGTATGTGTATGTTTCCGATCCAGCGTCTACTGATTTGCAAGTTTACAAAATAGAAGATTTTCTATTGCATTGGTTATATGGTCATGTTCGTGAAAATGATGATGTTTTTCATATTAAAGGTGCAGTTCTTATGCTTGAGCCAACTTTAGAATTTTATACAGAAGACAATACTGTGACAGAGAAAAAAATGAATAGCTCATTATATTTGTTGAGCTATTTGAGCCCTTATAAAAGGTATTTGGTACAATTGTTTCTTGCAATGATTGTAGCTTGTACCTTTAACCTTCTGTTGCCGTTTATAACGCAAACTGTCGTTGATAAAGGTATCTTAAATGGTAATCTCTCTTTTGTTCAGATGATGCTTATTGCCCAGTTCGTTCTTGTTATCGGACAAACTTTAAATGAATTTATTCGGAGCTGGCTAAGTCTTCACATGACAAGTCGTATTAGCATATCGATAGTGTCGGATTACCTTACGCGGTTAATGACTCTTCCCATATCTTTCTTCGATTCAAAAAAGTTTGGTGATATTATACAGCGCATACAGGATACAGAGAGAATACGGCAGTTCCTCACAGAATCATTGTTGAATATAGTTGTGTCCTGTGTTGTATTTTTCATTTATGGAATTATCATTGGAACATATTCTCTAATGGTATTATCTATATTTCTTATAGGAACCCTGTTGTATGCTGCTTGGATTTCTTGCTTTTTGAAAGTGAGGCGAAAACTTGACTATGACAGGTTTTATCAAGCGGGTAATAATCAGAGTACCATAGTGCAACTTATAAATGGCATGCAAGATATAAAATTAAACAATTGTGAGCGTCTAATGAGGTGGAAGTGGGAGAGGATACAAGTGAATCTATTTAAAATCTCCATTAAGGTGTTGGGCATTCAACAAGGTCAGACAATAGGTGGTATATTTATAGACCAAACAAAAAACATATTAATATCATTCGTGGCGGCTAAGGCTGTTATTAATGGCGACATTACACTAGGTATGATGACGGCTATGCAATACATAATAGGGCAGCTCAATGGACCAGTCTCGCAAATGATTTCGTTCGTGCAAGAAACTCAAGATGCGAAGTTGTCTTTCGAAAGGATAAATGAAGTGAATTTAATACCAAAAGAGGATCCTAATGATGGAAGTTATTGCGGAGATATACCTTTGAATGGAAAAATTGAATTTAAAAATGTTGCCTTTCAGTATGGAGGCAACAACTCTCCGTATGTACTTAATGATATATCATTTGTCATACCAGAGAACAAAGTAACGGCAATTGTAGGACCTAGTGGCAGTGGTAAGACTACAATATTGAAGCTGATATTGGGATTCTATAAGCCTGTTAAAGGTGAGGTACTACTTGGAGGGAAAAAAATAGAGCAATATAGTCCTGTTGCGTGGAGAAAAAATTGTGGAACTGTCATGCAAAATGGTTTCATCTTTAATGATACCATAAAGGGGAATATTTCTTTGTCAGATGATTATCCTGATATGGATCGTGTCAGGAATGCTACAAATATAGCCAATATTGATGAATTTATACAGTCATTGCCTATGGGATATGATACAAAGATTGGGGTAGAAGGGCAAGATTTAAGCTCAGGACAGAAGCAAAGAATATTGATAGCTAGGGCAGTGTATAAAAAAACTAAATTTTTGCTGTTCGATGAAGCAACAAACTCCTTGGATGCAAATAATGAGAAAATAATACACGAAAGACTTGAACGTTTGTTTCTGGATAAAACAGTTGTTGTTGTCGCTCATAGACTTAGTACTGTAAAAAACGCAGATAATATCATTGTCATAAACGATGGTAGGATTGTTGAGCAGGGCAAACACAATGACCTTATTTCTCAAAAAGGATTTTATTTTGAACTTGTTAAGAATCAATTGGAACTAGGACTATAATTATTAGTGTTATGGATGAACAAGAAAAATGTGAAGATGTAAAGTTTGTAATGGCAAAAATTCCATCTTGGATAGTAAGATGGGGCGTTACAGTTATATTCTTTATGCTAGCCTCAATTATTGTTGGAAGCTATTTCGTAAAATATCCAGATAGGATTACATCCAATATTGCTATAACTACGATAAATCCACCTTCAGATTTGGTTGCCAAAAGCAATGGATTAGTTTGTAAAGTTTTTGTTGTTGAAGGTGAACATGTTAGTAAAGGGCAGATCCTGGCAGTGTTAGATAATTCTGCTAAGTGGGAGGATGTTTTGTTTTTACAGCATAAGATGTCTGGCATGTGCCTACATAGTATTGATGCAGTAGTATGTGAAAGTTGGATCTCAAAAAAATATATTGTAGGAGAAATGCAGCAGAATTTAGAGGAACTGCAAAACGTATGCAGTGATTATCACCAATTGTTAAAGGCTGATGGATACATAAAAAAAAGGAATCTGCTAAAGGAGCAAATTGAAAAAAACAAGGAGTACTATGATAAGCTAAAAGTGCAAGGAGGATTTCTTGCCAAGGAAGTAAACTTGGAGAGAAAGCAGAACAAGAGGGATTCTTTTCTTTTGGTGAAGAAATCTATTTCTGAATCTGATTTCGATGATTCTATGAAGAAATTATTATTAAAACAATATGATAAATATGGTTTTGACGCAAATTTAATTCAGACCCAATTGCAAATCTTACAATGTAAAAATCAGATGGGAGAATTGGAAATGCAGAAGAAAAGAGATACAGATCAATATAGAAGAAAAATCTTGGCTTTGACACGGCAATTATTAGCTTCGATAGAGCTATGGAAACAAAATTATGTTTTTTGTTCGCCAATTGATGGGACAATTACATTTGGAAGCATTTGGGCACAGAATCAGTATATTTCTATAGGGGAGAGGTTCGCTACGATAGTATCTTCTAAAAAAATGAAGGTTATAGGTAAACTGCAAATACCTTCAGAAGGCTTTGGTAAGGTTAAGGTGGGGCAAACGGTTCTCGTTAAATTGAACGGCTACCCCTATATGGAATATGGCGTATTGAAAGGACAGGTAGAGTCTATATCGAAATCACCGGATATAGATTTGACTACTAATGGTATTTCTTATGCTGCAGACGTTAAGCTTCCAGATAAATTAGAAACCACATATAGGAAAAAACTCCACTTAATACAAAAAATGAATGGTGAAGCAGATATTATTACTGATGATATAAGGCTGTTGGAACAGTTTGTGAAGCCAATTATCTCTTTATTTAAAAATTGAATATGATTATAAGAAAATATATTGTGTTTATTTTGTGTCTTTGGATTTCTCCAAAGATATATTGTCAGAATAAAGCATGGAATTTATTGGACTGTATTGGATATGCCATTGCTAATAACATAGAACTTAGAGCAAAGGCAAATATGTTGAGTGAGCAGAAAATTGATAATGATGAAACTTTGCTTAACATAATACCATCCATTAGTCTTGGTAATACATACTCATTATTTGGGGGAAGAGTACTAGATCAAACGACATATGAATATGTTAATAATAAGACGTTAGGCTACAATAGTATGTCGTTAGATTTGACAATAGAGTTGAATAAAGTTTTTGATTATGGATTGAATTATAAGAATCAAAAGTTAAAGATGCTTAATTCGCAGATGGAGTATAAGGCGATGGAGAGAAATATCAAGCTAAATATCATTGCAAAATATTTAGAACTCTGTAATTCTTATGAAGCCATTTTGGAAATTAATAACAACATTAAGGAATTGATGCGTCAAAGAGAGGTTGTTTTTGGCAAAATTCGGGCACATATAGTATTAAATGATGAAGTCCTGTTGATAAATTCACAGATTTGTCAGGAAGAAAGTCTGTTGTTGAATGCAAAATTCAATCAAGATAATGTAAAGATGGATTTGTGTAATCTGTTAAATTTCAATGATATACAATCTTTTCGAATTGTTCCAATTGATACTTTGTTTGTTAAAGACGATATGAAAGATCAAATTAATGACTTGGCAAATTTCCCAGAATATTTAGCTTGTCAATCAAAAATAGGCATTATTGAGAATAATTTAAAAATTAACCGACTTAAGAATATTCCCAAATTTACAATTTCTTGTGGTTATTCAACGAATTACTCGTCAGATTATAAACTTTATCATTATAGTGCTGATGGAAGCTATACAACATCTAGTAGGTCTTTCCTGCAACAATTAAGGGATAATGGAGCGAAATATCTGTCTTTTTCAGTAATGATACCTTTAAATAATTTTTTCTTGAACAAAAGGGAGAAGCAACGGTTGAATTTACAATTGGAAAATGCGAAAATTGATATAGAACTTATCAAACAGAAAGAAAAAAAGAAACTCATACAGGCTGCTTTTGATAAGGTGTTGGCTAAAAAACAATTTGATTATGCAAGACTCCAATATGATTATTATGAAAATAAGTATAAACTAAACGAAAATAAATTTGAATTTGGAAAAATCTCTGGTGACGAATTCTTGAGTGTTCGAAATAAGTTCATGAAGGCCCAAAAAGAGTTTCGGGTTGCAAAATATACTTATATTTTTAAGAACCTCATAAACGAGTATACTATAAAGGAAAAGCCAAGTATCGTAAATAAACATTATTAATCCTAAAAAAATGAATTATGAAAAAATTAAAAATTGACAAGATTAATTTATCCGAGATGAAGTTTAATGATATGGATAATGTTAATGGTGGATTCGACTGGCGTACGTCTATCATTAAACAAGTAACAAAACAAGTTATTAAATATACATTTTTGGGAGGCCCTTGCGTTTCCAGTGATTGTCTTAGCAGTCGTCCTGGTACTCAGGACTCATGCGGACTGTGCACTACTAATTATCGATGCTAATTAGTAATATTATAAAGAATATATTTTGATACTTGGCGAGGATGTGCGGATTTTTTCTGCACATCCCCTTTTACGGATTTTTGAGCAATAAGTGATGCCAAAACATGAAGATATTGCCATTTAAATACTTGAGCCTACTTGAAAAAACAATTTTATGAAATATCCATGAGCTAGAAAAATCACGCCAAAGCGAATGTAAATTGGACGAAAAATGCTATTTTGTTGCGTATATGATAATATCACTCAAATGATACCGCTTGTATCAGTTTAAGGATTTCTGTTGACCACTCTTTGCGTTTTTTAAAAATGTGAGTTGACTCGGTTATTACTTATTTGTAATTTACGTTGACTTACTTCATTTTAGTCATATTCATAGTTGACTGCTTATGCAGTAGTAGCATCAGTCAGCCGGAATCTGAAAATGGCAAAAAGTTGAAGGGTAGAGGGCTTTTTCGTAATCCATTTTTATAAATACTGATGCAGTAAAAATGCCTACTTATGGCACAATAGTGCCCAGCGAAGAGCACAATTGTGTCCTTTAAGGAGCACTTTTCTGTCTAAGGAAGTTATATGTTTTTAGTGCGCTGTTTCTTATCCTGAACAGAGGTTTTATGGGCTTTTATTTGTATAGTTGTGCTTTCAAATAAGAGCCCAGAGTCTTAGCTTATAATATCTCCATCGCGATAGCTGCACACGCTTCCGCATCTGCCAGAGCATGATGGTGCTTTGTTAAATCATAGCCGCAACGTGCTGCGATAATATCGAGGGTGTGACTGCCTTGGGGCCACACTTTGCGAGATGCCACGCAAGTGCAGTAGAACTCATAGTCGGGATAGTCCATCTGATAGACGCGGAAGACAGCCTTCAGGCAACTTTCATCAAAAGCCTTGTTGTGAGCTACGAGAGGGAGCCCGGCTATCTTGGGCTCTATCTGCTTCCATACATCGGGGAAGACTGGAGCTTCTTCTGTATCAGAGGCACACAGACCATGCACCTTACTGCACCAGTAGTTGTAATACTCCGGTTCGGGCTTGATGAGCGAGTAGAACTTGTCCACTATCTCTCCGCCACGTACTATGACAATACCTACAGAGCATACCGATGATCGCTCGTTGTTGGCTGTTTCAAAATCTATTGCTGCAAAATCTTTCATGTCGTAACTTGTTCGTTTGTATGGCGCTTTGTCATGCGATGCCGTTTCCAAGCATCACAGCAAGCCGTGTATTGAAGTTTTCTGTGGAATAAAAACTATCTATATTATAGGTAACGTTTTGACCGTAAAGATATTGCTATGATAAGTCTATTTTTGTAGGCTAAAATGATAATTTTTATAGTATAACGGTTAGACTTTTCCAGTATTAATCAAACGATTCACAGGGATTTAAGGCTGATGGCATAAGTATAGCGTTTGGAGTCTGCCTGAAAATATGTTAATAATCGGGATTTGTGGGCTGATAGCATACGGAAGGTAAAAACGCACAGAGTGGAGCAGGAGTGTTCCAGTATTTCCATTATGAAGAGAAATGATGGTTTTGGAAGGTTGTTGCAAAGAAAACTCCTTTTGATAAAATATTTTTTGCGATTTGACGTTATATACTAATAATCGTTTTTTTAGAAGAAAAATAAATAATAATGTCAATAGAACAACAGAAAACAAAAGACAGAAATTATCTTGTTCCTTTTGTATTGGTAACGTCGCTCTTTTTCTTGTGGGGCTTCGCTCGTGCCATTCTGGATGTGCTCAACAAGCACTTCCAGAATGCTTTGCATATCAGTATCACTCACTCTGCTTTGATTCAGGTCACCACCTATTTGGGTTATTTCCTCATGGCGATACCTGCGGGCATCTTTATCAATCGCTATGGCTATCGTCGTGGTGTGGTCTTCGGACTGATGCTTTTCGGCATCGGTTCCCTGCTGTTTATCCCCGGCGCTTCGGTAGGTAGTTTCTATGCCTTTCTGTTTTGCCTGTTCATCATCGGTTGCGGACTGGTGTTCTTAGAGACGGCAGCCAATCCCTATGTCACCGAGTTGGGCAGCAAGGAGACGGCGACAAGTCGCCTCAACCTGTCCCAGTCGTTCAACGGATTGGGCGGCATCTTCGCCACGTTCTGCATCGGTCAGTTTCTCTTCAATAATACCGAGGAAGGTGGCAATGTGGTGGTGCCTTATACCATCTTGGGTGTCTTGGTGCTTGCCATAGCCGTAGTCTTCTCGCGTGTCAACCTGCCCGAAATCAGTCATGAGCAGACATCAGAGGACAAGGAGCGCGGTTCCAATATCCGCAAGCTCTTCACCCATCACAAGATGTTTGTCTTTGGCCTTTTTGCCTTGCTGAGTTATGAGGTGGCTGAGATTTCCATCAACAGCTATTTCATCAACTTCGTCACCGGCATGCACTGGATGTCCGACCGCACCGCCTCATTGGTGTTGACGGGGGCTTTGGCTTTCTTTATGGTAGGTCGCTTCTTGGGCAGTTGGGTGATGCGCCATGTGGCAGCTACCACGATGCTCCTTGTTTGTGCTGTGGGTTGCGTGGTGTGCAATGTCTTGGTCTTGTGCTGTTTAGGCAAAGTGTCTTTGGTGGCATTGTTGTGCAACTATCTCTTCGAGGCTATCATGTTCCCCACCATCTTCTCGATAGCCCTTGTAGGATTGGGCAATCTTACCAAGAGCGCCTCCTCGCTTCTGATGATGACCCCTATAGGTGGCTGTGGCTTCCTTCTGATGGGGCTCATTGCCGACCGCACCCATGTGGTGATGCCTTTTGTGGTGCCCTTGGCAGGTTTTGTCGTTGTGCTGGCTTATGCCGTGCGTGAGTATTATATTAATAAGGTGAACGTACAAAAAGGAGAGAGCGCATAAATTGCTATCTGTATTTTGCAAAAATGAAAGCAGAGTAGGATTCGTGTAAAATATAAACTTTTTTAACTTGTTTGAGGGGTGAAAAGTTAGCTCAACATTTTGCTGTTTCATTTGAAAAAGGTAATTTTGCACTCGAAGTTTGAAGAGAGGCCATCCTCTTGGAGATGGTTTCTTTCGAAAAAATGAATTGAATGTTTCATTAAAACTTATAAATTTAAAACTATTATGGCAGTAGATTACAAGAAAATCGGTCTTGTGAACACTAAGGAAATGTTCGCAAGAGCTATCAAGGGCGGTTGGGCCGTTCCTGCTTTCAACTTCAACAACTTGGAGCAGCTCCAGGCTATCATCCAGGCTTCTTCAAACTTGAAGTCACCTGTTATCCTTCAGGTTTCTAAGGGTGCTCGCAAGTATGCTAACCCTACATTGCTCCGCTACATGGCAGAGGGTGCTGTAGAGTATGCTAAGGAGTTGGGTTGCAACCATCCTGAGATCGTGC